>Ga0182004_10005550_pt1 | contig 10273 bp, 12 predicted proteins | sample Sormic07211540_1_FD_120479 | JGI IMG/M metagenome (GOLD analysis project Ga0182004, IMG submission 120479) | Endophyte microbial communities from Sorghum bicolor roots, Mead, Nebraska, USA - 072115-40_1 MetaG | ecosystem: Host-associated > Plants > Roots > Unclassified | place: USA: Nebraska...
AACTTCTGGCAGACCTCAAAGAGCGAGAAAGTCTCCTATTCCAGATGACTATATAGTCTATGAATGCGAAGAAGTTCAGATGGAGGATGAACCCACTTCATTTGAAGAAGCCATGAGGAGCACTGAAGCATCTAAGTGGCAAGAAGCCATGAAAGATGAATTAAAGTCTATGAGTACCAATAAAGTTTGGGACCTAGAGGAAATTCCTGAAGGAGCCAAAACAGTAGGCTACAAATGGGTCTACAAGGTGAAACGTGACTCCAAAGGGAACATAGAAAGGTACAAAGCAAGACTGGTAGCCAAGGGTTTTACTTAGGGAGAAGGGATAGATTATAATGAAACATTCTCTCCCGTCTCGAGCAAGGACTCTTTTAGAATCATAATGGCCCTAGTGGCACATTTTGATCTAGAATTGCATCAAATGGATGTAAAAACTGCATTCCTCAATGGGGATCTTGAAGAAAGAGTGTACATGGCACAACCAAAAGGTTTTGTTGTGACAGACAAAGAAAGAATGGGTTGTCGCCTAAAGAAATCCATTTATGGATTGAAGCAAGCATCCAGACAGTGGTATTTGAAGTTTGATAAGACAATTAGAAAGTTTGGGTTTAAAGAGAACGTTGAGGACAATTGAGTATATGCAAAGTTTAAGAATGGGAAATACATTTTCCTAGTACTGTATGTAGATGACATTCTACTAGCCAGTAGTGATGTCACTCTGCAGCAGGAAACCAAGAGATTTTTGTCCTCAAATTTTGATATGAAAGATTTAGGTGAAGCTTCTTTTGTTTTGGGCGTAAAGATTCACCGAGATAGAAGTCGAGGGGTATTTTGATTATCCCAAGAGGCATATATAGAGAAAATATTGAAGAAATTCAATATGCATAAGTGTAGACCTTCACCTGCTCCCTATAGTAAAAGGTGACAAGTATGGGGAACATCAATGTCCCAAGAGCAAGTTCGAGCGCGATCGCATCCAAGCCGTTCCATATGCTTCAGCTATCGGAAGCTTACAGTATGCCCAAGTGTGCACACGCCAAGACCTGGCTTTTGTGACCGGGCTGCTTGGCAGATATCAAAGAAATCTAGGTATGGAACACTGAAATCTAGTAAAGAGAGTCTTAAGATACTTGAGCACGAAGTTGATCTCATCAAAGACAGAACTGCTCCCGCGCCTGACGGGAACCATTCCCGCTCCCGCTACGCTCCTACATTCCAAACGAACCGTCAGCACCATGGGCGGTTTGCCTGCGAGCACTTCCCATGGCATCCGTACGGATGTATAAATGTGAATGTTTACATCACAGATCAATGAAATAACTTGGTTCATTGCCATTCTCGTTTCCATTACATTCCAACGCAAAAACAGAATTTGATTCTAAAGTGGATCTAACGGATAAGAATTATGATGGGTAGGAGAGATAAGGGTGATGGACTATTCTCAATTTGTTCGCTCATAGATTATTTACAGTATAGATATAGATAGATAAGACAACACTACTACACATAATTATCCACTACAGAAAAAATGAGTCATAGACCCCATGGTTCAGCTGATAACTATTTATACCAGTGGTTACTAAAACCGCTAATACCACTAAACAAAATGTAGCTTTTTAGCTTCTAATAAAAGAGGCTCCCGCAAAATGTCTTGGCCCGCAATAAAACCTTCATGCATGCGGTTACACAAATATTAGTGCAATGTTACAAAATAAAATTAGTAGACAGTATTTTTTTATCAGGTACAATTAGTAGACTGTTACACAGCTTTGCACTGGCTTTAGAAGACAGCCCCGAAACGTGCGCAACCAGAAGATGGCGACGTGCCACACTAACCAGCAGCTCTTATGTGCAACATTAAATAGTCTCACGTTTGTCCTGAACCTGCAGATAACAATCAGAAGATCAACAGCTCATCCACACGAAATTATACGAGTGCAGGCTCAAACAGAACAAAATATTTTTATGTATCGGTCATCATCTACTGATTGTAGATCACATGCTGTTTTTAGCAACATATACACAGTGCATGTTCCAAAACAGATGGTCTAGCAACATTTGTGTGACCAAATGGTTTCAGCATCATACATGCCACATCTGTTCCAGCAGCATCTGCGTGACTAAATAGGATAGCACTAGATTCGGCGTCATATATGTGATGTGCTTTCTTTGGCCATACAGAAAAACATGAAGCACACAAGTGATGAACTGAAATATGATGCACTGAAAAATTATGCAAGCTAGTCACCATCTCTGATTCAAAAGAAATAATAATATGAGTTAGTACACAGTTTAGTATCTTGTCTACATTGAGATACACACATCCTGCAATTCAGTAACCGTTTGCTTCGATTAATATCAGAAATTCATGTCTACCATGACACTGCATCTCTTGGAAACCTAATCCAGTGCAAGAAATTTTGTTGTATGTTTCTAGAGCATGAGTCTATGGCAGGGAGATCAGCACCATGTCACAGGCTGCTCATTCTCCTTAGCTGCAGCTGCAGCCTCCGGAGACAGAACTTGGAGTTCTGCTCCCATCAGTGCTGAACAGCAGTGGACATTATCATGTTGGATGAGGCAGCACCACCAGGAACAGCACGTTGGATGGGACAGCATGACACTGGACGCCGATTGATCCACCCAGTCCAAGGGAGAATGCAAGGTCGAACTGCTGCCCATCAGTTGATTTTTGGGTCCAACCAATGAGACATGATCCAATGAACATGGTCTTATGGATTGTATTAACACAATGGGAAAAACCACTACCCATTCTTATAAGGAAAAAGTTCAAATTACTCCCTCCAAGTTTATGCAATGTCCAGATAACCCCCAAAATAACCCCCTAAACTAACTTTTGGTTTGATTTAGCCACCTCAATTATTCCAATTGGTCCAATTTACCGCCTAAGAAGATTTGTCCTTTCATTCTCCACATACAAGTTGAAGTTTTATCTCAAAATTTGAGGTGATAGAGGACATCATGATTTATATTTTAAAAAATAGTACATTATCATTTTCTCATCATTATTTTCATACGATTTTGTATTTCTAGTGTCTATTTTTATTTAATGTCATAACAGGTCAACATACTAACGAAAATTTTTTATGTATTTTCCTAGTATAAATCAAGATGTTCATTATCACCTAACAAAATTTAAACTCAATGTATTTTCATTATCAAGATGTATTTTCCTAGTATAAACTTGAGGAGAGTAATTTGGACTTTTTCCAAATAGTTTTCAACAAAATTGATAAAATACAGATGCATAACTAAAAATTCAGGTGTTTTATCCTTCTGAGCACGCATCTGAATTTTTTTGTTTTGCATTGTCTCAAACATAGTTCTTACGGCGTAAAGGCGAGGCACGGCGATGGGGGGGCGCCTGGACGCCTAGGCGCCCGCCTTGCCCGCCTAGGCGCCCATTCTGCAAGGCGATGGGGGGGGCGCCTGGACGCCTAGGCGTCGCCTAGGCGACGCCTTGAGAACTATGGTCTCAAATGACAAGTTTGGACTTAACATAGGACCACAAGAGAACCTCCTAATGCAGTTTTTCAAGATTATAAAAACTTTCTATGTATGATCTCTAAGAATATTTGAAGTTTCCAACAATTTACTAGTTTTCACAACCATGAAATTTGAGGAGATTGTTTTACTGAAGACTGGGAAGATGCCCTCTGAACATGAGTAGCCCTTAGTTACCTTCTAGACCATGGTCCCCTATTTTCATGTACCAGTGATAGTGTCCTCCACCAGGTGATCTAGGAAAGGACTGGTTCAACCAGTCAGCACTAGGGGGAGTTATCCAGTAACCAATAAGTCATATTTGGTCTCTTAACTGTTTCTCTGTGGTTTTATATACACCTTGAACGCTTTGGTGACCACAACTTTTTTATGTTAGGTTTATTTATGTTATTCAAGTCCAGTTCTGGACCCTTTTGGAATACAGTTACAGTACGAACAAGAAACTTAAAAGCAGTATCAGCATTGCATAGTGCAAGAATATTCTAGCATTACAAATATTACTCTGCTTTACCATCTAAATTTAAACTTGACTCATCAATAGTAACTTTTCAACCACCAATACAGATGTACATTATTGTTGAAACAAAATATACCTCGGCAGTGATAATTAAAGCCCTGGCTTCATTGTTGCTGCTGAAGTGATCATGGACCGGCTTGAAACAAGTGATAGATCATCAGAGTACGGTTATTGTGAGTAAAACAAAGAGTTCAATGCACAAGTGGTCCTGAACTTGTCAAGGGGTGCCACTAGGTCCACGAACTTTGAAACGCGGTTCTAGATCCCTAAACTTGTTAAGTGGTGCACCACAGTGGTCGGTATGGTCCAAAAAATGGACCTCGAGTGAACCATTTTATATGTTTACAGATGTACGGTGTACCATTTAACAAGTTTAGGGACCCAAAAGTATGTTTCCAAAGTCCGTGGACCTAATGGCACACCCCTTGACAAGTTCAGGGGCTGCTGATGCATTTAACTCTAAAAAAATAAAATAGCAGCTTGAAAGTAAAATCTGTTTTTAGACTTTTGATTACCTACCATACACCTCAAAAGAAAACATATATACCTACATTGCTAGTCCAACAATCCAAATTTGGATTTCCATGTGTCAGCTTTCACAATAAAGTAGCTTTAAGCAAAATCCACCATTGATTTAGTTTCCAGAATTAACATTCAACACTAGATCAAGTAGCAACCTATCACAACATATACATATATCCTACTCCTAAGTTGATTGGAACATACCAGCGAAAACCAATGGATGCTATTGTATATATTAACGCATGCCCTGAATAGCTCTTGTAGACAGAGTTAGATTTTATATTGAGAACATGTATTGTGTGCTGTGTAAAGGCATAATTATAGAAAACAAAAGGGAAAGAAGTCCACTTTACAAACTTGAAATCATGTTTGAGCTCATAACGCCCTAAACTGTTTTTTCTTTTTCTTTTTTGTCTACTTAAACCCTGGGCTTGTAATTTCATATCGCTTCACTCCCTAAAGGCCTAAACCAATTTGGCATAGTGCTGATGGCATAGACAGTGTACTGCCACATCAGTTCACGGTGTTACGTAAATATACATGATAACTGGATGGATAAAGTGGACTTTCTCCAAATAAAAACACCAGCAGCATGAAATGACTTCATCGTTTGTCAACTTTGTTTGGTCAAAAATCATTTTTTATGTTTTATATTCACAGATCTCCACTGATTATCCCAACATGTGAGACTGATACAAAATAATCCTTCAAAAAGTTTACCTGCAAAATCTTGTTCAATGCCCTCCCAAAAGCTAGTTTTACATTTGCAGAATCAATCACACCATTTTCATAACTGAAAATAAGTTCTTCCATACTTGAAAATGTCCTGTATGAAGAAAACAAACATGGAATATAACATATTTGTCACAAGATTGCTGAACAGTGAGTTTGACGGTACAAAAAAAAAGTGTGGCAATATTGAGTGCATATTCTTGTCTAATGCTGAATCATATAACTCTTTATAAGATATTTGTCACAAGATTGCTGAACAGTGAGTTTGACAGTACAAAAAAAAAGTGTGGCAATATTGAGTGCATATTCTTGTCTAATGCTGAATCATATACGACATTGCTGAATTACAAAATTAAACTTTCACAGGAAACAGAAAAGAAGCTTTTGGTTAATCCTAGAGTGAGAGACTTACTTGCTTCCACCATCCCCTTCCTTCAGAACTACCTCAAATGTTCCAAACCAAGGGAGGATTACATATCTGATATACTCCAAACAAGGGTTGACTGATGCTACATTCAGAGGGCAGAAAACTCTCCTCATTTTAAAACTTAAAGTATCCTGCAACCAAAAAAATTCAAATGAAAGAGAAGTCAAATATCACCTCTAAAACTACAAAATTTGAAGGTCTACTATTGGATGCATCTCTATGTTCATTTACAGTGATAAGAATCTATATGATAGAATAGGTCGAGTTTGAAATGGAAGGATAGAATATCCTGTGGCTTGAACTCAAATCCCCAAAATATGTCACCAATCCTGCATCAGTTCTCATAGGAAAAATAAGGTTGTTAATATCGTTGTTTCATACATTCAATAATTTTATGGTAAAATGGTTTCCATGTAGAGCATAGTGAATAAAAAATGCAAGATGATTGCTAAAAGGTAACTAGTCTATAAGACAGCACAAACAGTGAAGTAAAACACACAAAGGTAGCTAGTTGTAACATTCTTTTTCACAAATATATTTTATGTGCAATTTGCCATCCCCTCTTTCAGTTAGACTATGCAAACTACATGGATAACTAAATCTTGTACAAACTTAGAAAGTACTAAAATTCTCATTTCGTCAGAGTTAAACAGTTCTAGTGCATTATAGCTGATAATAATCAGATGTTGCAAAGAACATGAGCATTCAGAATTCAGAAACATATCCTGAATGTTTAGCTTTCAAAAGAGATAGCATGAGAAGCCAACTATCTGCCATGTTGAGATAAGACACTACATACCACTTCATCTTCCATGAGTATATTCTGTGCCAAACCTCCCTTGTCATGCAACTCAGGGTATCCTATTAAACCAGGCAGCATGTCTGTATATCAAGTTAAGGATAAATTGTCTCTCTCTGATAGGATTGGTGCACAAGTATAAGCCAAATTGAGCGATAATAATATGGAACAGAACAAACGGTCTGAATCAAGATACTGTGGAACAAAATAGTTAGATTGTTTTCCCTATTTGCTCTCTTTGCATACAATTTAGCCAACTTGCCCACATCTCGATCATCAATACTTAAGAGCCACATATCCACCTGTAACTACAAAAATAACACATAATGCAAGGTCAAAATTGTACACATTTAGGCTTCTCACAAAACAAAACATATTTTTCAGGTCAAACATACTTTTCTTTAGTAATGTTTGAAAAATAGAACTCCAGATAAATTGACAAAACTATCTCAAAATGTATTTAAAAACTACAGTCTATTGATAATACCAAATCTTTATAGTTCTCAGATGCAATTCATTACATTTGTATAAATAATTTTACCAACTTGCCAGGACTGTTCGGAAATTTACTTTCCCTCTACAACATATCTGTCCACATTTCCATCAGCTACTCATTTTTAAAATCCCTGGTGCATCTCATTCTAAATAACTAATTATGAAAGCACTTGCCACATATCAACAAGAATAAAGTAGCACGCGGCACATGAGTCCTTTTACTTAAGGTAATAAAAACAGGCATGCTAGCCTTAGCCTTGCACCCCTTGTCTCACAGACGCGCTGGAGATAGAAGAGGAGCACAGAGCACACAAAAAACAAGCATAAATAAATGGTGCTTGCTGAACTAAGGCAACAGCCAGCCTCTCCTACTCCATATATTGAAGTCAAAGCAATGTGTATTATGTCACTACCAACTAAAAGGCCATACTAGCTACAATCTAGTGTTACTACATGCTACAGTCACGCATGGTGGAGCTACTACTTCTGTACTGCAATGACAAATAGAGTGGAGAGCAGCTGATTATCTAACAGGGTATATGGTTCCTATATATTCTGATTTCATAAGTTTTGAATCGTTAACCTTGTTAAAAGCACAGCAAAATATCCAATATTGAATAAGCTATGTGTAAATCACTAAAATTACAGGGAAGTACAACTATTATTTATGTATTATCATAATATATGAATGTGCTATAAAGAAACAACAACCTTCTGGCTTAATAAGGCAGCAACCTGTATGCAAGGGTAAAATATCTCAGCCACAGGAAAAATTTCTAGTTCATGCGGTTCCATGTCCATGTTCTTGCGACACCTGCACAGTAAACAATAATAAATTGACCTGCTTGATAAATAAAAAAAAATCCAACTGTTCAGTTCCAAATTGAAGTATTTGCAAATGAAGAAACCAAAAAAACAGGGACTACCTTGATAACTGATCCACATCATTTTTCCTGGAGACATCCAGTGCAAGTAGCCAATAATCAGCTGGATGGTGATTTAATTCATCTGATAACCACATAAACCCCACTTTACCAAGATCCATGCCAAGTGCTTTCCACAACTCAATATTGTAGCAACCGATGGCTCGTGCTCGATCTAGATTGTATGCAATCTTCTTGTTTCGGGCAAACAGATCGGCCATCAAAACTTTAACTGTGCAACCAGCTTTGACCATCTTATTGACATACATTGTCTTCATGATTCCCTGCATGACAACAAATTTACAAATTGTACCACAAATTCTGAGGTAGAAAATTGAACAGACAGAACAATAATAAGCAGTCTTACACTGAAATACCATGAAACTAATAGCATGAATAATGCATGAATGGAAGGTGCAGTGCCATATTACCGTAACTAACAAGTCCCCCTCCTAAAATATAACTATAGAAGAGTTTCAACACAATAGTTTATTTATGAAAGATATTGTAAAGCTGGCCAAAATGCCACTGCTAAATACTGCAAGTTCAATAAGAAAGAACAAGGGAACATAAACGATTTTGCATACCTCAGCTATTGTCATCTCGGAAGATGGTTCAAACCAAACATAACAAACAGGTGTTGCCTTTCCTTTCAGCAAGACCTGAATTTCAACTTCCTTTATGCATTCATCCCCTATGCTTGCCAGGACTGCAAACCTATCAACAGAATCCATCTTCATGCTATTGCTACGAATAAACATCAAATTCCCATAAAGTCAGAATAACTCTTGGAACAGCATCAATCAAGGGTTTGAAACAGGTATGTAGTTACCTATTAGCAACCATGCTGGAAGCAGACTGATCATCCATTATTGAAATTCTGTATTGCTGTCAGTTTGGTTCAAACAAAATAGTGTGCCTGAAAGAAACAGGTTTTGAGTAGTGAGATCAGTGCTTAGATTGCAAGTTGAAACATAATCACATTGCAGAACAATGCTTATAGCTTAATAAGACTGCGATTTGAATCAGGATAGCTAAAGCACCAGTGAATATAAGAGTCAAACCTGAAATAGAAAAAAGTATGGCATGGTATTTGGGCCCATCTGGATATGTGAATCGGCTACAATTCCCTTCAGAATCACTAGGAAGTAGAAACCCTGACTACAGTCAAAGACAGTACTGATTCTAGGTAGAAACGTTTCTAGTGGTTCTATCTTTCTTTTTACCAGAGATCAGAATCACCTCCTGGGTAGTTTCTCCTAATTCTGATTCTTGCGAAATAAATATACGCCCTAAATCTAGAGATATACACATGGGAGTAACTACTACCGGGAGTATAATCTAGAAATATTTCTAGTGGTCCACTTCAAATGAAACCAATTAAAATGGGTCGCTTTTGAATTGTTCTAAACCTAAAAATTAAACTATCTTTGTAAAATATTATCTATTTTTATGATTTTTTCATGTAGAGCAATGATTTTTGTCACCCTTCAAAAATCAGAATCTGACCAGCTAGCCAATCGATTTGGGGAAGTGATTCTGATTCACTAGAAAACACTAAATTCCAAACGTTTATGATAGAAATAGATTTAGGAGTGTGTAGTGTAGCAGATATATCAGCTTCATATACATAGGTAAGAAAAAAATGATTTCTTTCTTTTTACCAGTCGTGACCAGGGAACAGATGCAAGCAAAAACCCAACACTCATCCCTACACATATAATAATAATACAAAATTGTGACGATTTTACTTACGTTTTTTGCGAGATAAAGAGCGAGGAAGGCTGTAGTTTTAGGGCAGTCTATAAAGTCAAACCAAACTTTTCGGGAGCAGGAAAAATTCCCTTAAATATGTATCTTCCACGGAAAAGCAGCTAACCAACGAGTTCACAAAGAACTCCGACGGCAATCTCCGAGTCCTACAAGCAAGCCCTGACAATATTGCCCGCCCTGAAGCCGACATCCCTGAGTCCTAATCCTAAATAAATAGACAAAAAAAAGGTTAGATTTTTTAACTCATCATCATCAAAACGCATCGAACTCTCGGAACAAGGATTATATAGATTACTCATTACTCATACACCAACAAAAAGGAACTCGAGGAGAGAGAGAGCGCACGGCTGCGGGAGACGGAGAGGCCCAATTTTTTACAATTTGGTCCTTTTTTTGAAAAAAGTTCACAATTAGACCCCTGGAAAACTTAAGTGCAGAAATGGACCCAGGGCTCGGCGCCATGCATCATGGCGTCGAGGTATCACGTCTCGGCGCCATGGATCACGGCGCCGAGCTCCCTGGGCCAAGCCAGCGTGGATTTTGCGTGGCGGCTTGTGTGG
>Ga0182004_10005551_pt1 | contig 10271 bp, 5 predicted proteins | sample Sormic07211540_1_FD_120479 | JGI IMG/M metagenome (GOLD analysis project Ga0182004, IMG submission 120479) | Endophyte microbial communities from Sorghum bicolor roots, Mead, Nebraska, USA - 072115-40_1 MetaG | ecosystem: Host-associated > Plants > Roots > Unclassified | place: USA: Nebraska...
AAAGTTTTCAAGATTCTCCGTCACATCGAATCTTGTGGCACATGCATGAAACATTAAATATAGACGAAAACAAAAACTAATTATACAGTTTAGCTGTAAATCACGAGACGAATCTTTTGATCCCAGTTAGTCTATAATTGGATAATATTTGTCACAAACAAACGAAAGTACTACGGTACCGAAAACTTTTCATTTTTCGGAACTAAACAAGGCCAAGGCCTTCTCAGATCTCTGTTTGTCTCTGCCTCCTCTAGCCCAGTCAGTCAGTTACCCTCAATGGCCGACGATCCCCTGGACTCGTCCCCGTCGGCGTCCGCCGCCGCCGCTGCTGCCGGCGGAGTCTGCTCCGCCCCCGCCCCAGCGCTCCGGCCGCGGCGGGAGCCATTTGAGTACGGGCTCCTGCCGATCCCCAAGCTGGTCTTCCCGGAGGGCACGCTGACGCAAACCCTATCCCAGCTGAAGGAGAGGCTCGCGCCGGGGGGACCGCGGGTGGGCGCCGCAGCGCTCGCTGATGCGCTGCAGATCCCTGCCGAGCAGGCGGCCCTGGCGCTCGGGACGCTCGCTGCGGTGCTGCCCGCGGAGGATCCGGAGCTCGGCGAGGATGGCGCGGGGAATGCCGACCTCCGCGACCTGCTTCTTTTCATCTACATCCAGTCCTACAAGCGCCTCGTGCCGCGCGCGCACAAGGACTCGCCCGCCGTCGCGGATGTTTGGCCGTCCACCTCCGCCTTCGATGGATACCTCTCCGCGCTATCGCCGATCCAGGTCAGGCCCCGCGTGTATTATGGACTTATGTTTAGTATATGTGCTAGATTGGAGTGCGACAGAGTGATTCCTTAAGATTGGTTTTGGTGGTTTCTAAAAAAAAATAATTTTGGATCGAAATTGAGGCATGCTTCTTCCAACATATACATATTATGGATCTCGGATATAACACACATATATAAGAATAAGAGATAATAATATTGTGATATATTCCTGAAATGGCCAAAAATCTAGAGTGTCAGGAAATGATGCTTAATGTCTGGTTTCAGTTTCAAGTGCATTTCAACTTTCAGGCAATCAATAAAGGTGTCAGGTGATTGCTTCATTATGAGAACATGAGAAGGCTTTATATTTATTACCAGTTCTGTAGCATTATTTTTTATGAAATTCTTGCCAATCATTTTGGTTAAGGAATGTATAAGAAGATGTATTTTTGTGAATATTTTTACAGTAACTTTGGTACATTTTACCGACTATGAGAGTCTATGACCGCTAGGGTTTGTAGGAAATGGCGCATTTGATGATTTGATTAACAGTTAAAATTTTGATTGTTCAAGTGCTTATTATTGACACATGGGGTAGAACTTGTAAAATATCAAAAGTTTTTCTCAATATGTGATTCCCAATGTTTTTTTGTTTCTCGAAAAAATGTGCTTCCCAATGTTGCATGCTAACTGTAAGGCTAGTCTCAATGCATGTTTCATGAGAGTGTCATGCACATTAAATAGGGTGCCACATAAGCAAAATTGTTGACTTGGCAGGGTCATTAAATGAAGAAGTTTCATCAGATGAGAGAGGAGTTTCATCCCCATGAAATTCATGTGGCTTGGTTAACTAGTTTATAGTCTTGGTAACTATGTCATGAAACTATGCATTGAGACTGGCCTAACTGTTCCATATCAAAACGTGCTCTTTCTTCATTGCAACTTTTACTTCTTATTTAGCAACTCTTAGACATATGTTTATGTCATTTTGCAGTTTGTACGCAGCAATAGTCGCCGTTTTATGCCTTCACAAGCAGATGAAGAATCTCATCAACTGTCATATTTACAAAAGCATATGGCCAACATTCTAACACTTTTAGCAGATTCTGTTGATGGAGAGGGAGATGACTCTATGGTCAGTTTTGGCTTTGTGTATTCTTGTATACATGTTTGTTTCTCTAAGCCGACATATAGTTATTTAAGTTGATTAACATCAATGGAGGCAAAGATGTGTGCAGATTGTAGAGAACAATGCTAGGATGTCATTGTCACACCTAAAACTATTCAAACTGAAGCACTTGATTGTCATTTTGGATAGGAAACATGAGACTGCAGCACCAGAAACTGTCAACTGTTACGAATACCATATAGCTTTGTTTTCACATTTTTCAGACAATCCGATTGATATGCATTGTAAACTACCCAAATATTCGACTTACAAATTTTTGTCCTTTATGCTTATGAGTGAGCTACGGTGAAAACTACCTGAAGTGACTCCAGCTTGGTAGTGATTGCTATTAGTGAGGTAAAATGATATAACGAAAAGCAAGGACCACTTTTTTGTGATCTAGATGAGTAAGGATGAACTGGGCAAGATACTCCTGTAGGCTGTTAATCTTCATGTATTCATGTGACCTCACATGACCACATTTTGGTAGCATGAAGAATGTAATAAATTTTATGTACTGCCTCGAAATTTTGTTGACAAATTGCAAAATATAGCTTGCTAATCTTCTAAAAACATATGAAATACTAAAAAAGATTTTGGCAAGTAGTTTTGGATGATCGATTAATTACTATTGCAGAACACAACACATCCACAATTCTGTTGTAATGCTTCTGCTCTGAAGAAATATACCATGAATGCATTGTGGTAGATATGCTTACGCTGAAGATTCACAAAGTGCTAACTATTGCTTTATATGCAGGTATTGACAATGGAGACTTTTGAGCACCTTGGATTTTTGTTGCATCTCTCTGAAGGAACTCCTTTAAGCCAAGCAGCTACATTTTTTGCAAATTCGGATCCAGACATGCCCGCTGCTCCTGTACCTGCTGCTCTGGTACATGATTGGATCTTGCAGCATATAGCTTCAGCATTAGATTTTATGGCAGAGAAGTCTGCGGCAAAAGAAAACAGCAATAATGCATTTGATCCTGATGTCACAATGTCTGATGCTGTCACGAATACAAGAATTCATAGCAGCTCACCAACTGGCACTTCTGCACCAAACTATCCTGGATACTACCGAAATGCATCATTTGTGGAGGGTTGCTCTAAAACTTCAGTTGTCAAACAAGCATCGGATCTGAAAGGGCATTCAATAAAGGTATGTATGTGTTTGTTTTTTTGTGGACAACAGAAACTGAAGACAGACCGAATATGCTTGTCCTGTGCCCTTTGTACTTCCATGTTGTACCTTCAAGACTGGAATTTCGAACCTGCAATTGGCAGTGATTAATGACACTGAAATTATGTTTTTGTAGGTTTTGAACTGCCATGATTCTGTCATTTACATTTTAGCCCCACTTAAGTATGCAACCGTCTACGGATGTTCTGACACTACCATTATTCTTGGTGCTATTGGTAAGGTATGTTTTATATAATTTTACTATGCAAGACTGGGATTCCAGGATGACTTTATATTCCAATGCACACCTTTCCAATAAGAATTCTATTCTATAGTTTTCACCTTCTAGATTTAAATATCTGTCACCTTATTTTGTTTTGAGCCAAAAGATGTTCTATGTTATCAGGTTGTTAAAGTGGAGCATTGTGAACGTGTACAAATTATTGCAGCTTCAAAACGAATCTGTATTGCCAATTGTCGTGAATGTATCTTCTACTTGGGAGTAAATCACCAACCACTTATTGTGGGGGACAACCATAAATTACAAGTGAGTTTTGCTCTTCCATCTGTGCCTTTTTCCACCTCATCAGATGTGTATCAGTATATGGTAATCCGTAATGTATCAATACTCATCCTGTTATAAAGGATAAAGAACATGGTGGACAGTTGGACGGTAAAAAAACAGCTGGGTTCAGATATACAGAAATAATATGTTCCTCGTCATGGCCTGGGGATGGATAGTAGTGTGGACATAGGTTTTATGTATGGAGGGGATCAGTAGCCGAGCGCTTGAATTTGGGCACCATGGTGCCAGCGTTGACGAACTGAAGGTTAGGGATGAAAGGGAATTGGGTTTAACTTCTTGATTGCTTAACTCATGGGATTACAAACTTGATATATAGTCTCCCTCTCCACTATCTTAACAAACTCAAACTCTCATAAACTAAGCTAGTACGATTCCAATGAACTCTCAACAAATCCTAAACAAACTCTATGTCTGGCCACTTGAACTGGACATGTTCGTTTTGGTTTTCGGTTCTGGTCTGTCAGGACGCCGACCTCTCTGGTACATCTGGCCAAACATGACAAACCCAAGTGTGTGATTTTATTTGGTCATTTTGATTTCAAGAATCTCTGCTTTAAAACATCGCAATGCATGCATTTTAATCTTCAACAGCTTGAGTACCTTATTTTGTATTTTAACAGGTTGCCCCATTCAATACTTATTATCCACTACTTGGGGAGCATTTGGCACAAGTTGGTGTGGATCCTAATGTCAACAAGTGGGACCAACCTTTTGTGTTGGGAGTTGTTGATCCGCATGATTCTTTATCTCATCCTGCTGGGGTTTCTGACGTCCAGGCCGAGTCCGCCACTTGTCTAGATCCTGATCTATTTACTAACTTTTTGGTATGTGAGCTATATGTTCCCTACATTATTACTATCTGCTAGACTTGAAAAAACTCAAATGCAGTAAAAAAAATAAGCGTTTTATGATGAACAGATCTCTTGCTTTGACAACATGTTGCATGTGATGCATCTGCATTAATAATGTTACCCAATTTTTTGCAGTATTATTTTGTCCATAGCAGTTGGAGTAGGAACCTAGATAAATATTTTTGTATACTATGTTGTTACTAGTTGATCAATCAATTGACAAAGTTTTAGTTTCTCAATATTCTACTCAACCAAATATGGGTGGTAATATGCTGTGTTGTGGTTCTGTAAAAATGACATCTGATGCATTTTAAATGACTTTAGTGTGCATTTTTTCTTGCAAAATATAAAAAAATTGACAGTCAACTAATTCTCTATGCAGATTCCTAGTTGGTTTGAAGTAGAAGGACCTACCAAATACAATCCGTTTACCTTACCTGAAGTTTACTGGGCATCCCAAAGGAAAAAGGTATATATGTCGAGTGACAGCAAACCTTTGTATATAGCTTTATAATAGTAGTTGTTTAGGTCAGAGGTGCTTATTCTGTGGAGGGGGATTTTTTGCAACATTATATTAAAACAGTTTCCTTGATGTAATTCTATGAGATTGGGGGATTCAATTGAGATAAGCACATGCTATTGATGTATCTACAACATTCATAAAATGAAAATGCTGTGGTGTTCTGAGACGAGGATAGCTTGAAAGATGCAAGTTATTTAGTTTAAGTTTAGTTTAATACATGGATGTTGATACAAAAATATTCCATCCATTTGGTTTGTTGTCGTAATTACTACTCTAATTTATTTGTGTACCGTTATGATTTGAAACAAAATAAATATATAGTTCCTGGCATATGTGTGACCTATAAGCTTATAAAGGTGCATTGTTGGATCAATGGATTCGATGGCCCCAGCAATTTGATTAGTCTCTTTATTTTATTGTCTAGTACCTTTCAGTAGCCTATTCTTGAGCATGTTATGCAGAATAAAGTATTTGCACATCTTTTTGAAGTTCAACCTATTTTAAATTTTCAGCATGCTTCTCTGGACGATATTCAAAAGAATATCCGGGAACTGGAGATCGATGATAACCGGAAGAAAGAATTAGCATGTGCCCTTCATGCTCAATTCAAAGATTGGTTATATGGTAAGTTACATGTTCTTATACAACTGTGATGATAGGTTGGTGTTTACATGGCTTTTGTGTCTCTGTTTTGCTATTTTTCTTTAGTTAGTCCATGTAACCTTGTCTCAAGTTGACTCATGCTAGATTTCCTTTTTCCAATCGTGTGTTGTTGATTCCTTGCAAATTGTGTGGTCATTACTACACTAGCAGTATCAACCACCCAAAATATGTATTTAACCTTGTCGGGATTCTGAACATCAGCTCTGGAGTTTCGAAACATGGTCAGAGATACTCTAGGGAGATTCTTCAAGATGGTTGTTGTTTGATCATCTCTGAACTGTACATTCAAATACTAAACACATTGATTCAAGTGTTGAGATTGCTTGGTCATTTACTTTAGTTGGTCATATGATCTTTCATTGCCTACTTCAGAAGTTGTAAACTGAACCCAGTGATTAGTAGTGACAACTCTAGGGGCTAGGGTAGCGTTTGGATGCAATGTGATTTGGGATAGGGATGAATTGGTTATAATTTGGTGGGTTTGGGATAGGGATAGAAGTTTCTAGACCATTTCCTTGTTTGCATGCACTAGGTTTGGTTTGGGATTAAGTCAAATCAGAGAAACAAAAATGGAGAAGAGAGAATTGCGTCTCCCTAAGAAGATCGTCGAGTCAACCATCTTGTTGTTTCCACCCAGGCACATCATTATCCACCCAGGCACATACCAAGCCTGCACCACCTGTCTTGTCTCATCCCTGGCATGAGTGGGCAGCTCTGTGGGGAACCAAGATCCAGCGGCTCTTTGCGCTGCTGGCTGCTGCTATTGTTTGAGTTCATGTTGGCGTGGTGGGTGGCTGTCGGCACATTTCTCGGCATTGTCTTCACAGCAGCTGGCGAGGTGTCCCTGAGCTACCTGTACTCGAGCTCAGTGAGGCATCCATGAGCTGCTTCTGCTCGAGCTTGGCAAGGCATCAGTGAGCTGTGCGGGCATGGTGGCGTGGGCAGACTGGGATCCAGTGCTCTCTTTGAAGACGGCGCAGTCGATCTTGAGGGGTGTACTGGGCACAGCTTGCGTGGATGGAGGTGTAAGAGCAGTGCACCGCACTGCAGGAAGCAATGGTGGCGGCGTAGTCCGTCTTGTCGATGCTGCAGGCTGAGGTTGATAAGGAAGCACATCCAGGTCATAGTTTGTATCCTGGTCATAAACCCTCCCCTTACAACGGATTAAGATCGGCAGGAAATTGTGGTGCTCATTTCTCTTTCCTGCAAACCAAACATTGGATATGATATCTGCCCCGCCTCATTTTCCTTTCCCACACCATTTCCCACCAACCAAATGCTACCTAGTTGGTTTTACTCTTTTCACTTTCCAGTTTCCACACCATCGGAATCTTGTCCAATGCAAATGCATGTTCATTTTTATTTTGAGCAAAATTCTTGAGTGAATGTTTAATATTTTTTTTATTCTTGTTTCAGCTTCAGGGAATATCCGCCAGCTATACTGTTTGCAAGGTGAATAAGCATACGGTGGGATTCATCTCTCATTGCAATATGCACCAGTCTGCATCTGTAAGTGCAACTCAACTCGGGGCGCCTCCGAAATCCAAAAGTGACTTCCAAGCTGACTTCGTGTTGCTTGCCCTGATGCACCTGGTATTTCAGCTGTAGTGTTTGTGGAGGGAAGTATGTATGTAACTGTAACGTTTTTTGTTTGTTCCAATCATTTTTTATCACTTTCCCCATTTTGTTTGGCCGCAAGGTTTCTGTAAATCTTTGATATTGCGGGTTTCATACTTGAAATTTCACAAAGCGGATACTCAATCCTCTCTTTGGGAAGAAATAACATTTTTTTAACCTTCAGAGGGTCATTTAATCTACTGTGTCAACTGGCGAGATCTTTGCCCAGGTGAGTGATAAATTGACAGTTTTGGATTTTTTTTCCGGACATCATTATTCAGCGGAACAATTCAAAATGCCCGTCAACGTAACGCGTGCACCTCGTGTGTGTTGTACTGTAAACCTCACTCCGTCATGTACACTATTCTGAGGCCTCCGATCCTGACCCTCCCCTCCACGGGCACCAACGTCACCGTGACGCTGTCGTCTCCCTCGGCGCCCAGGTCCTCCAGGATCTCCTTCAGCGCCACCCTCATGCTGGTCTGCACCACCACCTCGCCGGGGTGCTTCAGGGACACAAAGCTTCCAGCCATTTCCCGTCCGCCGGGGCCGACCTTCTCGTGATCCACCGCGTTCACGTACACGTCGAACTTGACGAAGTCCGCGCCGTCGGCTTCGATGCCGTCGACCACCAGCACCTCCTCCTCCCGCTGCCCTCGTGGCTTTCCCTGCCGCCGCCGGCTCACCGCCGCGGTCACCGCAGCATCGAGCGACACCGGGAAGCGGACGGACTTCAGGTGCGTCGGGCCGCCTCTTCCGCGGTTCACGTCGGCGACGACGGGCGGCCGCGCGCTGAGCCACGGCAGGCCGACCTCGGCGTACGCGTACCGGAGCCTCCCGACGTCGAGCATGTCGCGGACGGTGACTCGCACGAGCCGGGCGTCCTCGTCGTAGAACAGGAACGACGAGTCGAGCCAGTCGGGGTCCGTGAAGTCCGCGTGGCCGCCGCCGACGCCGCGCCAGACCTCCCAGAGGCGGTCGGAGTTGGCGTGGTGCGGGTAGAAGATGGGGTCGCGGGCGGCGGAGTAGTAGGCGCCCATGTTCTCGTGGTTGGCCCGCGAGAGGTCGCCGGACCATCGGTGGATTACGTTGTGCGGGCTCAGCTCCACCGTCCCTGCTCCGGGCATCGCCCGGTCGCCGGCGCGGTACGGCTGCCCGTGGAAGAGCGACGGCAGCGGCGCGTTGGTGACCATCTGTTTATACATGATGCGGAGGTTGAGCTGGATTTGCTGCTCGTCGGTGCAATTCCTGTCCACGTACGAGAAGTCGAGGTCGACGAGTCTCGGCGGCGCGTGGTCCGGGTTCCTCATGGGGTCGTACAGCGGGGACGCGGCGTCGGCGAACTCCGGCGGCACCCGCATCCCCTCCGGCACGTCCCAGCTCCAGAACGGCACGGCGAAGCCGGGGTCGCCCAGGAGCCTCGCCGCGACGCGCTCGAAGAAGTAGAGGTAGGCGCGGTGGAACGGGAAGAAGAGCCACGAGTAGTGGATCTGCAGGGGCAGCTCCGGTCGCCCCGCCTGCCGGTACGCGGCGGCGCAGTAGGCGCAGTGGACGTTGGCCTGCTGGTAGAAGCTGCGCGGGTCCGACTCCGGCAGCGCCTTCATCAGCGCCACCGCGCGCGCGTACCTGGCGACGACGCTGTTGTCCGTGCCGCTGCCGGAGCCGGACTCGTGCGCCGGCCGCCGCGTCCGGAGCGGCTCGCCTGGGTCGGGGAACGTGAAGTTGGCGATAGGAGTGCCGGACGGCGGTGTCGGCGGGCAGCAGCGGAACGGCGGGAGCGCGTGGGATGGGAGGTCGGGCTCGCCGCACGACAGCAGGTCCGTGACTATGGGCCTGCCGCCGCTACCGGCCGGCTTGTTGCCTCCGTCGCCTTCAGACAGCTCGGCATTGGACTTGGAGCCGTCGTCGGCGCAGGAGATGAGGTGAGGGTCGAGGGCGGTGGCGGCGAGGATGGTTCTTGACAGGGAGGAGGCGCATGGCCTTGTGATGAGAGGGAGCAGCAAGGTGGTGGCCGCGGAGGCGAGGGCGCAGAAGAGGACGATGCGGAATGCGATCAGCAGAGTGCCGTTGCTTCCTGCCATAGCCCAGACACGGAGTATACACTTTGTTGCTTCGCGCCAAAAGCTTTCAGGCATTCAGGCTCCCCATGGAATAGCTGGCCGGAGTACACATGCGCGCACCAATATATATACTCCACGTCCTAGATATATAGGGGGAGGTCGAGACCGGGAGCGACAGAAAAAAAAAAGCACGAAGATCAATTTTCTTGGGATATTTAACTTTTTACTATCGTAATAAGAGGACACCTCCTTAGATATCACTCTTACAATTACTCATATAAATATTTACCATTAGAGAAAGAGCACATTTGCTATATTCTTACCATTTTCGTTGATATGACAAGCTAACTCGACCTGACAGTATGGACCGGCCACGTGAAATGACAATTTTGCTCCTGATCTATTTCTTCTTTCTCTATCCCTTCCTTGCTTGAGCTCCAGCCATGGCCAACAATGAGGTCCATGGTGGCAGCTGACGGGCATAGGGGAAGTTGGGCGCGAGGCAGCGGGGGCCATGGCTCGCACGTCCACGGCCATGCCCTACGACGGCGACGGACATGGCGGCACCTAGAGCACGCCACTACTACAGAATTGGTTTGTAGGGGCGGCTAGAAACCCTCTATAAGAGCGGCTGGCCCAGCCGCTCCTCCGGTCTCGCACTTACAAATAAAACATTTGTAAGGGCGGGTGCCCCAGCCGCCCTTAGAAATACCATATGTAAGGGCGGCTGGTGACCCAACCTCCCTTACAAATAGTATTTTCTAAGGGCGGCTGGTGATCCAGCCCCCCTTACAAATAGTATTTCTAAGGGCGGCTGAGACACCATCCGCCCCTAAAGTGATAATTTGTAGGGGCGGTTCAATCTACAGCC
>Ga0182004_10005552_pt1 | contig 10270 bp, 9 predicted proteins | sample Sormic07211540_1_FD_120479 | JGI IMG/M metagenome (GOLD analysis project Ga0182004, IMG submission 120479) | Endophyte microbial communities from Sorghum bicolor roots, Mead, Nebraska, USA - 072115-40_1 MetaG | ecosystem: Host-associated > Plants > Roots > Unclassified | place: USA: Nebraska...
CAAATTGTATTTAATTTTTTTTGAGGAACGTATTTTAAATCTTTCAAGATGTTATTGCAGGTACTTTTTTCTCTTTTTCCTCCCCACCAACACAAAAAATAAACTAAAAATTATTTTTATTTTAATATTTGTTTTATTTTTTTTTTTGTTTGGGGGGGGGGGGGGGAGGAATAGTACCTGCAATAACATCTTGAAAGATTTAAAATACGTTCCTCAAAAAAAATTAAATACAATTTGGTTTTTCACTTAATGGCCAGCTCTGTACCTTTGTACTCTTAGATCGATCAATTGTTAGAGAACTGAAGGATAGGAGTTAGCAAATGTCTGAATTTCCATTTTGTACATTTAAGCTCTATTTGGTATCACTTTTCTTTGATACCAGTTTCACTAGAAAGTCGGAGAAATGACATTTAATTGGCTTCACTCTTGGAAACAACTTCTCCCCTCTTAGTGTTTCTCTTGCAAAACCATTTCTTGAGTTAGGACTGTTTGGTTAGGCTCCGGCTCTTTCAAAAACAACTTCAGCTCTAGCTCCTCTCAAAAAGTGGCCCTTTCAGAAACTACTCCCCTCTAGTGTTTCTATTACAAAAACCATTTTCTTGATTCAGTGTTTAGTGGAAATTTGCCTAAGAAGCTAGATAAATTGAACTTAAGGCCCCTTAAGAAGTCTTACCAAATTGTGTCTCATGAGAAAGATATATTTATTTGATTCTTTTAATGTAAATGTAGCTTTTTCAGTACAATTTTCTTCGGTACTATCAAGATATATATATATCTCACAAAAACATTAAGAAAACTAATTTGACGGTTAGACATTAGTATTTTTTTTTATATTATTAAAATGAACGAGGAATATAATTTGAAATGGAAAGGGTGCTTATTTGAAGATAGAGCTACTATGCTAATGCCAAGGACGGCAGAAACAACAAATGATTATTGCAGATCCATTGTGAACTCAACAAAAATACAACTTTGGGAAAGGGGGGGGGTCTTATCAATTATTATAGCTTCAATTATAATCACTTTCCATGTTAATATTCAAATCAAAAGATAAAATACCTTAACTACATTTGATCAAGAAAAAAACAAGAAAACTCCTTAAAATGCAGATTACAGATGTATACTTATATGGCTTTGTTTATATTCAAATTAAAAGTAGATTTTTGTTTTGTGAAAATCATGCTGCGGTTGGACATGGTTCCATGCAGTGCATTTCTGCCAAGTGAGACAACTGCTCAAGCTGACTGTGGGCCCCCACTGGGTATGGTCGAACCCAACCCATTTCGGCCTTGTTTAGTTCTGAAAAGTGAAAACTTTTCGGAACTGTAGCACTTTCGTTTGTTTGTGACAAATATTATCCAATTATGGACTAATTAGGATTAAAAGATTCGTCTTGTGATTTACAGCTAAACTGTGTAATTAGTTTTTGTTTTCGTCTATATTTAATGTTCCATGCATGTGACACAAGATTCGATGTGACGGAGGAATCTTGAAAACTTTTTGGTTTTCGGGATGAACTAAACAAGGCCTTCGTGACTGTCTCGCTCCGACTCTTCCCCCAATCCAAACCCCCACCCAAACCCTCGCCGCCGCCGCCCACACGAGCGCACGCGCCATGGCGCCGCCACGCCCGCCTCTGCCGCTGATCGACGACGTCATGGCCGAGATCTTCTTCCGCCTCCCTCCGGACGAGCCCGAGCACCTCTTCCGCGCCGCGCTCGTCTGCAAGCCGTGGCTCCGCATCCTCTGCGACCCCGGGTTCCTCCGCCGCTACGGCGCCTTCCACGGGGCCCCTCCCCTCCTCGGCCTCCTCCACAGGCTCCAAGTCCTCGAGGGAAGCCCCCCTCCCCGCTTCGTCTCCACAACGTCGATGCCCAACTTCCCGCACCCTGGCACCTACGGCGGCCACACGCGCTCCCTCGACTGCCGCCACGGTCGCGTCCTCGTCTACATGCTCGAATTTGGGAGGGCGAACTGCCTCGTTTGGGACCCCGTCACGGGCGACCGCCATGCCGTGCCCGCGCCGGACATGGAGGATTGGCTGATCGAATCTGCGGCGGTGCTCTGTGCCACCCATGGATGCGACCACCTTGACTGTCATGGTGGCCCCTTCCGCGTGGTCTTCATGGCCACCCATGATTACAAGCCTACCATATTTGCTTGTGTGTACTCCTCGGAGACGGGTGCGTGGAGTCAGCAGATATCTCTTGACAGCAGTTGTGAACACTATGCTCAGCATATGCAAGAGGGTCTTGCAGTTAGATCCTACTATTTGCCCTATCTCCAGCCAAGGCGAGGCACCCTTGTCGGGGACGCAATCTATAACACAATCCGGCTGGATAACACAATCGTCAAGTATGACTGGTGCAAGAATCGCTTATCTTTGATTCACCCGCCATCAAAGGACGTGTACTACATTGCTCTCATGGCCTTGGATAGCAATACACTTGGCTTTGCCTCCATTCTGGCTTCCAGCCTTCATATGTGGTCAATGAAGATGGAGACAGAAGAAGCTGTAGAATGGCTACAATATAGGGTCATTGAGCTGGAAAAAATAATACCTGTTGCCAATCCTAATGATGCAAGAGTTGTTGTTGTTGGGTCTGCAGAGGGTGTGGGAGTCATCTTTGTAAGCACAGATGTTGGCTTATTCAGTATAGACCTCAAGTCAGAGCGGGTGAAGAAGGTTGACGAACCTGGAGTCCACTTTAGTGTCCTACCCTACATGAGCTTTTATACTCCAGGTATTATGCTAGCCTTTGCTTCTTTCCCGTTGTCCTCCATTTTCTTTACAGCTTCTTTATGTTTGGTTAAATAGTACTTTCTGGTTTGTGCACAATTTATCATAATGTAAAATATATTGTAGGGTAGAAACTTGTGTATGCTAGAGAAAAGTGTATATGTGGCATAAGAAAACATAATGTAATTCGGTTTTGAGATTTGAGTTGTTAAGGATCATGACATTGATCTGTCAAATTCCTTAATATGCTTACAAACTTGTTGATCTAGTATTGTCCTGTTACTTTGCTTCAAAATTGTCAAGAAAAAACTCTGTTTTGTTTTCTGGCTCAGCTGTAGCTCTATTGCACAAGGCTCAGTGTTGTAACCTTTTGTATTAGTACTAGCAGTCTAGCACAAGCCTCACCCAAGTGGAATGCTGAGTTGAACATTTGGTATTAGATTTATATGCTTTTCATATCATACACATTGGGCAAGTCATTATAAATTGTTTTCTTGTTGAATTTTATCATAGTCATGTTGTTGAAAAGGTTTTAATATGTCAGTCATGTCTCAGTGTTTGGATAATAGATTACTCGGCTACTTGGAACTAAAATTGAGTGTAGTCTATGACTCTATGCTTTTTCTCTTTCCTTGAAAATATGGCATTTAGTGTTCATCTCATCTTCGAAAGAGCTAAATAGCATTGTCAGAGTTTTTGGACATACAGTTGTAGAAACAGGGACTGAAGATGTGATTTAGTTCCTCATTAAATGTTTACCATTTGTAAATAACTGAATAACCTTTCTAAAGTTTAATCAGATGGTTTACGTTTCTATTGGGAACTTGGGAAATTGCTGCCAAGAACTCAAAGGTTATGATGTCCTAGAATAAAAGGCACCTCTTATTTCATTCGTGAATCTGGACTCTTGTTTTGTTATTCTTCAACCTGGAGACTTTCTGCTATTATATTATATTTATATATGGACCAATTTATGGGAAGCAGGGCCAATTGATATTTGCATCATTACTCCCAGAATATTCTTTCCCTTTTTGCTAGCCCCTCTTGAGTCAAATAGTTGGTGAAGCATGAAGTTTCTACTTGCCTAAAAATGGACATTGAGAAAATTGAATGTACTTGTTGATGATAATATTCTCCTATTATCTTGCTTCATTTTTTATTTAAAAAATCTGTGTTAAGCTGCAGTTCACATGCCAAGTCCATTCATTAATCTTTGGAACTAGTTCTAAGTACATGCACATCAAATTGTAGACTCTTTAAGTTGTTTATGAGTTTTGTGCTTGGTGTCTTTACAGATCGTGGCAGATTGTTGTCACTAGCGAGGGGTCAGTGATCACTGATGTGTGGCACAGCGGTGACACATTGCAAAACAGACGTATCCATTTGTCTGAGTCTGCTACTGTTTGGCTTCTCCGGTGCTATACTACCTATACCTACCAAAGCACACAGCTGGTCTGTTTTCTGTTGATCAGTTTATGTGTGCAGGTCATAATGGTCAACTTTGGTTCTTGTTCGGTTCATCAAGATCTTATGGACAGAAAACTGTAATTCTGTTTAGTATGTTGTTTTCTTATCTGTTCAGCAGTTTAAGTACGAGTGGTGTAAGCCATCATGTTCAATCCTGTTTGTCCTGCGAATTCCTCCTTATTATATCAACCACATACAGATTTTCTGTTCGATATGTCAAGCAGTTATGAGTTACCGTTTTTAGTTAAATGTTTGAGTCGGCTGCATATAATTAAAATTATGTAGACTTATGCTGTTTCCATTTTCTGAAAAAAATGTCATTCATCTTCAAGAATGTTTGTCAACTAGCAGTAAGAGTTTCTATTGGGCAATAGCTGTAATCTTATTCTGTTAACCAGCCCTTGTTTCTCCTGATGTTCTTTTAATTCAGCGTGTAAATGTTGACCACTTGACCTGGAAGGCATCCCCCCCTAGGGATGAAAACGGATCGGATACGGACGGATATCACTGATATCATATTTGTTTTCATATTTCTGGTCAGATTCGGATTCGAATACGGATAATATCAACCATGTCGGATAAGATAGGATTAGATGTCGACATCATAAATATACGATTTAAATATTCGGATACGGATACGGTACCGGATGTTGAATAGTCAGACACGAATACGGACAGATCTAAACCCCTCTAAACGAATACGGTCTCGAATACGATCGGACAATATCCGTACCGTTTTCATCCCTACCCCCCCCCTCCCTCCCTCTCTCTTTCTCTTGCACAGCTGAATTCCTCATGAATTGCAATATTTTCTTCTGCCAATTGTAATGTGTTCTGGGTTGTACTGATTACTGAGCACTAACACGGCCATGTTGAGCTCCAATGATTTTCGAAAAGAGTTCACTTGGAATCTGGTCATCGCTGGCTAGGTTTCATGGAATAACGGGCCATTTACCATAATGTTTGCTTATGATGCGCTACATGCAGTTGATTGCATGAAAAAATAGTTCTAGGAGCCAGCCGTCACGAATCAGGATTGCTTGTTCTGAACTTTCCCACCGCTGCCTGAATTTTATCTGTGGTCTCGCCCTTCCATTTCTTGGCCTGAACGTAGGTAATTAGCTACCACATTTTCAGTCACCCTTGTAAGATCTCGTTGATGTTGCTGTGTGGAAGATTTCGTCAACTGAATGCACTGCGTACGGTTGCATCGAAATTGAAAATAAACATGTTACAAGCACAATGCAAGCTAACTGAACTTGTTACATGCAAAATGCAAGCGAACTGAATGGAGCATTGTCGTTATGATAAAGTCGGTGGTGAAAACAGCTCCACCATTTTCCTTTGCCGCCTAATAAGATACTTTGTTTATTTGCTCAGACGATTTTCAGAGGAACTTCATTAGGAGACCATGCTTGCTTTGTTTCGAGGACTAATGAGCCTGTAATAATGCTTTCCGAATGACCTGCTACATCTGGCTGCTGTCAGAGTTGTTAGCTCTGAACTTCTTCAGTGTGTTTCTAAGCTCCATCAGTGATCGTCCTTGTAACCTGTTAGCGACACAAACCAATTCACATGTAGCAGTATACAAGGTTGCTAAACAGTGACTGTACGCGTCTACTTTCTCCTTTAGTTTTACTTGGAAACCTATTGTAACCACTCTCTTAAGATTTCCAACTGCTGTCTGATCGAGTCCAATTTTCTTGCTGAAACTGAAAACACGCACCCAGAACAAATTAGCATCTTCTGATTACAGACTTTTGTGCACATCATTTTTCAGTAAAAGAAAAAGAAGTGGTGAGAGAGGCAGCATGACACGTATTAGAGATAAGTAAAGTCTAACACATGTATATTATGTTACTTGCATGGGTGTTTTTACTTGTTACCTGAGGACGTATATCATTTATTAGATAATGGAACAAGGAATGTGTGCTTTTACTTGTTATTATCCATTATCTAAGGCCCTGTTTAGTTTCGGTCCAAAAACTTCTCGCCTCATCACATCAAATATTTGGACATATACATAAAACATTAAATATAAATTATTTTGCGAGACTATAGTCACAAATATACTACAGTATTTAGAAACTTTTTTCTTTTCGCAAACTAAACAAAGCCTAAAAAAATGTGTGCATTTGGTCGAATTGTTGCTAAACATGCATACCGCCAAGGTTTAGAAGTAGAGACTTTTACATCAGTGCCATTATAAAAGTTTCAAATTCCACACAAGCCACTAAAAAGTTCGACTGCACCTATATGCCATTGCGTTAAAATTTTTTGCTCCTCAAGCCATTCCATAGGCTGTAGCTTCTAAACAGGCTATAGCTAACTATATTTAAGTCAAGGGTATTTTAGTGATGTCAAGGATAGCTAAAATACCTTTGACTTAAATACAGTTAGATACAGCCTGTGGAATGGCTTGGGGAGCAAAGATTTTTAACGCGATGATATATAGGTGCGGTCGATTTTTTTAGTGGCTTATGTGTAATTTGAAACTTTTATAATGACACTGATGTAAAAGCTTCTTAGAAGTAGAACGAGGCACACTGACATGTGACAAGTCAAGCTCCGTTGACCGTTGTTACCTGGTTGAACCGAACCGAGTAGAAGTGGCTCTGATTGTCACCAACCCGCTCTCTCTTCGCCTCTTCCCTTCCCAATCCCAACCCAAACCCCTCGCATCCGCCGCCGCGCGCACCATGGCGTCGCCACCGCCGCCACGACCACCACCTGAGCTGATGGACGAGCTTGTCGGCGAGATCCTCCTCCGCCTCCCGCCGGACGAGCCCGAGCACCTCTTCCGCGCCGCCCTCGTCTGCAAGCCATGGCTCCGCATCCTGTGCGACCCGGGCTTCCTCCGCCGCTACCGCGCGTTCCACGGAGCACCTCCACTCCTCGGCCTCCTCCACAGGCTCCAAGTCAGCCAAGGGGACCCGGCTCCCCGCTTCGCCTCGACCACGTCGATGCCCGACTTCCCCCACCCAGGCTCCGACGGCGACCGCACGCGCCCCCTCGACTGCCGCCACGGTCGCGTCCTCATCCACATGCTTGAAGATGAGAGCCTGGATCTGGATCTCCTCGTCTGGGACCCTATCACGGGCGAACGCCATGCTGTCCCCGAGCCGGACATCGACTGGATGATCTACACCGCCGCAGTGCTCTGTGCCGCCGACGGATGCGACCACCTCGACTGCCACGGCGGCCCCTTCCGCGTGGTCTTCCTGGCTACCGACGACTACGACGCACAAGTTAAAGCGACTGTGTATTCATCGGTGACAGGTGTGTGGAGTGCGCCAGTATCTATTCACGATGGCTGTGAATTCTATGCCAAGCACAAGCGTGAAATAACTGCACAAAGAGGGTACTACATACCGTATGTCAAGCCAAGGCGAGTAGCCGTTATCGGAGATGAAATCTACTTCACGCTGTTGCGAAATACCGCGATTGTCAAGTATGATTATTGTGGCAAGAATTGCTTGTGTGTGATTGATCCGCCACCGCCAGACACAGAAGTCTACTGCACTATGATTGCCCTCATGGTGATGGATGGCAATTCACTGGGTCTCGCTGGCATTGAGGGTTCCAACCTTCATCTTTGGACAAGGAAGGTAAAGGGAGCTGCTGAATGGGTACAATGCAGGGTCATTGACCTAGACAAAATCATGCCCATGGCCATGCCCAGTGACAGTCATGGAGCGTATGTGGTTGGTTTCGCAGAGGGTTTGGATGTCATCTTCATTCAGACAGATGCTGGCTTATTCACGTTCGGCCTCAAGTCTGGGTTGGTGAAGAAGGTTGGCAAACCTGGGGTCTGCTATTCCATCTTACCCTACATGAGCTTCTACACTCCTGGTATGGCACTACTGCCCTTGATTCTGTTATCCTTCATTTTTACAGCTTCTATATGTTTGCTTACTTATTTGTCCTAGTTTGTGAACAACAGTCATAGCGCAAGTAGTATTTATTAGTTATATTCTCAATTTTCCATATAGACATTGCCAAAGGGAAATTTGTGTATGGTAGGAGTATTTAATGTAGACATTGGAAAACAGGACAGGATTTTTGTGTGTGCTTTTACTTGTTATTATCAAGGACCATGACGATGCATTGTTGCTAAATATGCATACCGCCTTGTCAGACTTGATTGTAAAAAAAAAAAGATTCTGTTATTTTCTGCCACAGCTGAAAGCTCATATCTCAAGCTGAGTTTGTACTAGCATATGGCTCACTAAAACGGAATGTTGTGTTGGAGTTGGTTACGAGTTCTGTGCATGGTATTTTTCCAAAACGTGGCCCATTTTTATCGTTAACAAAAACTGACTTATCTTTTAGTCTTCTGCTATTGGTTTCTTTAGAGTTTTACCAAGTCATTTATTTTCTGCAGAGGAATTAACAATCATATGTAGGATACAGTCAATTATCGTTGTCTTGTCAGATTCATCCTGATCGTAGTGTTGAGAAGTTATATTTCAGTTTAGCATGTAAGGCACATTTCGCTTACTGTTTTGCTGATGCTCAAGTTAGCTAGCTACTTGGAACTAGAATCGTGTGTAGTTTATCTGTCTGCCATTTCCCTTCCAGGATAATTTAATATCAGGTTCAGTGTTGATATGGTTTTCATAAGGGCTGACAAGTAGCACTGTGTCAGGCTTTTGGACAAACGCATGGAAATAAAAATTGCATGCCACAATTTGATTGCCCATGAAAATGGTATCAATGTATCTGTGGTCATTTGTGAACTTTGGACTCAATGGTTATTCTTATGGTGGCAATGTGTCATTATATGGATCAGTCCATGGGAAGCAGGTTCACTTGTCAAATAGTTTAGTTTTCTTGAATGTGCTTGAGAAGTGCACATCATTGTATTTAAGCCAGAATAAAATGTACCATACAAGGAAAGCTTCCAAAATGATGGATAGATGATGGGAAGGTAAAGGAAATAGAAAACAGGCAAACACTACTCCGAGCCTCTCATAAAAGGCCACACCGAGAGAAAACAAACTACTGACTACAAAATGGTGAAGTTTATGTAATGGATGAAGTAGCTGCTATGTTATTGCTAAATATTAAACAACCTGGTACTCATCTATTGCCCAGAAATTTCTTTACTGCGTCTGTATGTTCCTTAGTTTGTTGGTTTTGGTTTGACAGGTTTGTAAATAAAGTCATAATGTAACTGGCAGTTGTTATCTTTACATATAGAGGTTGCCATAAGCATGAACTGAATGTATGGCATTGGAAACCATCCTTAATTTGAATTCTGAGATTTGGCTTGTTATGGCTGCATTGGTAAAAAATGCTAAATGTGCCCACAAACTTGTTGATCTTGTGTTATGACCTTACTTTGTTTCAGATTTTATTTTCAGAATTATTCTCTTATTTTTCTGTCATATCTTGTATATAGCAAATTAAAGTGTAAATGTTGAGTTGAAATATGTTGAATTTTGTGTATGGTATCTTTTCAGACCGTGGTACATTCTTATCGCTGGCATCTGGAGAGGCTCATTGATGTCTGATGTGCCAGTCAAGAGCAAGACCTTGCAAAATGGATGAATCTTTTTATCAAATCCTTCACGTTCTGTTGAAATGCCAACATCAAGTCTGGTCCCGGTGGTTTCTTGCAGAGCTACTACTACCAAGTCTTTTTCCTGTTGAGATGCTAAAGAATGACTGGTTCAAGTCATTATGATTAACTAGTGTTGACAATTTTGTTTTCTCTGCGTGATGGGTCAAACCATAGTTCATCCAAATGAACTACTCTCGATTTCAGTGCAAGGATTGTTGAACGAAGCATTGTAACACTTCTTAGATACATAACTGGAAGGTTTTGTTTTGGGGGTCTAATATAAAGTCTGGCCTCAATTCTTGTTACTGAGCAGTCCTTGGGAAGCAGGACCAGTTGATCTAGTTGATTGAGCATCAGGTGGCAGCTATGATAAAAACGGATATATGCAAACCGATTTGGATGTCATGTTTTTCTGTCTTTTCTTTTTTCTGTTAGTCAAATTTCTTATCGTGAACATAGTTTGCTCTGATGATTTCTGGATGGAGTTCATTATTAGA
>Ga0182004_10005553_pt1 | contig 10270 bp, 10 predicted proteins | sample Sormic07211540_1_FD_120479 | JGI IMG/M metagenome (GOLD analysis project Ga0182004, IMG submission 120479) | Endophyte microbial communities from Sorghum bicolor roots, Mead, Nebraska, USA - 072115-40_1 MetaG | ecosystem: Host-associated > Plants > Roots > Unclassified | place: USA: Nebraska...
AAAAGCTTGTCCGTGTCTTGCGTCACCATCGAGTTCGTAGTTTGCGCACCGTCTACCGATAAACTACTACCGTGGGTATACCCCAAGGTAGACTGCCGACCAGCTTTCGTCGACACAAACGAAAGTGCTACTATTTCTATTTTGCAAAATTTTTTGGAAGTAAACAAGGCCTAAAATGCCAAATACAAAATGCCAACTTCTTTGAAATGATGGGATGCAAAATGCTAAAATTTTCAGGTTCATGTTTAGTTCTATCTAAAATACAGAATTTGTTGTCCCCATGAGGCTTTTTTGGGCTTTTTTTTGGCCTCATGAGACCAAAATCTAAAATAGAGAATAGCCATATTTTTTTTCCAAAATTTTTGTATGGTGTTTAGTTTTATTATGCAAAAATAATGAATCAAACCATTTTTTTTGAAATAGAAGGAGAACTAAACACCCCTTAATTTGATAGCCATTTAATAATATTTTTCTCTCACAATAAATCACCGAACAATACTTTCAGCCATGAATTATCAACCAAGTGAAGTAGACAAATATAAATTCTTGCTCTAATGGTAATGGTATTTCCGAAACTAGCTAGATTGAAATAGAAGTAAATCACATAAAAATGGAAAAAAGAGGAAAACCAAAATGTCAAACATTTTGGATGCTATCGGATCCACTAGATTTTTATTAATATAGGCCCCACATATTCCTCTGCTTTGAAACAACCACCTGAATCCAATTGTCTGCTCTAGCAACCATCTACTGTACCTTTATATTTTTTGGGTATCCATTCTTGCCTTCTAGATTCCTTTCTAATTTCGGTTTTGATTTTTCGCAATGGAATGTCTATACTTTTCATAATTTCTGCTTTAGGTCATTGGTCGATGTTATGTTCTCATATCTTTCCTATGTATCAGCTACCCTACAACATATATGGAGTTAATTAAGTGCTCCCTTGTTTGAATGTTTGTAGCCCTGTCAATTGTACAACAGAGGATAAGATCAAGAAGGGGCCAGATCACATTTGCTATACAGAGTAGATCATCAAATTATAGTTGCATGCCTTCAGCTGAAGGTCGTTGCTGCGGAGGCATCGGCCACATGATAGTGTGAGGACACCTTCCTCCCTCTCTCCCTCTTTATCACTAGTTTCCACTACTACTTCGTGAGAATTTCCCCTCATTGTAGGTGTGGCTGCACATGCAAAAATGTACTCTCTCCATCCCAAATTGTAAGTCATTCCAAGAATCTTGAAGAGTCAAACTTTTCTAAATTTGACCAAATTTATATTATAAAATAATAATTATTATGGTACTAACTAAGTATCATTAGATTTTTTCTTGATTATATTTTCATAGTATACTCACTTTACGTTACAAATCTTAGTATTTTTCTTTATAATTTTGGTCAAACGTGAAAATGCTTTGACTCTTCAAGATTTTTGGAATGACTTACAATTTGGGATGGAGGGAGTATATCAAATATAGATTGACAAGATTAAGCGTGACCACATTTTCAGATTGAGCATCACCATATATTTTCTTTAGACGCATGTATGAAGTATTAAATATAGATGAAAATAAAAACTAATTACACAGTTTGGTCGAAATTGACGAGACGAATCTTTTGAGCCTAGTTAGTCCATGATTGGACCATTTTTGTCAAATACAAACGAAAGTGCTACAATGTCGATTTTGCAGAATTTTTTTGGAACTAAACAAGGCCTTGATTTAGTTTATTTCCCATTTTATCCTGTTCATGCGAAATTGCCAGGTAGCAGTCCACATAAATTTAATGATTCTTCTCACATGAACGTTGCATAGCATGCATATAGAGTTGCATGCATTCAATTCTCTCAATGTAAGATTTTCAAGAGTCGGAAGTACGAGCCCAAAGTCACACAAAAAAAGTAATGAGCCCACTCAACAAATCTTTACATTTGGATCCCGTATAAATAGAAATTTCATTGATAAGACTTTCTTGATTGTAGCCAATATTTTATTGCAAATAATTTCAACAACCTCTGCGAAAAAGGGCATTTACTATAGAGATGGTGTGATAATTGACTTGTTCTTTTTTAGCCCTATCTATATCTCATTCTTACGAGAAAGTGAGGAGGTTGACATAGAGAGAACAAATTTAGTAAAGGAAACGCACATTTGAAATCCTTTGTCTCTCCAAGATTTTTGGAATGACTTATATTTAAGATGGAGGGAGTATGTTACAACATGCATGAGAGCGAAAAAAAGATGAGAGTGGTGGGTATTTTCGTTGATGGTTAATATAAGATATGCAATTAGGCCTACCTACATCTATATATGTTATCATTACAAAGCAAATGTTACCTATGAGAAATCTCACACAAATAATAAGAAAATGTAAATTGTGTAAACACCACATCACACTTGATGTGTGAAGTGCCCTTCCTGGACCGCAGTCCGCGGTGCTGTGATCTGCGGTGAGCGGCATGGCCATGCGTCTATAGCTCGTGCATGATCTCAACCCATTGCTGCAGGTCCTGCAATGCTTTTGCCGCGGACGTTCTTCAGGTCAGGCTCCGGCCTCCGCGCCAGCACACGGTGTGGCTATCCCCGACATTCATGACATAAATGTTCTTGCCCCTTCATCACCATGACGAGCACACAGGAAACCATAATCCCTGGCTTCGGGCTCTCGGTCGTGTGTTCCCTCGCAGCAGTAAAGAATGCCTCCTCCGTCTTCTTCAACGCCCACGCCAGCGTCCTTAGGATGTCGTGGTGCACTGGCATGGTATTGTTGCCTAGCATGGGCACTTCTGTCCATCTACGCTTGGCCTCCACACTATCGCCATTGGCCCCAGCGAGACAGAGGCGTTCAGCATTGCCTGCGACCGCTTCTTGTTGACTGCACCTGGTGCTGTCGCTGGCTTGGATGTTGTCCCAGAGCACGCCTTTGAACTTGATGTGCACGGCGATGTAGAGGTTGACGAAGAGGTAGTCGGTCACGTCGGAGCCGTTGAACCCATCATAGATTCCGATGAACACCCAACCGTGCTCCTCAGGACACCATGACGTGGAACCGGTCCTCGCTGGCCATATATGCCTTGAGCCCACTCTCCATTGCCGTTTGGCGGTGAGCGGTAGTCCCCATCGCTGAAGGAGACCTTTCTCAGCTCAGCAGGTTCCTGTGGCCAGCAGCCATAGCGCGGCGACCCAAGCCGAAGTTTGGAGGTGACCCTGATGAAGAACCTACTATATTTATAGGTACCACTATCATTGATATAGCATATTTTAATTATTAATATGCTATATATGTTTTTTAATGGGTATACTAGTGCCTGGATGTTTGGACGGATGTGCGCGGCTGAATGCCGCGCGCACGCATGTGGCTGCTGCTGCTGGGTCTCCGTGTGGTGCTCCAACGCGCGTACCCTTGTGTCAACAACACACACTTGTAATGCACGCACGTGTATAGTCACTACATAATTTGCAATATCTAGATGAAACATATGCAATATATTCAGATGAAAGAACTACTTCAATATGCTTTGGAAAAACAACTGAAACATTTAGAATATACAAATGAAGTATTGTTAGAGCCCGTTGGAGGACAGCACTAGGAACTTGTCCTGCGAAGCGAATTTTGATGCTTTTTAATCAGATACAACTTGGATGCGCACAACCACACACTCTACACTCACATTGTACCGTATGCACACACACGCGTGCACATCCGTAAACAAGGTAAATAAGAGTTTAGGAGGCTCTCTAGCAACATACACGTGTAGCCATTGCAACATGTGGAGCCGACCGGTAGCAGGTTAGTGTGGGCCGGGGCCGCACGACTTGGGTGTGCATATGCATGGTTACTGCACCGTCCTTTCACGTACTCCTCTGTCCTAAAATAACTATCATTCTTGTTTCTCAAGAAACAACTTTGACTAATATATATTAAAAAAATATTAATACTTATGACACATAATTAGTATCACCAGATCTTTAAATCTAGTATTTTTATATTTTTTTTGAAAGATACAAATGTTACACATATTTTATATAAATCTACTTAAACTTATGACACGAAAATCTTATTTTGAGACAGAGGAAGTAGGATAGAGGGTAATGGTACCGTATTGGGGAGGCATGTGTGTGCGTGTCTACACTCTACAGACGTTTTTTTTTTGGACGAGAGTGTGTCTACAGACGTTGACCTGTGCAGGCCAGTGGGAAGCGGCGACGAGTGGGAAGCCAGGTCCGTCCGTCCGAACATCCTCACGAGAGCATTATCTTTTCTTTAATAGTTATTACATCTTAGAGCAATTTTAAAAGAAGAGTTATCCATGTTGTGTAATCTATATTTAGCTATGTTAGAAAAAAAGAGAGAGTCAAACAACTATAATATCGTATCTGGTTTTCTAAAATAGCAAGTTATGTATCCCAGAATTCTTGCATGCTAGATATAACTTGCATGTGCCACTAGCCATTCACTTCACCCTATTGGAAAGACTGTTGGAGTTTTGTGTTTTTTTGGCTCGAGTTTCTATTTTAAAGGTTAGCTAAATCATGAGTTTAGCCATCTATTTTTACCAACTCTATTGGAGTTGCTCTTAAACTTGTAATGAGGTTATCTAGAAACAATGAGGTCGAAAAGGACAAAACGGAGTTGCCGATATAAAATGAGGATTGGTTGTTGGATGCCTCATTCGGTCGTCACCATTTATATTTATAGGATGGTTAGTCTTTCATCGGAAACTATCCAATTGATTCCGTGGTTGTCCTGCATCAAACCTTATAATGGGAAATCCTAAATGGATACGTGATATCCCATCAATGCAATGCAGGCACGTGAGAAACCTAAGGCCCTGTTCATTTAATCCCAGAACCATGGGGATTGGGCCGGGAGGGATCCCGGGGGATCAAATTCCCTACAAGTCAAAATCCACTTCAACACCCTCCATTCCCCTTTATCAATCCTTTTGATTTTTAAACAACCAAACAAGGCCTAAATGGATACGTTGGCACGTATAACTTGTCGGCCACGTTGATCTTCTCAATCCTGTAGATTCTTTCATTATCCGATCTGCAATGCATTGACCGAGCAAGGCCTACAAGTTCTTTTGCCGAAGCAAATAACCATGCATTTCCTTTCCTATTTTCCTTTTGCTTTTTTCCTCACGTCAACAATAAGGTTGGCTCTGTATAATAGGTGCTTCTGGCCGGACTTCAGGTTGGCAGTAGCAGTGCTTCCCTTCTTCAGCGATTAGAAAACATTTCAAGCTGTTTACAGATCAAAACTTTAGGCTAGAGAGCCTTCTATGAGTGTGTACGACGCGCACGCATGTGTACGACACACTCGTGTGTGTATGAACTATGAGGCTTTGTTTGGATGTAGTTGGATTCACCTCAATCCACATGTATTGAAGTGGATTGTAGTGGAATTTGAACTAAATTCCACCCCAATCCACACCAACACATATGGATTGAAGTGAATCCGACAACATCCAAACAAAGCCTGAAGTGTGTGGATTGTGGGCGTCCAAGTTCTATCCCCGTTAAAAAAAAGCATATACTGCCGCAGCGGTACGTACAGGTATAAGCCAGCTCAAGAGATGTATGTTGAGTGTATTGCTAGCTTTCAGGGAAGAAGCTAACAGTACACGTACAGGCTTGCATTATTCACGGGCCATGCAAGTCTCCTAAACACCGGCGCAACTCGCGGAACAGCCCGTGCTTTCTGCGGTAAGCTGTTGATTTCATCTTTAATTGTATCGACAAAGATGATCCTCTTGGGTCTATAAAGACAGAGGCAGCATCTCAACGAGATCACCGTCCTTGCTGCCTATCTGCCTTTTCAGTTAGGATTTGGTATTGCAAGAGCTTGCCGAGTCGAAAGCAAGCAGAGATCCGGCAAAAGCGCTCCGTCACAATTCTTCAAGCTTCACCGCAAAGCATTAAGATGAAGCCTGATGGATTGAGACGAGAAGCGCTTTTGAATGTGAGGGGTGCATCTGGGACCAACACCCTGCATGGCAGTTCTTCCAATAAGGCAACTGCCCCTATTTCATCTGGTGGAAAACGGCATAGGGCGTCTCACACTTCCTGTTGGAAAAAAAAGGGTGCGGATGGTCCTTACACGGCATTGTGCGGACGTCCAGTCAAATTGCAACACGTGGACGTATGGAAACGACTGACTCCGCCTCCCCTCCCAGCACCGCTCGCTGGCTTGCTGTCGAACTCGGCTTGAGAGCAAAGTATTATAGCAGGCTATAAGTCAGCTAAATGCTGAGGTGGAGGAGAGAGAAGAGGAAAGAGAGTAAAAACGGGCTGTATGTAAGCTTACAGCCGGCTCAGACACAAAAACAAAGAAAATCTGTGAGACATACAAGTGGACCATGTATTAATAGTGATGAGCTAACCATTATATGAGTGGACTGCAAGAAGGCTGTAAAGAAATCTTATACCAAGCAGCTGACTGTATTATAATACTTGCTCTGAGGCGACGCCCGCGGCTGATGGCTCGGCCTAATCTCGCCTGTCTCCTCATCCCAACGCCGTTGCCTTTCGTTTCTTTTTATCGAAACACCGCTGTGTTTCGATCAGCCACCGCTAGCCGTTCTCTCCTCCATTCACCTGCTCTATCTCTCTCTCCTCCATGTTACATGCCCTTTCTCCTCTCGTGAGTCGTGACGATGAATGTCTGCCCCATGAGAGCCCCTGGCGGCGCCGCCCACATGGTCGTCCAATGCCAAGCTCATTGTCGCATCCAAGAAGGGCACAAGTTAAGAAAGCCCGCCTCCGCCACAGCTGCGCTGCTACGTCGTCATCATCCGCCTCCCACCAGAAACTGCTGCTCGCTATCCTCCGATGACGCGTCCTCGTCCTGTGTCTCGTGTCTGCAACAGCTATCCTCGTGCATGCCTGTTCACTTCGCCCGATTCGATGTTGCCACAGATACAAAACAGCTCACAGATGCAGCAGCTTCAGCCTTCAGAGAAACATTCGATCCGTCATCCGTGTGATGGTGGCAGCCGTGATGGCGTGATCCTTCTCCCGTAAGAAAGAAGAGTTTCTGGAGCCCGTCAGATATCCCTACGAGCCTGCGGCTGTGAGCCAACCGCCATCCATCTAGGCCCAGGGGTACGAGCCAAGGAGTTTGATTGCAAGCCAGCGCTGAGACATCGAGCCATAGATATACACGTCCACGTGTCGCCATTTAACTAGACATGTCCGCACGATGCCGGGTAAGGACCATCCACACCCATTTTTTTCCCACTTCCTTGCCCGGTTCGTCTGTTGCAACCAGGGGACAGAAGAAAAGGAGCTGGATGATGTGGACTTTGATGGAAGTTACAGCCACTACTACGGAGAAAACTTATGCAAGGCGTTTGAGAAATGGTCTCGGAGGCGGGTGGGAGGCGGTCAAAATCATCCGCCTTACAAAATCAATTTATGGTAACCACCTCCAAAAATCCATAAATGGAGGCGTTCCTCCAAAAACACCCTCAATTTTCAGAGGCGGTTCTCTTATAAGGTTTGCTCTCGGTTAATATTCTCGAGGCCCAGCCAAAGCAAAATCTAGCTCTCTATTGGGATTATATAAATTGAGCATTTGAGCTGTTAGGGTTTCTCCACCAACCCCTCACTCAGCTCTCTCTCACACCCCCAAAGCAGCGGCGCACTGCGTGACTCCCTCCGCCACCGGCCGCACAACACGAGACCCTCCACTCTCTTTCTCTCTCTCTCTCTCTCTCTCTCTCTCTCTCCCTCGTCGACGCTCGCTCCGAGGAGCTCGCCTCTGCCAGCTACGCCACCCCTCCCCTCCCTCTCCCTCTCCCTCACCGGGGAATCTGGAGGCTGGAAGGAAGAGCTCACAGGCATGATGGCCTGGCCGTCCTGCGGCACGACCTCACCCCTCCTCCCCTGCTAGTGGAGGCGCGACTGGCCCTCTCCTACTCTGGGTGGCTCCTCCTGAACCGACAGTAGCAGCTTCTCCAGATCCAACGAGGACGATCTCACCTCAAGTAGCAGCAACAATAGCTCCTCCAAATCTAGCTAGGACAAGCCCAGATCCGGCGAGGAGGAGCTCGGATCCAGCGGTGCTTGTGCGGCGGTGGATCTGGCGAGGACGAGCTCAGATCCGACGGTGCTAGTGCGGCCACAATGGATTTGGTGAGCGGCCATCTTGTGCTCTAATGCTAACAAGTAACCCACATTTTTATGACAAGGCATTATTACTTTTATTAAAAAATTAGCAATTGGCATGATTACTTTTCTATTATTAATGGTTGCCACTAATATGGCTATCATTAAGATGAGCGGGTTACATTTGCATAATTGTACCTAAACTTCCATAGCTTGAAGTACTAACATTTAGGTTTATTATTTAGGTTTAAAGCATCTAGAATTGCTATGATTCAATTTTTATCTTTATTTCTAAACCCCGCTAACAACTCAAAACTAGAGCTAGCTTTAGTCTAAGCAATTCTTGTTGGACTCATACTTGGTGGAAAATATTGTTTTTCTGTCCTTGTTAGTGTTATCTTACGTATTTGAACCCGATTTTGAACTTTCACGATTTTGAATGTTATAGATTCTCATCTTGTTAATACATGTGAATAACGTATAATTCACACTATTAGTTTAGTTGTATTCCAAAGAACAAATATGTTTAATTTACTATGACACAATATTGAAGCTTATCTTGGGGGTATAATGATGAGTGGCACATTTATATCTAGGTGTAGGCACGTCGATTCAATTCTTAGGAACTTATTACACGACAAAGTTTGGTGGTTAGGACGATAACTCATATGTTCGATCGGTAGGAGATATGCCATCTGGCTCTAGGCAACCGCAAATGTTTTACATCAAGTAACATGTTTTCTTTAATTAACAGTTACCACTAACATGACTATCACTAAGATGGGGGGATACATATGCGTGACTGTTAAATAAACTCTGTATGCATGTAGCCATAGCTTGAAGTAATAGCAATTAAGGTTTATTATTTGGATCTTTAGCATCTAGAATTGCTATCATTCAATTTTAATCTTTATTTATAAACCCCACAAAGAACCTAAAAGTACGGTTGGCTTTGGTCTAAGCAATTATTCTTGTTGGGGTTGGCTTTGGTCTAAGCAATTATTCTTGTTGGGCTCATACTTGGTGGAAAATATTGGTTTTTCTGTTCTTTTACCTACTTGACCCGGCCATTTTAAACTTTCACGATTTTGACAGTTATAGATATGATTCTCATTTTGTTCATACATATGAAAAACGTATAATTCACACTATTTGTGTAGTTGTATCCAAAGAAAAGATATGGATGACACGTTACAAGTTCATAGGTGAGTATTTTCGTAGATGGTTAATATAAGATATGCAATTATGTACCAATTTTTTAGGAATATATCACTAATAAGAAAATGTAAATTGTGTATATACCACATCATAACTGATGTGTGAAGTGCCCCTCGTGTTATAAAGTAGTGTTATGGATGACACGTTACAAGATGAGTGGTGGGTATTTTCCTAGATGTTTAATTTAAGATATGCAATTACACTTACCTACATCTACATTTGTCATCATTATATAGCATGTTACCTATGAGGAATCTCACAAAATAATAAGAAAATGTAAATTGTGTAAACACCACATCATACTTGATGTGTGAAGTACCCCTCCTGGACCATGGTGCTGTGCTCTGCGGTGAGCTGCACGGCCTGCCAGACGTCAATGTCGTGCGCCTCTATCTCGTATATGATCTCAGCCTTGAACTGCTGCATGTCCTACGATGCCTTGCCGAAGACGTTCTTCAGGTCAGGCTGCAGCCTCTGCACTAGCACGGTGCGGCTATCCCCGACATTCATGACATAAACATCCTTGCCCTTCATCACCATGACGAGCATGCAGGAGCCCATTATCCCTAGCTTGAGGCTCTCGACCGCATGTTTTCTCGCCGCAGCAAAGAACGCCTCCTCCGTCGTCTTCAATGCCTGCGCCAGCGTCCTTAGGACGTCGTGGTGCACTGACGTGGCATTATTGCCTGGCTTGGACACTTCTTTCCGTCTGTACTTAGCCTCCACGTTGTCACTGTTGGCCCCAACAAGACAGAGGCGTTCGGCATTGCCTACGCCCACTTCTTGCTGACCGCACCTGGCATTGTCTCCGGCTTGGATGTCGTCCTAGAGCATGCCATTGAGCTCGCTGTCCACGACAACATAGAGGTTGGCGAAGAGGTAATCGGTCACCTTGGGACCATTGAACCCGTCGTAGATTCTGAGGAACACCTAGCCATGCTCCT
>Ga0182004_10005554_pt1 | contig 10270 bp, 3 predicted proteins | sample Sormic07211540_1_FD_120479 | JGI IMG/M metagenome (GOLD analysis project Ga0182004, IMG submission 120479) | Endophyte microbial communities from Sorghum bicolor roots, Mead, Nebraska, USA - 072115-40_1 MetaG | ecosystem: Host-associated > Plants > Roots > Unclassified | place: USA: Nebraska...
CTCCATATGTGCAAAAGGCTCTGGTTCCTCCTTGCGACATGTAGAGGCACTCGTCCTGCCAAACGCGTTTGGTGTGGCTCCACTGTTGGTGTTGGAGACAGAGTGCGACCAAACACACCTTAGCTATATCACACTGAAAATAAATCCTAGAATTCTAGCTAGTGGTCCCTATTGAAGCTTACACAAAATAGAAACTATTTAGCCATCAATTCTATAGGGTTTAATCATCATTGAGTGTGATAGTCATCTTCTAAATAATTATCCACCTCTGTGATTATGCAAATCAGCATAAGTTGACCGATAAATATACATTTAGGTTACCCACCTATACAATTAAGAAATATCATCTAAAGCCTATAGAATTGATGGCTTTTTGTGAGAAGAGAAAAACAACAGTTTTACCATAGAAGCCGTTTTCAAAAAGAGTGTTCAGATAAAAAAATAGCTCACAACATCTCTTTGCTTTGTGTTAGCAAATGACCAATCAACGTTCAAATTAAGGGAATCGGACAAAAAAAAACCCAAAGAGCTTGTGTAACACGGCAGTTAAAGAAAAGATGTTGTATAGTTTCAGGTTCAGATAAGAACAAACTGGTTTTGTCAGACATTTCTCTCCTCTTAAGTTATCTCTACTGAGCAACTTGTTCTTAGATAGCAACCATTATATCCTAAGAGGTATTGTCAGTCTCCAAACAGCATACACATATACTGGTTTAACCCTATGGTGATTAATCACCGGATATATATAAGTTATCAGCGCTATTTCCAAATTTGGGACCAAAATGTCATCTTTCCACAGTGTGTCATTTATGCACTTAATTAGGGTAGAAGCGTCCACAACAGCGATCGGTGCTACAGCCAACCGTGAAGCAGTAGTAATTGACTAATTGTGTGAGCATCTATATTTGCATTTTGACATGTGTTTGAATACGATGTGTAAGCTGGACCACAGCGGTGTGTGCACGGTCAGGGGCAGTTTGGCAGCCACTCTGCCATACTTCATCTTAGACAAGTTTAACCAAGTTAACAAATATTTGATTAACAACTAAACTTAGACATAATTCTTTTAGGCTCCACATGTTATAGTGTAAAAAAAAATATAGCAAAATTTTTTTTAGATACAACAAAATATGATATCCAATTTGCTAGCTATATTTTTTATGACTTATCCCACTTTTCTAAGGCTAGTCATTGAACCAAACATACTCTAAATGCTTTGGACCAGATTTCGTGCTGGGGTCTGCCTCTGGAGGTCTCTACTGGACCTACTACCTTGTCTGTCCATAAGAGGAAACGACAACGACTGGACCAACGTGTATTACTTCACAGTTGGGATGGAAATGTATACGTATACTTCGATCTCTCGAGAGACACTTGAACCCATCGCCTTCATCTAGCCACATAGGGGCCGGCATTAACCACCGCGGCTGCATAGCCAACTGGCGAACGTTAATCGGGTGCCGACCGGTACGTAATACAAACACTCAAACATCAGCATCGAGGGATAGACGACGGCATGCCGAGCCCAACCATCGTGCTCCTCCCGATGTGGGCTCCCGGCCATTTCTCGTCGATGCTCGAAGCCGGCAAGAGGCTGCTGTTCTGCAGCACCGGCGGCACTGCAGCATCCAGCCTCACTGTTCTCGTCACGCCCCCGCCGATGGCCGCGTCGTCCGACGCCGCCGGCCTGCACGTACACGGTGAGATGGCCTCCGGCGACGGCATCGTTTTCCACCACCTCCCCGCCATCGAGCACGGCACCGATCTCGTCCACCCGTCCGAGTACATCCGACTCTACGCGCCGCATGTCAAGGAGACCATCGTGGGCTTGGCGACCCCGGTGGCAGCGGTCGTCGTCGACTTCTTCGGGACCCCGCTCCTCGACGTCGCCCACGACCTCGCCGTGCCAGCCTACGTCTACTTCGCGTCCACCGGCGCCACGCTTGCGCTCATGCTGCGTTTACCGGCCATGCAGGAGGAGCTGGCTTCCAGGTTGCGGGAGGAGGGAGGGGCCGTCGACGTGCCAGGGATGCCTCCGGTGCCGGTGGCCTCTATGCCGTCGCCGGAAATTAACGACTACGCGTGGTTCGCGTACTACGGCCGCCGCTTCCTGGAAGCCAGAGGCATCGTCGTTAACACGGCAGCCGAGCTGGAGCCTGGCGTTCTTGCGTCCATCGCCGACGGCCGGTGCACGCCCGGTGGCCGTGCTCCCATGGTCTACCCAATCGGCCCGGTGCTCTCGCCGAAGCCGCGCGCCGATGCTCGGTCGCCGCCGTCTGCGCAGGAGTGCATCCGGTGGCTCGACGCGCAGCCGCCGGCGTCCGTCGTGTTCCTCTGCTTCGGGAGCATGGGGTGGATGCACGCGGAGCAGGCGCGCGAGGTGGCCGCCGGCCTCGAGCGCAGCGAGCACAGGTTCCTGTGGGTGCTGCGCGGCCCACCGCCGGCCGGCGGCAGCTCGCAGAACCCGACGGACGTCGCGAACCTCGGTGACCTGCTTCCCCACGGGTTCCTGGAGAGGACGAAGGCGAAGGGGGTTGTGTGGCGGAGCTGGGCACCGCAGCTGGAGATCCTCTCCCACGCCGCCGTGGGTGGCTTCGTTACCCACTGTGGCTGGAACTCGGTGCTGGAGAGCCTGTGGCACGGCGTGCCCATGGCGCCGTGGCCGATGTACGCCGAGCAGCCGCTTAACGCGTTCGAGCTCGTCGCGTGCATGGGTGTCGCCGTTGAGCTTAGGGTCTGCACGGGAAGGGACGACAACTTCGTGGAGGCAGCGGAACTGGAGCGAGCGATACGGAGCTTGATGGGCGGATCATCAGAGGAGGGGAGGAAGGCGAGGGAGAAGGCCAGGAAGATGAAGGCGGCATGCCGGAAGGCTGTGGAGAAAGGCGGATCGGCGTACGCTGCCATGCAGGCACTGGTGCAGGATATGCTAGAAAGCCACGTACCCGGCACCCGTGTATAACATCCCTGCAGAAGTGACATGCAGATCAGATATGAACTTGTCAACATATATTATATTATCTTATTATTCTAAATCCTAATAATATTGAACACATAAAGAGTTTCTTGATTTCCGTCTTTTTTGTTTTTTTTTTTCTATATGTTTTGTTAGCCTACGATTTTATTTTTCTCTTTTTTATTGTATCCGCTTGTAGTTAACTGTGAACACACATGGTGGATATTATGCCCATTTGTCCTATTATCTATTTGTTTTAAGGTTAAGAAGGATGAAAAATTAGCCACACGTGAGAGTGCCAAGTCATGACGCTCACAGACCCAAGATGAAACCTTCATTGGCCCAAGAATCAGATATGAAGGTTTTACATATCCAAAGTAATAAAAAAATTCCAATCGTTTGCGTGGGATGGAATTGGGCCGTATGAATTGGACTGCACAAGAAAATACATGGGCCGTAGATAAACCCAATTTTGAGGTGTGTGTCATATGTGCACAACGAGGCCGCTTCTCCAGTGATATCGCAGTCTGGCGGATGTTTATAGGAGCTTGCTGATCCACCATAATAATTCGCATGGCTATCTTTTGTACTCCCTCCATCTCAAATTGTAAGTCATTCCAAAAATTTTGGAGAGTCAAATTTTTCTAAATTTGACCAAATTTATATTATAAAATAATTATTATTATGGTACTAACTAAGTATCATTAGATTTTTTTAATTATATTTTCATAGTATACTCACTTTACGTTACAAATCTTAGTATTTTTCTCTATAATTTTGGTCAAACGTGAAAATACTTTGACTCTCCAAGATTCTTAGAATGACTTACAATTTGAGACGGAGGGAGTAGTACTGAAGTAATTTGTAAGTTATTTTCTCTAGAAATACTTGGCCTAGTTTTTTTTAAGTCCAACAAGTACTACAGACATTGCCTACCTAAAGAAAACATTCTACCAGGACGCAAGTCCAACTTATTGATGATCGTTGTAAACCTACTTCCTGCTGTTGTGGTCATTGACGACTGTGATAATGTGTCGTTTGTGGTCGGAACGGAAACAGATTAAAGATGTCAAGAAGGTTAATCAGCTCAAGGATTTGATATGTTATTATATTATTACATTAATATATATTAACATGCTGCTTATGATAGATGGAATAATTAATATATGGTAAAAGTTTAACCCTTTTGAGCTACTTCTCGTCATTAAATATCTTTCTAAGTTGTGAAGTTCCTTGTCAAAAAAAAACGTGAAGTTTCTTTGGGATGATTAGAACTTGGACATTTTGGTTTTCTGCGCTGCCATTTCATTCTTCACCACATCGATACTGAAATGTTAGAATTCCATTTGGTGAAAGTACAGGATACTTGACTACAAAAGGACTTCCACTTGGGAGTGGCTCTGTAGGCTATTGGGCTTACAATGACTTATATTTGTATTGTGCTTTCTTCAATAATGATGGAAAACATGCTACAACACAGTCGATAAAGAATAATAAAAAAATGTTGTGTCTGAAATGTCGACAGGCAATTAGGCAATCGAGATATAGAGGCGACAATGTAAAAAACCATGCGCAAATCACTGACACTGTTAGACACAATGTACAACAAATATATATCATTACTACTTGAATAAATAGCACATATATTACCACAATTATCAGAGCAGCATCAACATCAATACACACAGCCAGCACAAATTACTGTTTGGACAGGCCACAGGATTACACACGTAGTGCAGACATACTCACACCAACAATTACGCTAGCTAGCAGTCCCTGCTTAATTGGCTGCAAATTAATTAGGTTACAATCAGCAGATATAATTAGCTGGTTTTTTCTGGCAGAGATTAGCACGTAGACCTCCGGTCGGTGCACATACAAGCACACTACCACTGCAGGAGGTCATGTGCACTGCCGACATGATTCAGTTAGCACGTAGTACTAGTAACGCAACACAGGGTAGACGACCGATGCAACACATATTTATCGGTAATAATAATGCTAGCATATCCTGCTGCATGACAGAAGAGAGAGAGCATGCTTAGATAGATAGGTTTATCTGATCTGGAAGTGGTTCCCGGCCGGGCCGTTCTGATCGGCGTGTTGGCGGAATCCATTGCCGGCGCCGGCGCCGGCGCCGGCGCCGCCACCACCGTGCGCGTCGGCCGAGCTCTTCCGGCGCCGCTCGTTGTGCCCGGCCAGACGCAGGCGGCAGCTGCGCTTGATGTCGTCGAACTCCGACAGCTCGTGGAACCTGGAAACACCACAACAACACCAGCAGCATGAGCAACAAACGACGTGAAATCCGCACACCATCTGGAGCTAGCAGTGGTTTTTACTACTAATAAGCTAGCTAGTACAGCACAGTACGTCGTTACGTTCCAAATGCACGCACGTACTGCCGTCAAATCGAAGGGGGCACGGCGACACGATCACGGGGTGAGAATGAGAACGCGCGAGAGGGCATGGCATCGACTGGAAGTGGGGGGCTTCAATTCTCAGAATTCACTGCCGGAATCTGGTGCTATGCGTGTGTGCACATGCGCGTGCGCGTAAAAGCGGCGACAACAAAAGAGGCCGTATTTTGAGCACTATCGATCCATCCCGGCCAAGGTCCACGGCCCTGTCCATGCATATCACATCACACACAGCATAAAAAATAAGAAGAAGATCCAAACAAAAGCAGCGTTGAAATTTGCAAGCAGTTCAAACAGTAAATGTCTTTGCATTCAGAACGTACTAGGTTAATTTGCATAAAGAGCACCTGAAGATTAGAACGTGACAACACGTACTAGAGGTTAATTTGCATAAAGAGCACCTGAAGATTAGAACGTGACAACACAGCTTGTATTGTCTTGTCTGCTTCTTCAGTACGTAGTTCAGTTATCTACTGTCTTTGCCAAAATGAGAATTTACAAGACTGCACTCAGTGATATTGATATATATGCTTGGAAATGTAAGTTAGGTGTTTGGGTTGCCAATAACATTTTACGTCTTACGATTAGGAACGTTTGTTCCAACTTTAACTGTTATTTGGATGCCGCTACAAGGTGTGACAAGATTCCCCTTCAGTAAATTAGGTTCTACGTACGTGCCACTCACTAAAACTAGGGGAAAAAAAAGTATGGTAAGATTCTCTTAGACCTTCTAGTGAGAGATTTGGAACACCCTGCCTTAGCCGAGTTCAGCAAATTTGCAGTACCCCAACTAGAAATTCTTTGTTTCCTTTTTGTTTCTACACAGAACCAATTAATGTATGTTTTCTTTATTTGATGCATGAGATCTTACTCGTGATGGAACTATGTACAAAGCATAAACTTATTCATAGCAAGCAGTCGCCACTACTGTCTATCACCAGAGTCTGATTAATTAGATTTAATAATTCGGAGAATGATCATGAAGAACTGTGAAGATGATGAAACGTACACACTAGCTCTAGTCAATCTAAGGACCACAAATAATTAGTTTGTTCCACTTAATTACAAAACCTACTATGATACTATCACTTGTGAGCTAGCTAGGCACAGTATGAAACGGCCAGTAGTCTAGTACTAATACTAGTGTAAACGCCATATATGCATATGTCCTTGTCAGTGGCTCAACAGCACTAGGACAGCATGAACAGTACTAGTACTGCGAGCAGGGACCAACAAGAACTTGTCATCACGCACATTAACATCAGGCTAGCTAGCTACCAAGCCACAGCCAGCCGGACGCGCTAGCTGCTCATACATCATGCGGTGCACATGGAGATAGATTGGAGACTTGAGAAAAGTCAAGCCACAATACAGGATCGATCGATCGATCGAGGAGATCTGATTTGGGGGAAGTTCCAGCATGGCATTTTGTTGTCCAAATGCTGCAACTAGTGCTTGCCACTTGAAGTTCGTTTATTCTGTGTCCCAAACGTGGAGCAAAATAAATGGCCCATGAAGCAAAAGCATAAAGCATCAGGGGACAGAGACCAAAACCTTAACTCATCTATCTAAGATAAGTAAGACAACTAATACATGCCTAATCATTGCTACTACTGATCATCAGTTATGCCAAAGATGCGCCGCACGACGCTGTTTTCTTATGTGAAAAGCTATAGAAAGTATTATTCGCTGATTTACTGTGAGAGCACTATTAGCTAGCAGAAAAGGTACTATTTATAAAACGAATAAGCTAAGGCCGAGGCCCATGCCGGGCTCAACGGAGAGCACAACACAACCCACTGCCCTTTCAAAGCCGAAGCAGGCGGGCAGGGGAAAGGACAATGATGTCCACTACCACCATCACCATGTAGTAGGAGTACAAGTCAAGGGCCGAAATACGACTGCTGGTGCTTTGGCGGTGATGCACCGGCAAAGCAAGAATAATAATCCGCTGAGGCAACCGAAAGCATGAAAACCTAGTCCGTCCTCTAATCCTGCTTTTTTTTAGCTATACTCCTCTCAATCTCTTTTTAAGTGTCGTCTAGATTTTCATCCATATTAATTTTATTAAAAAAATTAACTAGATGTATAGAAAATATTAATAACATTTGAACTCCAAATAAGTGTTATTGTATAAATATATTCAATAGTTAATCTGATGATACTTATTACACTTACGCATCATAATATATTATTAATTTCTTATATATATATATATATTTAGTCAAAGTTGAAAATATGTTTGGCTCTAATACCACTCGAAAAATACACTGAGAGAGTACAGAATACACATGGTTTGATTAGTGGTTACTGGCACTAGTACTACTAATGAACATCGTCCTAGAACAGTAACAGTAACTTCCACTGATCCATTTTCGAGTGCGGCAGAGTGTGTGACGTACGGATCCTCTTATCTCATCGGTTAGGCTCACATGATTAGACCACTAGCTTGCGCTACAGTGGCTGCTGCAGTCACCAACAGAGGAACTGATATATACATATATCCAGATTATTCCGGCCGGATGCAATGTGACGCTGGAGTATGTGATGAATGGAGAGCAAGCTAGACATAACATACATACTATATGCCCTAATGGCTAATACCGTTGTTTATTTAACTTGTTTTATTTATATTTCCCACGGCTCAACTTCGATCCAAGAGCTTGCATGAGAGATGCCGCTGCAAAATCTTACAAAGCTGAAACCGAGCTACTGCATAAAAATCTTACAGGCTCATCATGCTATCCATGATCCAAGAAAAGGCTGTAATAAGCTTTTGAAGATCCATGGACTTCAGGCACTATTTTTTTCCCTCTCTAACTAATATAAAAAAGGAACTAAAGTTGAGCCGTACGAACTGAACATAGCTCGGCAAGGTTCGGGCGGGAGTGGGGCTTACCGGCTGCATTGCTGGCAGAAGCGCTGGCGGAGGCCGGCGACGAGCACGACGGGAGCCTTGGAGTGCGCCTCGCACACCTTGTGCCTCCGGTTGTACGGCTTCTCGTCGGTCATCAGATTGGCGTTGCACCGCTCCGCCTGGCACCTCGGCCCGCCGCCGCCTCCTCCTCCTGCCGCGACAGACGCCGCCGCCGCCGCCGCCGCGCCCCTCCTCGCCGCCGCCGGCACCGGGGAGGAGCTGGAGGCGGCACCGCCCGCGGCCGCCACGCTCCTCCTCGCCGCCACCGGGGAGGAGCTGGAGACGTCTCCCACGGCTGCCATCTTCGCAGGCACGTTGTCCTCCGCCCCGGGGTCCGCGCTGCTGTCGCCGGCCGCCGCGGCGGCAGCGAGCGCGGCCATGGACGCCGCTGCCGAGCTCGCCGCGGAGCCCTTGGTGGACTTGCTCTTGCGGTCCATGGTGGCGCCGGCGAGGGAGGATACCGGCCTGGGCGATCGAGGGGCGGGCCGAGAGCTGGCGAGGTGAAGCTGCAGCTCCGGTGCCGTGCCTCTCATGAGGGGAAGACGAAGAAGTAGGGGAGGCTGGAAAAGGGTCGAAAGGGATATAAAGCCGGGTGCCGTGTGTGTGGAGGCAAGGCGCACATGTGGGCCCCCGTACCACAGCGGGTACGTGTACGTACATGTATACATACGCTTGTGCATGTACATGCCTTGCCAGCGTGCGTATGCCGTATGCGTAGGTCTATACATGGACATTCATACAGCAGTCTCCCTGTCAAAGAAGTGAAAGTCAGTCAGGACGTGGACCCTAGGATAATACTAGTACGGTAGATCTAGGAAGATCATGGGAATGTAGAGATAGAAGCCTTAGATATGGACCTTATAGATAACTTTGTATTGTATACTAACTTAGGGATCCTAATGGTTTTATTTGTCCATACATGTTTGTACTAAGGGCTCGTGTTAAAAATTTAATACTAAGGAATCCTAATGGACAAAAAAATATTTTTGTGGACTTGTATGTGTGCAACAAATAAGCGAATAAGGTCATGTTAAAAAGACTTCATTGGATGATCCGGTATAAACACAAGAGTTTTAGCGCTCATCCGAGCATTTTTCTAACGATGGTTAGTTGATGACATTGCAATAGATAAGGAACGGTTCCTAACGATGGTTAGTTGATGACATTGCAGGTGAAGAATACATGGTTTGTTGTTGTAATTGAAGTGGGGTAGAAATGGATTTTAAGTTGGTCCAATGGCTAGTTACTAAGAAACGTACTCATCGAATGTTACATTGCGTTCAAGTGTTGTGTTGCACATCAATCATCTTGTTAGTTAAAAAAACCAAACATTAGGGAACAACTAGTTTTGGTTAATGAAGCTATTTCTACCCCTTCCACGGGTTCATTTGATACAATGCCTAAGATTGTCGGAGGCTAGGAGAAAGGTACCACACTTTGGAAGATAAAATCCAATAAAATTGTACAGTTTGAACCGAACTTGAAGCAGAGTAGTTGGTGCTTGATAAGGACTAGAGATTTGTGATTGTGACTTGTGGACACCTTGTTTGTTCAAGGAGGAGCACACTTGTACTTCTTGTTCATCGGCACCATGGAGACTTGTTGGCCCTCCTACTTGATGTAGAGGGACAATAAGGCATTGTGTGGAGCCAAGGAAACCCTTGCATTTGTGGCTCAAGCTCTCTAGTGAAGATGGTGTAAAGCGTCCAAAAGAGAAAGTAAGCGGTGAGGCTTGCCTCCATGGCGAGAGGCTTGCCTCTAGTCCGTGGCCTTGAGTTAGAGATGATTGCTTGACAGTAACATATCATAAGGTAGATATCCAATATGAACTGAGGTGGCAATTTTCCCATTTTACACAATGGCATAAATCTTTGTGCCAAAGTTTGGGCCCTCTTTTGTGTATGGTGGATAAAAGAACAATTTGAAATGGCCCACTTCACCCATCTCCCTTTAGGTCACTTGGTCAGAGTTGCTATATGA
>Ga0182004_10005555_pt1 | contig 10269 bp, 11 predicted proteins | sample Sormic07211540_1_FD_120479 | JGI IMG/M metagenome (GOLD analysis project Ga0182004, IMG submission 120479) | Endophyte microbial communities from Sorghum bicolor roots, Mead, Nebraska, USA - 072115-40_1 MetaG | ecosystem: Host-associated > Plants > Roots > Unclassified | place: USA: Nebraska...
ACCACTGAGCATTTATGTGGATAATGAGTACACTTCCAATTCTAGATTTCTTTTTCCACCAGAATATTATACTCCAAGGAAGACAGTCATACACTAATTCAAGACAGCATGTTTGTGTTTCACGAATTTCCTGCGACACATGTTGTCAATAACATAAAGAACTAGGGGCCTGAATACCAAATTAAGAAGTTGCAGCACATGGAACTATAACTATTAGGTAACATCTGAAACAGTATGTTATTACATATACTTCAAACTTTTAGTTCTTTCATCGGTATAAGTGATGCTCCCCAGTCCCAACGCTCAAGATGCACGCAGCCATTACGGAGCTAATGGGTTTTGACGTGTAAAATCTGACATAAAGTTGATTTAAAGTTTGAATTTCTTCAGAAGCAAACTCAACTCTGGGAACGGTTTTAGCTTCTACTAATTCTTCTTCATACATGCATGCCCTGCTCCAAAAAGGAAAATCGTGCCTGCCAACATCAAAGTTGCTTAGAGCATACTCCTAGATGGATTCAATACCCAGCATATTCTAAACTTTTGTATCCACTGTTTGAACAACAGTTGCAAATTCTCATTCTAGTCGGCAGATGCACATTTGAGACAAGCCCAAACAATTCATGCTGTTATATAAGGCCACAATGCAGCACTATATATATGTATATAGCAATGTCCTCTGCAGAAACGATGTGTCACCTTGATACTCTCACGCTCCTATATTGCAGAACAATTAACATTTGTTAACATCAATCCACAGAATTGCATACGGATTTCACTCGCAACACTACTCCACAGCATGAACATGACCTAAGACGGCCGATTGAGAGCGAATTGCGAAACCAGATTTTACACCTACACTGGCAGGGAATAGGACAGGCACTAACCCTTCACGATGTCCACGGGCGCGGGCGCGGCAGCAGCTTCACGGAGGCTGACGAACGGTATGGCCGAGGCGCCGAGGAGCACCACCCGCCGCGCCAGCACGTAGGCATCGGCGGCGGCCGCCGCCGCCGCCGCGGGAGAAGGACCGCCATCGAGCGGCGAGGCGGCCGACGCAACGACGAAGGCCCCGCCTCGCCGCGCGCGGCGACGGCAGGCGGTGGCGCCCGAGGACGAGGACGAGGAGGAGGAGGAGGAGGAGGAGGAGGAGGAGGAGGAGGAGGCGTATTGGAAGGCGTGCGGCGGAGACGGCGACTGTGACGGCGAGATGACGAGGTAGCCCATCCCGCGCCGGAGAAGCGAAGCCCTAGCAAGCTCACAGTCCCAGCTCTCGCCTCCAGCCCAGCGTGCTACCGCTAGCGCGTTCGAAGTTTTGGGGGAGAGGCAGTGGAAGTGGCTCAGGCTGTGGCGATGGAGAAGGCGCGGATTAGGAGGAGTCAGCCATCCCGACGGAGACGGGGGCGAAAGGCCGAAAGCGCACGCGGCGAGTAAAGCGAGCAGGTGGTGGGTCACCACCGGAGAAAGGACATTTTTGAGGCGTGAAATTACTTTTCTGTCCCCTAGTCTTTACTGTTCGCACGAAATCGCGAGGCGTGACGCCGAGGGTGATTTGGGGTGTTAGCGAGTGGGGAGCCACCGGCCTTGTGCGTAAAAGAGGGGCGGGGCAGGAAATGACAAATGCACCCTGCAGGAGGTTTATGTCGTGGGCTGGAGGACCAGGTTTTAGAGCATCTCCAAAAGTTTTGTCAAATTGACTTGGTATTTGTTGTTATTTACAAACTCTCATAACAAAATGCAAAAGATAAAAATAGGTCATCTCCAAGGGAATTGGCATTTGGACTTGGCAAATGATAAAAATAAAAGGTCTCCAGGCGTGCGCGCTTTCCTCACGCGTGACTTTGCTCGCGCGATTGGGTTTGCAAAGCCATCCACAACTTGGCATTTTTGCCAAATTTGCTCCCTCATTTGCCAAGTTGCCCAAATTGCAAACTCCAAATGCAAAACCGTTGAATACCTCTTTTAGAGCTTTTTGACAAATTACTCAAATGCAAACCTCAAATGCAAAACCTTTAGAGATGCTCTTATGGTGGCTGTATGCCAAGGGCTCTTCCGGGATTTCGTGCGGTCGGTGAGGGGGACATGTCCGACGAGCAGGCTGATCCGGAGTGTGGGTGTGGGATTCGGCCACGTGGCTGAGCGGGGCCCAGCCAACTAGAACCGTGGGAGTCTTATTCGGTCAATCTTTTTGAAAAAAAAAATATATTATCTCTCTTAATTTTATATGAAAGTCTATTTTTTATTTCTAACTCTAAAATCGGACAAAACACCTCTCACAACTTTTAAACTGTTCATCTCACCTCCCTGTTATCTATATATTATCCCTGACTCTGTTATAAGCGGGTGCCCAGCCATTTCCTCTATATGGCAAACGTTGGGGATCACTGTTGCTGCCTCCAAGTCCGACGATGTTTTCATAATGGCAGAATTGTCATTTTCTCTATTTTCTTCGGGTGCCCAGCCATCTCCCCTATATGGCAAACGTTGGGCCTCCAAGTCTGACGATGAGCTCTGGGCTCTGGCGCCTAGGCCCTCCAAATGGGCCGGACAGCGACCTTTGGCCCTCTATTCTGCAAACTATCCTATGGCGACTTTGGGACGCGCGGAACAGCGAGATCTTCCGGCAAGAACACTCTTCAATCACTCAGGTCATTGCGCGTGTGATTGATGACCTTTCAACCTAGAAGAAACGCTTCGCAACTAAAAACTTGAGCAGTCATGAGAATGTTCACACTTGGCTTCTCTTCGTACAGAACTGTAGGAATTACTCTGTTGTAACTATCAGCACCATGTAACTGAATATCTGTTCCTTTCTAACATAATCCAGGTAGGAATCCTCCCTCCCCCTCCCCCCCTCCCCCCCTTAGTCTTGCTAGAAAAAAGGTCTGCTACATAACATTGTGGCAGAAGAGCTAAAACCCACACTGTCTCTGGATTTTTGTCCTGAATCGGTAACTGTATGTTCTGTATACCTTGTGATTAGGCAGCTTCTCAATGGTGTGCTCGAAAATCATCTGTATACCTTTGATGCCCGCAAGCCTCCACTTAACAACAAAATTGTCGGCGCTCTGCCAATCCAAAGAAAATAAAGGAGTCAAATCAGGAGCAAGAGAACTGCTATGCAGTGACATGTTCAATCCAAGGTTTCAAGCCAAAATAGTAGGATCATGTGCGTATGTTGCAATGGCACAAATAATTAAGCGTGTTTGTACTATTACCAAAAAAACGATACTTTGAGCATGACATGTGTGAAAAGGGGAGAAGGAAATCACATCAAGTTTTTCACGGTCCAACTAAAGGAATAAATTTAGCATAGTCTAGCTAAAGGTAGTTACTTGACAAATGTAGTTTTCTTACATGAGTGTTTCAAACTTTCAACAGATGTATTAGACTATAGTTAAATATTGAATTCGACAAGCAGATCCTTCTCCTAGTAGTCTCGCTCTGATCAAACCAATCATACCAAAACCTCTACCTGAACTATTGAAGGGTCATCTCTAAAACTAGTATTCTTGCCCCACTTGAAGACCCTAAGCTTGCATTTTGAAACATCAGGAATCGTCCAGAATTAACAACTGAATTCACTCGATCTATCAAATATTTGTGCATCTCCTACAGAACAAAAACAGAATATTTGTGCATCTCCTACAGAACATTTGCAAAGTTAGCTGGTTTCAGTATCACATAACATGCATGGAAGGCCACCATAGCGCAAGTTAATGTGGACAGGAAGTAAAGCAAAATAAAAATTAGAAATTAAGATGATCTAGATTTTACATTAGAATGCATTGAAAATGTATACACTACCTTCAATGAAAACCACTCTGTATGGTCACATAGTCACATGCATCAGGAGAGCCGTAGCCTCTTTACCAGAGTAGGCTGCTGGTGACCTGGGCACCACTTGATACTTCTTGCCCATAGTTCCAAACAGATAAAACATAGCAAGTGAATGCAGGAATTCAGTTAGTCAGATGTCAAACACAAACACAAACACTGTATTATTCACCTATTCTGAATCTTTTGAAGCAAAAGTCACACTTGTTAAAATATGGCCGATAAATTTTTAGGAATATATAATAAACTATTGCAAATCATTGAATCAATACAGGTTATCGTTAAGCTTCATGTCAAAGATTTAGATTAAAGATGCATGAAAAAATCAAGCCAAAAGGGGAAATTGGCAGTGCTGACTCGCTGCTCCCCCTGCTCCCAGACACCCATATCTCTTTCCGGTACAAAGAAAGAGGCACTTAAAATGCAAAACAAAGAAGACTACAACATCATGCACTAAACTTTCAAATTATTTTTGTATTTCAAAGAATCATATTACAATGAGCCTGTAAGCTGCAGGAAACCTGTCCAAACAACATCAATAATCAAATATAAATAGTTGATTTGTATATTGCTGAGTAGAAGCTGCATTTGCTGCAACGCAAAAGAATCTTGTAGAAAGGTCAAACAACCATACAAATAAAAGAATTCAAGGTTTTGACAATTCAAAAATCAGTACAGTCTAATCTTATATGTAATAGATAGAAGAGATTTGTTCCATACAGAACCGATTTGAATCTTGCTGATGTATAGTTCACCATTTTATAGGGCATTTGGTGTGTGTCAGGCTTTTTTTAATTTGAGAAAACCCAATGCAACTCAAAAAATAATATGGAGTGAACCAAAGGTCTGTTAGGTCAGGCATGGGAACAGGCCTGATTTTGGAACACCGCATAAGTTGTGTTGGGTGTGGGCCGGTACATATACACAACTTTTTTTCCGGCCTAACTTGAACCTAACCCAATTGTAAGATCTATTCAACTTGAATCATATGGATGAGAAGAACACAAAAAATGAAAATTTGTATTGAGCACGACAGAAAACACAAAAAATCAACGAGAGACAGAAAACTTCCCATGAGGTTCAGTCTATAGATAGAATTCCTCCAAAATTCCTAGGGACCTAGCCTTTTTCCATATGAATTGTATTTGATAGAATTTGTCAAAACTCAATCGTTGTTCTCAATGGTTTTTATACGAAACAATCCTCCAAAATCATCCATTCTTCCCTTGTTGTTCTATGGAGTTGTAGTAAAGAGATCTCCAAGAGATTCCATATCTTTCTTAAATGCTAGGAAATAGAGATTTTGGTGAAAAACTAACATCAACAACTTCTCTAAATGGTTAATCAATTATAGTGATAATTTATTCCTGAATTTTCATTAGCCAAAAATAGAAGACGAGAATGGACCTCTATAGTGCGCATGAGATACAGAAGAAGAACCGTTGGAGAACAAAAATATATAGAAAGCGATTTTTATCCAAATGACTCTGAGAGTGAGACTTAGAGATGTTCAGTGTGCCTAGTCTTTCTTTCTTCGCAGGGGTGAGTTGGTGCTTCGCTAGTGGCTAGTTTAGGTTTTGAGTTGTCCTTTTTCCCTCTCTTTTTTAGAGGGAGCATTTTAATTGAAAGACTGAGGCATTTAAAAAACACAAGCCCATAGTAGGACGCATATTTATTTCTCAATGTTTGCACCTGCAGGCTCCAGTTGAAACACTCCGGCGCCAAATCCGTCCGTTGGGTGCCCTTCCGTTTCTTCCTCTCGGGGGTGGAAATGTCATGTTCGGTTCGGGCTGGAAACGCCGTCCGTCCGCATCGGCAAAACGCTGACGCAGCGACGGGCTCGTGGTTCACCGGAGGACAGATGACAATCGAATCCAAAGGATACCTGGCGTCCAAATAAAAGACGCAGACGCTGCTCCGTCGCAGCGTCCAACGAGGAGGTATGGGCGGCTCTGAATCCAATACGAGCCGCGCCTGCCGCCTGCGGCCTTGCCTTCTCTGTTCTGCTTCTGCCAGGCTTATTATTTCCCCCCGTCAGCAGAGCCCATTTGCGGAAACACGGGCGAGAGAGCCACTTGTGGATGGGAATGGGATCCATTCATCCACCTGAATACCTGATCGAATCGGATCGGACCATGAATTTCAGCAACGCCTGGCCTCTTGATTCAGTGAGAGATTCGGTCTGCGTCATTGCCCTTGCCAGTAATGAAAATCTGTTATTCAGATTTTAGCGTCAGCTTACTAGCTTAGCAGCACTACGTACACTGGTGGTACAGTGGTACTACTAGTCAGCTTAGGGTGGATTCAGTGACGACAGTAAACTTGCTAACCTTTTAAACCGTACGAATAAAGGCTGCAATTTCTCGTGATTTTACCCCATCAGTCATTCAGTTGGTCCAAGTAGTGGCAAATGATGCCTTCAGTTTCCAGTGGAAATCATCAAGTGGTTAAAACCCCATCATCACATGTCCTCTCTCACTCACTCAGGTCCTTTCAGTTCCAGCACCACCCGCTGCACAGAGGGAAAAAAAAGGGGAAAAAGAGCAATGGAAATGACTCAAAGCAGCTCGATGTCATTATCTCAGAGACACAGGGGTGGCAATGTGGCAAGGCAGGCAATGCGATGCGCAGACACGGACAGTCACTGCTGCTACGAGTAGAAAAAGCGAGCAAGGAAAGGGATGATTGGGGCACCGGGCACCACTGCCCGGCCGGCCGGCAGCCTTTGCATCAAAACTACAGTGGCACGGCGAGTCGGCGACCTCCTCTCTCCTCTCTCCTCTCTCTTTCTTTCAAAAAAAAAAAAAAAACAGATCTCCGCAGGTTCCCAGGACTAGCGACAGTGACCCACCATGAGCACCGTTTCTTCCTTCTCGGCTCCCTCCGTCACACGTACAGTTTGCTGAACCAAAAGCAACAGACTGACGACGACGGCGGCGGCGGCGGCGGCGATGTGCACTGAACCGTGAACAATCGGCGGCTAGGATCGCCTGTCCCACTGTCGTCGTGCAAGGAGGGAGGAGGGAGGGACGGTGGGCCGGCCGGCCGGGTGGGTGGGTGGAGGTCATATGGCGACCACCATGCCGGCCATGAAGATGTCGTCGTGGAAGGAGGAGCAGGAGGAACGAGGGGACACGCTGCCCGTCTTGTTCTCGGCTTCCTCTTCCAGCTGGATCTCCTGGTCCCGGCAATTCGCGCTGCAGAATGCCTTCTCGCCGCTGCAAGAGTAAGCCCACGCAACCAAAATTGTTAAGAATTGTGAATGAATTATAATGCCATGCCAAGAACAATTATTCAGATCAGTTGGTTGGATGGGTCAGTGCTACTAACTGTTCACTTAATCATTGTTCAGTTTGCAACCGCTTTTAATGAAAACTATGGAATTTAGTAATAATTCAGCATGTTGTCTAGATCAGTTTAGTATTCAATCATCATCTGTTCATTTCCAGAAAGTTTAACAAATTTTCTTCTCCAAAAAAGAATTATCATTGCTGTTCAGATAAACAATGTATCAATCATCATCAGTTCGCTTCAGTGACTTCATTAAGATCAATGTTTCATTCCGAAAGGCAGCGTCTCTTTTTAACCGAAATGCTTCCCCAAATGATCCTATCAATGCACTGAAAGAATGATCAGATTAGATTAGATAATGGTCGCATCGGCATTACCGGTAGATGTAAATGTCGTTGCCTTCAAGCTTCTTCTTGCAAGCGAAGCAGGAGCTGAGGAAGTCATCGGCGCCGGCCGCGGCGGACTTGACCACGAAGTAGCAGCACCCGGCGGCTCCTTCCTCGGACTCCATGGCGGCGGCCTCGTGGTCGCCACCGCCCCCGACCGTGCGGGGCTCCAAGATGCAGTCGCCGAAGATGTGCGTCGTCTTGGGGTTGGGCCCACGCGCGATGATGCGCGTGTAGTCCTCCGACTGCTCGATCTCGCTCGCGGACACCGAGCCGACGAAGCGCCGGGCGGCGGTGGACGCCGCGGGGAGCGAGCCCGGGCCCGGGAGCTTGCCGAGGTCGAACGAGTGGCGCTTGCTGGCGTTGCTGATGACGAGGTGAGCGCCGGCGGCTGTTTCCGACTCCGACCGAGTGGTCTCAGGACCAGACTTCAGATCCCCGTGGTGGCGGTGGAACTGGAACCTGCTGCACGGCACCGACATGCCGCCGCCGCCGGCCGCGGCCGCGGTGGTGTCCGGGGCGGGGCAGGACATCGTCTTGCCGAGCTCCGGCTGCGAGTGCCCGCCGCCGCAGTCCTTGGGCGGGGAGGTGTGCGGCCTGACGAGGCGCAGGCGCGGGCTGAGCAGGCAGTTGGCGGCGACGGCGGTGTCGGCGGCGAGGGCGTCGACGAGGCCCGGCGCGCCCCACGTCATCCGCGGCGAGCGCGGCGACCGGAGCAGCAGCGCCTTGGGGTCCAGCGGCGACGTCGGGCTCCTCGACGACTCCGCGTCGGGCGCTACGCGCTTGGCGGCGAACCCGACGAAGAGGCGCGGCACGGCGAAGAGCGCGGCGCCGCTGCCAACGCCGACGCGGGGCCGGGCGTCGCCGCCCCCGCCCCCGCCCCCGGCCCCGCCGGAGCCAGAGGAGTCCGGGACCGGGTCGGACACCATCCTCCGCAGCATCGCCGGCCCGCCCGCCCAGCCGCGGACGTACACAACCTCCTGAAACCGGGGGTGCGGGGGGGTCAAGAAGAGCGCGGGCAAAAACGTCACAAATCCGTCGCCATCCGGCGAAGCCACACGACGCCCTCGCTTGTCGCCGCCCTCCCGCCCCGGCGTCCAAAAGATCACGCCGTCCTCGCCCGATAACTACAGCAAGAAAGAAGCCCCCTCCCGTTCTCAGCGAGGCGTCTCGTGTGGACAAACAGGCTCGTCCACCTCGTGGGCAAGAAATAAGGCGAGGAAGACGAAAGGGGTGAAGCGAGCAGAGCAGAGCAGAGGAGTGCGACGAGCGAGCACCCCCGGCACACCACCTCACTCACCCCTTACCTTTCCTTTTTTTTTCTCTCGCTCTCTCTTTCGCGCTTTGGCTTTCTCTGTCTCAGTCTGTCTCTCTCTTCCTCCTCGTCGTCGCTTTACCTCTGCCTCTCTCTCTCACGCACTCCGCAATGGCGTCGTGCGAGGCGAGAGGAGGGGAGAGGGGAGGAGGAAGCCGAGGGAGGAGAGAGGAGCCCGTGCTGAGGAGAGAGAGGAGGGAACAGAGTGGCAGTGAAATCACACTGGCCTGCTGCTGCTGCGGATACTTGTACGACCTGATTGATACCCCTCGCCTCTGTCCCTTTGCATGCATGAAAATCAGAGACGCGGATCAGAGAGAGAAATTGTACTGCTTCTCGTAGTACAACATCATCAGCACCACGAATCCACCACCACCCACCCACCCGCGCCTGGATTGCCATTCATGCATGTCAGAGAAAGGGAGGCAGATGTAACATTTTAACTGTGCTGCCGCTGTACTGTACACGTAGAAATACGGCCGGCCACGTCCACGTACGTACAGTTGCGGTCTGGAGCCTCCCATCCCATCCTTCGGCCATCGATGAGACCAGCTGCTGCTCTTGCTGGACCCCACGCCGGCACAGCGTTGTACGACTACAGTACAGTACTGCGCGGCGATGCCATACCAAAACCGTAGCTTTGCTCTCGAGACCGTCTCGTGTCTGGCCTGTCATTGCTTGCTCGCTCGTGTAGTTCGTGTGCCTTTCAAAAAGAGGGGAAACAAATTTCAGGTTAAGGGCTCGTTCGTTTAACATGGAATAGTTTATCTGGAATTATTCCAGCTGGAATGACAGGCTTATTTGTACTAATATGGATCAGCTGGAATAGTTTCCAGCCCTCAAAACCGGTCAAACGAACGAGGCCTAAATTAGCTACTGTACTAATTGTTTCAGGGCAGAGATCTGAGCCAAATCCAACGGCTGCAACTGCTGGGTTCAATGAATCTAGCCGGGTTTTTTTTTTTGCATGCGTTTTTCCCCCATTTGAGCACGACGCGCCGCACGTTCATTTCATGCTCGCATGCTTGTCGTGCTTGTGACGACACACACACACACACACAAGACCTGAACGGAAACTCAACGGCCGTAACGAGAGGAGTACTAGGTTCTCCGGCGTTCCATGAACCTGGACGCCTTTGAAATCCAGGAACGCGAGGACGTGGTGGTGCACGGACGCGTGCATGCGGCGTGTCTGTCTGTCTGTCCATCGTCATCTATCCTTGCGTTACTCCCAATCGTCTCTATCAGAAATTCAGAATGCAAAACCAAAACCACCTCGATCTGCTGCAAAAAAAAAAAAAACCGTTCAAAGCTTATTAATTGGCGTAGTACGTACTACTGCACATGAGCGGTGGGTCGAGAATAAATCCGCATCATCAAATTAAGGGGGGCCAATCAGCCACCGTACTCGATCACGTAGGAGTACCTAAGACCAAGTAT
>Ga0182004_10005556_pt1 | contig 10268 bp, 10 predicted proteins | sample Sormic07211540_1_FD_120479 | JGI IMG/M metagenome (GOLD analysis project Ga0182004, IMG submission 120479) | Endophyte microbial communities from Sorghum bicolor roots, Mead, Nebraska, USA - 072115-40_1 MetaG | ecosystem: Host-associated > Plants > Roots > Unclassified | place: USA: Nebraska...
TCAATTTCGACCAAACTGTGCAATTAGTTTTTATTTTCATCTATATTTAATACTCCATGCATGCGTCTAAAGATTCGATGTGACGGGGAATCTGAAAAATTTTGCAAAATTTTTTGGGAACTAGCCCTGTTTAGACTGGAGATGAAAATTTTTTGGGTGTCACATTGATGTGTCGAAAGGATGTCGGGAGAGGTTTTTTAGAAACTAATAAAAAAACAAATTACATAGCTCATCAGAAAACTACAAGACAAATCTATTAAGCATAATTAATCTATCATTAGCACATGTGAGTTACTGTAGCACTTAAGGCTAATTATGGAGTAACTAGGTTTAAAAGATTCGTCTCACGTTTTTCAATCAAACTGTATAATTAGTTTATTTTTTTATGTACATTTAATGTTCCATGCATGTGTCCAAAGATTTGATGAGATGGACGAAAAAATTTTGGGTGGGGAACTAAACAGGGCCTAAACAAGGCCCAAGTTCATAACACGATTTTGAAGAACAGAGTGCAGTTTTGTTTTCAAGAGAAAGAGATGAAAAATGCTGCAACAAGTGAAGTGAGGAACAGACCTCTGCATGGCTGATCGATGAAACACTGCCTTCCCTCACCAGACCGTGCTCTCTGTGTTTTCCTGCATCTTATCCTTTCCCTCACCCTTCTCTTTCCCAAGATGACTTTATGAGCCGTTCTGCATACCATTCTCTTCCTCTGTGCTTTCCTCATGTGATCATCTGCCCAGATAGCCTGAACCAGAAGGGCTCAGATATGCAACATTGTGCGTTAGAAAATGGCAAACACGTTACAAAAGGAACAAGTGGATTCTCGAGATACATACCATGTTAGCAAACTTTTAATTCTCAGTATGGTTTTGAGAAAGAAATTCGACGTTGCATGCTACTTTCCTCACAGGATTGATCAGAAATGGAAAGCATAACAGTGAGAATATCACGTTGATTTTACATATAATACAAAAAGAAAACAAATGTTTTCTCCTCCTTATCTAACCCTAATCAGAATCTTTGCTATGCAGCATCCTAAGGCCCTGTTTAGATTGGAGATGTGTCACATCGGATATGTCGGAAGGATGTCGGAAGGGGTTTTTAAAAACTAAAAAACAAATTACATAGCTCATCAGGAAACTACAAGACAAATCTATTAAGCATAATTAATCTATCATTAGCACATGTGAGTTACTGTAGCATTTAAGGCTAATCATGGAGTAACTAGGCTTAAAAGATTTGTCTCACGTTTTTCAATCAAACTGTGTAATTAGTTTATTTTTTTATGTACATTTAATGTTTCATGTATGTGTCCAAAGATTCGATGGGCATGGACGAAAAAATTTTGGGTGGAAAACTAAACAGGGCCTAACACCTGAGCATGCTAAATTAAGGTGGTGACAGATCGGCAAGATATCTTGCCATCTTTACAACATTTGAGCATCCCAGAATTTGCCACAATCTTCACTCATCACTCAAGGTACTAATTGACAGGCGTCAGAGGACTTCTTGGAGTGCGTGTCCTTTGATCGGAGTATTGCTTCCCCTTGTCCATTTCATCCAACTTGTTCTCGAACCTGAACTTTGCCACCAGATCAGGCACAGAAGCTCTTAGTTTGTCGATTGATTCCAAGCTGTTTGCACTGGTCAGTAGTTCCCTTGGATGGTTTTGAACCGGACTATTAGCCTGATGGGTGAACAATAGCTAGGTCAATGGATATAACAAATAATCAAATGATAATCACATAAAGGTGGTTTACATTGAGCAATATCGGTTCATCACTTGAAATTTTAAGGTTGCTTATAATGGTGATATAGCTCTGCTGCAACAAGGAAATAGCCACTTTACAGCCAGACAAACAGTAATACAGTGTCATTTTGTTGTACTTATTATATTATCTTATATATATCCTTACACTCTGCCTTTTTCATTTCTAATCTAAACAGGTCCACGGAGCTTACCATGTAATCCTTCTCAAGACAGTTACTCGTCATGCTTCTTATAGATTCTGCCCCTTCACTGTGCTTTTCATTCAGCAGTTCCAGATGATCCAAGAAAGTGGTAGAGTTAGTCTCTATCATCTTGCTAGTTTTATGATCCAGTAAGAGGGAATCTGGAAATGCACAAAGACAACATAAGGAAAATGCATTCTTTCGGAAAATAATTTTTTCACAAAGATAAAGCTTTACTCTTTGAAGCAGTCAACACTTTGGATGTAATGGCATGGAACTCTGCATCATTCTGTGAAGAAAACAGAAGCCTTTCCTGGAACATATTTTCATTTTTGTTTCTCCTTTCCCTGCATACAAGAAACGGGTAAGAGACATGGAAAAGGCCTGCTCAGAGTATCAACAATGATAACTTTACTAAACATGATTACAACTTACTCAATAAAATCGTCAGTCTCCATGATTGAGCTCTTAACAAGATCATGCAAAGATGATTGTGTATGTGACAAGTAAGATACAGAATGGCTACCTTTCTTCAAGCTGCAATGGACAGTGCCTCTTAAGCATAAACAAATCATGGAAATGGAAGTACTTCAAGAATGAATGGCTGATTCAAATTGCACGTTGTTTGAGGTTTACAAGTGAGATTGGTACCATTGCTGCAAGATGCCTTCCATTTGATCATTTAATTTAGCATGCGATGACATATCCTCGTGGAACTGGCTCTCTATCACTCCAACATGAACCACAGACGCATTTTTGCCATTATCTGAAACCTGTTGTAGGTTGGACATCTCCAATTTCAGGTGCTTCTGCTCTTCACTGTATCTATCATTCAGCTGTCCCATATATGATGAAACCTGCTAAAGTTTACATCAGTTAAAGCTGAAGTCATACTAAGACCATTTTATTTTCTCATGCAATATAAAATCTGACCATTGTAGTTTTCTTGGCAGTCAACTCTGATAAAATTGCAGCAATCTTATTCAGAGCAGTTTGCTCGTCTTTAACACAAGTTTCCTGTCAAAAGGTGGCAAGTCATCAGAGAGTTTGTTCATAAATGAAATATATAGCACATATATCTAAATCAACTACCTTAAACTCATGTTCAAATTTAACAAGTTTGGAGGACCTTTCCATTTGATTCTGTTCCATAAGAGTGATGAGCCGAGACACATGTATCCTGATATCTTTAAAGAAATCAATTGATGTCTTTGACATGGCTTGTGCAGAAGTAAGACTCCTTTTAAATCCCTTCAAAAGAAATCACACGAGTTGTCGCGTCTAGCTAAATATGTTCCATACAGGCACATGAACTAACAAAATCAAGGAGACATACAGAGTGTTGTAGTTTTGCAGAAAAAGCTAATAGTTCTTTGAGCTCCGAAGTAGATTTCAGAACATCGTTTAGAACTTGCTCAGCTTCAGGAACCATCATTGCGAGAAACTGTAGTGTTCATATACATAGAATAATTAGATTGCATTCAACACTTTGTTTTTTCTGCATTAGATTGTATTCATACAAAAGTTTCTGTTATTCCATACATTGTCAACAGCAATTGCATTAGTAGATATGTTTTGCCTCATCTGCTCGGAATCTATGATAGATTGCTCCCTCAAGGTATTAGCGAGCTCCTTCATGCATTGGACCCCAGAGACATACATATCTTTGACTTTTGCAATTCTTTTCTCCAATTGGTTCTCTGACTGGAAGCAATTGTATGTTGTAGCTATTTTAGTGTACTAGTAGGGATAGTAATAATAAAAGTATAGCATTTCAAGAGTGGCACCTCATTTCTGGCTGAAAAGTACAACTTTGTTTGTTCATTCATAGACTCCAAAATTTTACTCTGTTCACAAACCGATCCAGCGACTGTAGCATGCAGAACTCCAAGACTATGATCCAATTCAGCCCGAAAACCAGATAGCAAGCCTTTGTTTTCAGCATCAGTTTTTGATTGCCTTTCTATAAATGATTGTGAAAGACATGCATAGTCAGTAGAAGGAAAGATACTGGATTAAATTAAATCATAGTAGATATTACCTAGTTTATTCAGAAGTACAGTGGTATCTCCAGATGCATTCTCCAAGGTGTTGCGCAAATCCTTTGCTCGTTCAAGAATTAAGTGTTCTATACAATATAATGGATAACAACAAAACAATTGGCCATGGATGGAAGAGTTGTACATATATTAAACTCTTTGAGTTAGAAATTACTTTAGTTACTTATGATAAAAAAAATACCAGAATGAAGTAAATTTGAGATAATGAAGTCCTTCTCCCTTTTAGCTCTGCAATGAACTTCTTGAAGATCCAGAAACTTTCCCTTCCAGTTTTCAAGATTTACCTAAATAAGGATATGTACAAAATGTGAGGACCCTAATAGATCTAAATAAATGAAAAGGAAGTATGCGTTATTCAGAAAATAAGAAAAGAAAGTTCTCCAAAGTGCTTTACCTTCAAATCTTTGTTCTGACTTTCCAAGTCCAAGCGGCATTCCTGCTCTGCTAGGTAAAAGCCTTTGAATTTTTCAACTTCCTACCAGATCACCAGAAGTATAAGAGTCAGTTCAACTTTGAAATTATTGAAAAAAATACAACTAAATCAGATTTGGGGATATGCATATACTTTGTTCTGCTTTTCAAGACTGAGCTCCAAATTTTCTATTTTTTCCTTCATTTTCTGCAATAAATAGTCAATGTGATTAATGGATTAAGAATAGTAAAAATCAATACACAGAAGTTGCAATGTTGCATAAGAACTATATTTAATGAAATTCTCAAGGCTTTGGTGATGGAGGTGCTGTACACTCGTACTTATACCTTTCTTTCTGCCTCGTCTAGGACGAACCTTTCATGAGGGATGTAGATTCCATTCCTTTCCCTTGCAGCTTTGACATCTGACAAGTGACGATATACTTATGAGATACTATGCTAATGTCATCAATGCAGCGAAATCTAGAGAGAAAGAGAGAACCTTGTTTCATTCTTTCCAGTTCTTGGTTGAGGTCCTTGAGCATTACAGATTTGCATGTTTTTTTATTTGCCTGCAATAGATGGTCAAGATTCTAACAAGAGTTTTGAGTAAATTGAAAGTTTCAAACCCCATGGTGAATAGAAGTTTCACCTCCGGCTTGTTTCTTATGCTTTTAGCACGAGAAGCGTACTCAAGTGTCACCAGTGTTTCCTCCAGGGAATGGACAGATGGAGACACTGTTGCTATGATGCATGTTTTGGCTTTGCCTCCTAATGATTCTCTTAGCAGTCTGGTGAGTTTACTATCCCTGATAAAAGTATATGAATATGCATTACTGCCCGCGCACAAAATGAACTGCTCATGAGCTTACATATCAAAACTAAGCACAGTGTATAACCTGTATGGCACATGAACTGAATGCTCCACGAGCGCAGTGATGACACGTCCCAGAGTTAATAGGCTCTTATTCATCTCTCCAGCTTCTCTTGCTCTACCCTATAGCAAGCAAAATTATGACTTAAACAGGACTGTCATGCCGGAAGAGCATATTTTGGGATGCTAATATAGAGGCACAGTGAGATTGTGTATACAGATAATTTTATTCAGTGTATACAGCGTAAGATAATAAAGATCTTGATCGCCAGAAAAAAGAAAGGAAATGCTCCATTTCGTGGGCAGCATAAGGTTTTAACTACAGATGGCTGCTCCTGGAATATGCAGTACTATTACTGAACTGAATTGATTCCTTCAATGACCTTGTGCCCCATAACCCCTGAACATCACAATGACCACTGAGTTGGGAAACATCAGCCAATATATTGATGACAATTAGCTGAGAACCCCCCATATCGTGCATCGTCCTTTCATTATTTCATATACCCATCTTTATGATAATATACACGTACACCAAGATATAGTTATGTACTTCTATCATATTCTACACATGATGCACCATGACTATATGATTCAATACAAGTAGACAAGATGGATACATCGACTAAACCAAATTACCCAACTGGACAAGATATGGTAAACAAGCTAACAGGTAATGTTATTGCTAATGAGTAGCAAATGGCAATAGAAAAGAAGTACTTCTCTTGCCCCTGATCGAGCGATATTCTCTGATCCTGCCAAGTCTACAAGGTTCAACCTCCCATACTTCATGAGTTCCTCATTTCCTACTGTTGTTTCTTTGACATGGATGTTTATAGAAAAAATAGCATGTGATCGGCTGCAAGAACAGAATGCAGAGTTGCTTAGTCCCTGACAGACAACAATCTCTGTACCAAAATAAGGTAGAAATGGAATGATTAAGAACCTGCTTTGCTTATTTAGTGCAGTGTGAGCAGTGCGTCTCCTAGATGACCCGTGTTCCAAAAGGTTGTATATGTCACTAGGACTGTAGACAACAATCTCTTCGAGTCCTCTTATGACTGCGCCGCCTTTGCCATCTTCCATAAGAGTTATAGGCCTCTTTTGACTACCTTCAGGGAATCTGCTTTGGTCCTCCAAAGACAATAGGTCTGTTATATCTTCATTATAGAGCTCTAAGAAGGTTACCTTCATGCTATAATCAGCCTTCTGTGCTTCAAGCATATCAAAGATATGGCGCACTGCTCTAGGGATGACACCAGCAGTATCCGGTAGTTCATTGACCTAACATATTAGGTAAGACAAATTATTCAGCAGTTAAAAGGAACTTCGTGCCTTCATCATAGATGATGTCCATATATTCTGGGTACCTTCAGTGTCATCTCTCCCTCCATGGTATATGTCTTTCCAGTTCCAGTCTGTCCAAAGGCGAAGACAGTGCAGTTATAGCCTTCGAGGACATCAATCACTATTGGTGCAACAGCATGGTCATATATCGACCTTTGCTGAGATTTTGGTCCAAAAACCTAGGACAAAACAACAACCACATATCCAAGAACAATGGTGGTAAGCAATATGAATCATAATACAACATCTTTTAGAACCAGTACTCCAGTAGTTAAACCTCCACAATCATATAGAAAAAGATAAACAAACACATGCGCGCGCACACACAGGTCCAAAGAGGATTTACCTTGTCAAAGGTAAACGTCTTGTCTACTTGCTTGAAGAGGCTGTGCAGAACTATGACCTCCCTCTTCAGGTCATTACAAGAGATGGCGCTCTGCACATTCAATCTCTGCTCCTCCTCACTCAGTGGCCTACAAGACAGACAGAACGCACAGTCAGGAGCAATTACGCGATGGTAGCAAAAGGTTTTCTCATAGCAGCAATGAAGCACCGGGTACTCTTCAAGGGTGTCACTGACAGGATCCCAATCCGTATTGTAGAATCTTATACTATGATCCTATCAAACCAAAACAATATCAATTCCACCCTGTATCCTAAATCCACTCATTTTATAGTATATTAATACAAATTGAAGTGGACCTTAAGATCCTACATGGAATTTCATAGTATCCCGATGGTACAATCCTAATTACATTTTTTAAATGATTCGGTTGTGATGAAATTATTATTTAAAATTGGACTCTTGCCAGTGTAAACGTTGGGCTTCACAAATTTGCCACTGAAACACAATTCATAGACTCATACGGACAGGATCGGAGCCAGAAATTTTTAGGAGCCCAAACAATTCTTATTGTTATTAAAAAAATAAAACCCGTCCTCCACAGTCTCGAGTAACTCACCTGCACCGGAGCACGACCTGAACGTTCACCTCCCGATTCCTCTCGCATCCATCCCCGCCTCCACCGTTGCCGGCAATGGCACCCACGCCGCTACGGCGAGCAGCGCTCTGGGACACTCCATCAGCCCACCTCATCTCAAGGTGCCGCCGCTCCGGCCGCGGCGTGAGGAATGGCATAGGCGCCGGGCCGACCCACGACCTCCTGCTGGGGTTCGGTGTCTGCGCCATACCCCGGCGACACCCGCGACGCTCTGATCCGAGGAGTGATTTGAAGGAAATCACGAAGTTCTAGGGCGGATTCGCCGCTCCTTGGAAGGGGCAAGGGGTGGATTGGGGAAAGCGGAGTAGGGAGGCCGTGATGATTAAAGATTTTCCGTTGAGGAGAAATTTGAATTAAGCAGTGATGAGGTGCGGAGCGTAGACCGTAGAGTGAGAGTGAGAGTGTGGCGACTGGGCCTCTGCCCTCCGGGGTGAGTGGGTGACTGCGTCCATGGGCGATGTATGTGTTGGGCCGTCATGGGACTGACCCTAGCTTAATTTGAGGCCTGAAGATTCTTTCGCCGAACAAATATAGCCCATGAACACGCCAGGTCAAAACTCGAAAGTCAGGTCAGACTCGGATCGTTGAGTATATCTTATATTAAAAAAGTGGTTTAACTTGTCATGATTGCAGAAAGGTATGATAATGCCAAAAGCTAGGGACTTTATCAATAGCAAAATAAAATCATCAACAGTCCAACGCGGATCGGAGATTTGCAACCGGTAACAAAATAGTGGTTTGCAAGAATCTTTATTTATTCGGACGTATCGAAATGTCAACGACAGCACGATTTCACTTGCAAGCAGAGACGGGGCATGCGCAATGCGCGCATGCATGCGTCTCTACACCACCAGCTTCTACTGCTTCAATCGCTGTCGATGAACCAGACAATTCTATATTATGAATATGATACGTGCTCTGCTTGCAGTTTGAACTCGCACAAACAAGCAATTGTTGACTTTGCACAGCACGTTGGTTCTGAATAATGCGGCTTAAACTAGCCTCCTACTGGATTGCGGTGCTACTAGGTCCAACCAAATGAAGCTTTAGCTACACCTGGGGTAGTTGATGTCAGTTGCATTTCTTTTTTTTAAAGCTTGTTATATGCACTCTCTCTCTCTCTCTCTCTCTCTCTCTCTCTCTCTCTCTCTCTCTCTCTCTCTCTCTCTCTCCGGATGAGGGAGCATGTTTGACTTGGGAAGCAGCAGTTGTTTACTCGGCTGGATCAGCTGATCACTTCAATGTAGCTTGGGTCTAGTCTCTAGAAGGTCAACAAGGAATATTGAGCTGTGTTCCTCTCAAGGCCCAATTAACCGACAGAAGCAGGGAGATAATGAAGATTTATTATATTATTAGGTGTTCTGACGTTCTGCATGCGTCATGATGAAAAATAATGGTGCCCAAAAAGTCAAAGCTCAAGAATTCCGTGAGATGGTGAGCTAGCTTCAGATTGGCGTAGCAGTTAGCAAGCTGACCTGACTTGGAAAATGGTAGCTCGAGCTGTGGAGACACGTCGATCGTGGAATATATATATGGGTAACGAACTCTGAGATGAAAACGGTTTCAAGGACTGTTTGTGTTGTGTGCAGCCACCGCACATAGAGATTCCCAGTCATCAGTCAACATCGTCTCTCAGGCTGCTGCTACTTTCCTCTGCGTCCAGCACCGACCAGAGCCGTGGCGAAAATGAAAGTGTTTAACGGCAGTCGGCAGCCGCATGCATGCAGCTGTAAGTACGTCGTCTGGCTGCTATGATTACGAAGCAGTCACGAAAAAGCTAACCGCAGCCGGCCGCCGCCCGTTTCGTATCGTCAGCGCACGCCCGTAGTAGCGTACAGTACGTGCCGCCGTCACTGCTTTTACTACTGTACTGTACATCCTGATGAATATTTCCTGATCCTGCAAGCAATGCTCACAGAGGGATGGCCAGAGCTGCAGTGAAACCGTCGTCGTGGCATGTACAGCCCATAGACAGAGTCCCGTCTATAAGAATATGGAATTTGACATATAGACAGCTAAAAAGACAGATTATACAATGGACTGTTTTTTTCTGTCTGCAAGCTATTTAATGTTGTGCATATAAACAAGATCCATCCTAAATACTATTTTGTATACCAATATGTTGCTATTTGATAAGAAAACAATAAACGCAAAGCAAGATAACTAAGAGAAAGTTCACACAAACTCCATTCATCAGCATGCAACCAAAGAAATTAGAATTTTTTCAAGGTACTATGAAAATACAAAATAAAAGCATGACAGCTCCATACATCAGCAGCTACGGCTTGTTCAGCTAGGACTACAACTAGCTTTCTGGTTCTCGTCCTGTAAACAAACAGAACGAAGGGAAACAATTGATAGTCTGCACTAACTGATAACAGTTTTCAGCTTTCAGAAGCTAACAATTTCAGAAACTGATAGAATTTCAGATAGCAGCTAACAGAAACTGATACTTAGTTGTAAAAAACAGAAACTGATACATTAACAACTTTTTTTTTTGGGGGGGGGGGGGGGGAAAATTAAAAAAATTTTAAAAAACTTTCCTTTAAAATATTGCTAACAAAAAACAACAAAAAGAAAGAAAAACAAAATTATATCTTAAAAATTATTTTTAAACAA
>Ga0182004_10005557_pt1 | contig 10267 bp, 15 predicted proteins | sample Sormic07211540_1_FD_120479 | JGI IMG/M metagenome (GOLD analysis project Ga0182004, IMG submission 120479) | Endophyte microbial communities from Sorghum bicolor roots, Mead, Nebraska, USA - 072115-40_1 MetaG | ecosystem: Host-associated > Plants > Roots > Unclassified | place: USA: Nebraska...
CCGCGGCTCCGTCGACTTCGGTCTCCTCCTCCACCGACGGTCGTCCTCCACCGAGCTCGTCGTCTACACTGACGCCGACTGGGCCGGGTGTCCGGACACCCGCCGCTCCACCTCCGGCTACGCTGTCTTCCTAGGCGGCAACCTTGTGTCTTGGTCGTCCAAGCGCCAGCCGGTCGTCTCCCGCTCCAGTGCCGAGGCGGAGTACCGCGCTGTCGCAAACGGCGTGGCTGAGGCTTCCTGGCTCCGGCAGCTCCTCGCCGAGCTCCACAGCCCTCTCTCCCGGAGCACGCTGGTCTACTGCGACAACGTCAGCGCGGTGTACCTCTCCACCAACCCTGTGCAGCACCAGAGGACCAAGCATGTGGAGATCGATCTACACTTCGTCCGGGACCGGGTAGCTGTCGGCGATGTTCGGGTCCTCCATGTTCCGACCACCTCCCAGACATCTTCACCAAGGGCCTCCCGTCCTCGATCTTCGCCGAGTTCCGCTCCAGCCTCAACATCACCAGTGGCTAGTTGTGTCTGTGGGGGGGCTCGTGTGTGTGAGTCTTTTCGAGTCCAGTCTGCAACTCCGCTGCGCCGGTGGTTCAGACTGCGGGGGGGTGTTGGAGTATGTGTAATGCAGGCCCATGTGGCTAGGCCCATGAGGCCCATGTATCCTTGACTATATGGCACCCTGTTTAGGGTTAGCCCAAGTAATGGAAAATTAGAATTCTAACACTAACACACCCCCGCAGTTTGAACTACCGTCGCAGCGGAGTTTGCAGATTGAACACGAAAAGAAGAGAAGTACAAACAACACACGAACCCCCGCACAGACACAACTAGCCACTGGTGATGTTGAGCTGGAGCGGAACTCGGCGAAGGTCGAGGACGGGAGGCCCTTGGTGAAGATGTCGGCGAACTGGGAGGTGGTCGGGACGTGGAGAACCCGAACATCGCCGATGGCGACCCGATCACGGACGAAGTGCAGATCGATCTCCACATGCTTGGTCCTCTGGTGCTGCACAGGGTTGGTGGAGAGGTGCACCGCACTGACGTTGTCGCAGTAGACTAATGTGCTCCGGGAGAGAGGGCTGTGGAGCTCGGCTAGGAGCTGCCGGAGCCAGGAAGCCTCAGCCACGCCGTTAGCAACGACGCGGTACTCTGCCTCGACACTGGAGCGCGAGACGACTGGCTGACGCTTGAACGACCAGGACACTAGGTTGCCGCCTAAGAAGACGACGTAGCCGGAGGTAGAGTGCCGAGTGTCCGGGCACCCAGCCCAGTCAGCGTCAGTGTAGACGACCAGCTCGGTGGAGGGAGACAGGTGGTGAAGAAGCAACCCGTAGTCGACGATGCCGCGGAGGTAGCGGAGGAGGCGCTTGAGAGCAGTCAGGTGGGGCTCTCTAGGATCATGCATGTGGAGACAGACCTGTTGCACGGCGTATGTGATGTCCGGCCTGGTGAAAGTGAGGTACTGAAGTGCACCAGCAAGACTTCGGTACACAGTGGGGTCTGCCACTGGACTGCCCTCAGTCTCTAACAACTTGCCCTGAGTGTCAACCGGAGTGGAGCAAGGCTTGCAGCCAGTCATCCCTGCTCGATCCATGATATCAAGACTGTACTGCCGCTGGTGTAGAAGAAGCCTAGTGGGACGAGACTCAACAGTGACTCCGAGAAAATGATGGAGGACACCAAGATCCTTCAGAGGAAACTCCTGCTGAAGAGCGCTAATGATGCGGCGCAGTAGTTAAGGACTGGAAGCTGTGAGGACAATGTCATCAACATAGAGCGGCAGGTACGCAGTCTCGGCTCCATAGTGGTAGATAAACAGGGACGTATCTGACTTGGCCTCCACAAACCCCAGTGTCATCAAGAAAGCAGCAATCCGAGAGTGCCACGCCCGAGGGCCTGTTTGAGACCGTAGAGAGACTTGTTGAGCCGGCAGACCATGTCCAACAAATCCCGCTGGCTGTCTGCAGTAGATTGTCTCAGTAAGATGCCCGTGCAGAAAAGCATTCTTCACATCCAGCTGATGCACTGGCCAAGAACGAGCAAGGACCAGAGAGAGCAGTGTGCGGACGGTCGTCGGCTTCACCACAGGACTAAAGGTCTCATTGTAGTCAACCCCGGGGCGCTGAGTGAAACCCCAAAGAACCCAACGAGCCTTGTACCGCTCAAGGGTGCCATCCGCCCGCCGCTTGAGTCCAGATCCATCTGTCGGTGACGACGTTGGCGCCGGACGGACGCAGCACCAGATCCCAAGTCTGGTTGGCGAGGAGCGCCGCGTACTCCTCTTCCATCACGCGGCGCCAGTGAGGGTCCAATAGGGCGGCGCGGACGGAAGAGGGTACAGGAGACCTGTGAGTCGTCAGGCATTGCCGCAAGAGTCCGGGACCGTAGGGTACCGCCGTGTGCTGCGTCACCATCGGGTGGACATGACGCGGGTCGCGGTGAAGAAGCGGCGGATGGTACACCGACGACACAACATGTGCAGTCGAGACCCGCGGCGGCGGAGTAGGCGTGGCCGACGAAGAGGAGGCCACCGGTGGTGGCGGTGTCGGCGGTGGAGGAGGCACCACCGGTGGCGACCGAGGCAGGGGTGTTGCCAACAAAGGAGAGGCTACCCCCGGTGCCACCCCTGGTGGAGGCGGGACCGCCCGTGCCCGGCGCTGGTAGACGTGCACCGGCTAGGCAAAGCACGTTGGGGGTGCAACATGCACTGGCTGGGCGCAGGGTGCCGAAGGAACGGACACCGGCGTCCTAGGGCCCGTGTCAGGCGTAGTGGCAGGAACCACCTGGAGGAGCATGGCCACCAAACCCGTGCAAGGCACGGAGTCAGGGGCCGCACCGGCGGGCGACGAGCCAGGACCCGGTGCCGACAAAGACTGCGGAGGAGCAGGACCTACAGGAAACAGTAAAGGTGGCTGGGCCACCGGGTCAGTGGGACACGACGACAAGAAGTCGAGGTCAGGGGCGGAAGCCGGTGGTGGTGGAGAAAGGGAAGACAAACTCATCAAACACCACATGGCGAGAGATGAGGACCCGACGAGAGGTAAGATCATAGCACCGGTACCCCTTGTGGTTCGGGGATACCCGAGGAAGACACAAAGAGTCGAACGGGGTGCCAGCTTGTGGGGAGCAGTGGCTGTGATGTTAGGGTAGCACGCACACCCAAAGATGCGAAGGTGGTCGTACCAAGGAGGGGTACCGAAAAGAGCGTGGTGTGGCGTGGGAGTTGGGCAGGTAGCGGAAGGAAGGCGGTTGAGGAGGTAGGTGGAGGTGTGCAAGCACTCAGCCTAGAAGCGCGCAGGGAGCGACGCCTGAAGTAGGAGGGTGCGCATGATCTCGGTGGTGGTACGAATCATGCGCTTAGCCTTGCCGTTCTAGGCGGAGGTATACGGACAAGACATGCACAACTGAAACCCTTGAGAGAGGAAGAAGGAACGGGAGGTGGTGTTATCAAACTCACGGCCATTGTCACACTGGACGGCCTTGACGGGAAGGCCGAATTGAGTCGACACCCAGGCAAAAAAGCGGCGGAGAGTGGGAAATGCCTCATACTTTGTACGCAAGGGAAAGTCCACGAGTCATGAGAAAAATCATCAACCACCACCAAATGGTATTTATAGCCAGACATACTCATGACAGGAGAAGTCCAAAGGTCGCAGTGAACAAGATCAAAAACATGAGCCGCATATGAAGAAGACTGAAAAGGAAGACGAATATGGCGACCCAGTTGGCACGCATGACACAAATGCTCATCGTGAGCTCGAGTACAACGAATGTCAGAGCTATGACTAAGCTGCATCAAGGCGTCACGTCCAAGATGGCCGAGACGACGGTGCCAAGTAGTGGAGGAAGGCGCCGCGGCGAAAGCAGTTGACAGAAGAGCCAGCGATGAAGAGGAAGAAGACGCTGGAAACCGAAGAGTGTAAAGGGACCCTGTGCTGTCACATCGGAGCAGAGGACGCCGGAAAGCCAAATCCTTCATAGTAAGACCAGAAGAGTCAAACTCAAACTCAACAGAACAGGAATTGTTAGCTATAAGCCGACGAATAGAAAGAAGGTTATGGACCATAGAGGGTGCAACAAGAACATCCGGAAGACGAAAAGAGCCATGAGCGCCGGCGACACCCACGGATGTGACAGGAAGACACGACCCATTTGCGACCATAATGGACGAAGGAAGAGAGGAAGGAGGGCGAACGGAAGAGAGTATACCAAGGTCGGGAGTGGTGTGGTAAGTGGCTCCCAAGTCGGCAATCCACTCTGGTCCGACAGGAGGTGTCGCGGTGCTGAAGTTGGCCAAGGCCGCCGGGTCCCAACCGGCAGGCCCCGGCGAGGCACCGAGAAGTGGAGCCCACGTGGCCGTGGAGTAGGCGCCGGGAGGTGCCGCCCACGGGGTCGCTAAGGGGAACCCCAGAGGAGCACCAGCGAACATGGCCGCCGGCGGGCGAGGCTCACCGCCGGTAGCCTGGAAAGGCCACATGGAGATGCGCCCCGACCACGGGTTGTGGAAGGTGGGCCAGGGTGCACCTCGGGGACGGGTCGGCACCGGTGTGCCCCCATGGCCACCACCATCACCACCGCCACCAGTGCCACGGCCTCCTCCGCGACGACGGCGGCCACGCCCACCACCACCACCACCACGCCCCCCCCCACCCCCGCTCGGCCCGGGAGGAGGACCAAGGGGACGCGGTGGAGTAGCGGCGAGAGCAGTCGAGGAAGTCGAGGATCCCAGCGCGGAGACCGGCACAGCCTGAACCCCTTGCTGGAGCTCCTCCATGACAAGGTCATCACAGACCTACAGGAAGGTGGGGAACGGGCGCTGACGGGTGATCCACGTATGGAGGTGAGCGTAGCGGTCGTTGAGCCCACGGAGGACGTTGAGGACCAGGATACGGTCCTCCACGGGCCAGCCAAGGTCGCCAAGAGAGTCTGCCATGCCCTTCATCTGACGGCAGAAGTCGCTGACGGAGAGGTCGCCCTAGACGAAGGTCCGGAAGCTCACATCGAGACGCAGAACTCGGGCCTCGGCGTTGCCCAGAAACTGGCCCTCGAGCGCCAGCCAGGCCGCGCGCGCATGTGGAGTGTTGCGAAGGAGGCCGTGGAGGTCCATGGAGATCGTCCCCACAATCCAAGAAAGGACGATGCTGTCGAGTCGCAGCCACGCGGCAGTCGGGGCCGCAACCACGGGGTTGAGGAGGACGTGGTCGTCGAGGGCGTAGCGGCGGAGAGTGAGGAGGACCAGGTCCCGCCAGCGGGCGTAGGAAGGCGACTCCGGTTCAAGGACGACTAGGACTAGGAGCCAGATGTTCTAGACACCCCCGGCCTTGTAGTGAGCTGGGCCACGAGCGGGTCGGCCGGGCCATGCCATGGGACAGCGGTGGTGGACGACGTGCGGTGACCCACCCCAACCATGGCACCCGCCGAGCCGGAGGAGGTAACCCCGCCGTCGGGGGCAGCAGGGAAGGAGAGGAGCTGCTCCGCGTCGGCGATCTGCTTTGCCAGGGCATCGGTCGCGTTGCGCTCGCGCTCCCAGTTGAGGGCAGCCTCCCGCAGGCGGGCCTGCCCCGCCGCGTACTCGGCCCGAGCAGCGGCGAGGCATTGGTGAGGACGAACACGGGACGCGTCACGGGGAGCGGCACGGTGGGGGATTAGGAAAGGGGTTGGTGCTGGTCCCTGCGCCCCCGTTGCCCCCTGTGCTCGTCAGCACGATGGATGGTGTCGGAGTCCATGGCGGCATGCCATAGGGGTAGTGCACGAGCAGACCACCAGTAGGGGGAGACGCTGGTCTCTGCAGCATCACCCCCCATCCCCACGCCAGCGCCAGCAGCAGGCTGAGAAGAGACCGGCGGCAGAGAAGGATCCACGGGCAAGGGGGGATCCACCGCATCATCACCCCCACCCCCACGGCCAGGGGCGAAGGTACACTGTTAGTAGGGGGTGCAAATGCACCACCCTAAATTTTAAAAAACAGTTGTTTTAGTTAAATTTTCACCATATATGCACCATCTCTTATACAAGTATATGCACCCACAAGGCAAGTGCACCACCCTTTAATTTACTCTAGCTTCGCCACTGCCCACGGCGCCCGCATCCGCACCCCCCACCAGCGGCAGGGGAGGGTTGCCAGCCGTGGCTGCCAGGAGGAGAGGAGGCCGGGCCGCGCCTGCGTGAAGGAGATGGCCGGCGGCAGCGCAGGTTTGGCTCAGGGAGGCGCCAGCGGCGGCTTGTGCCCAGGTGGGGTAAGGGAGCGTCGGGAACTGCTGGAAATAGGAGGGAGGAGGAGGGGAAGGAGGTTGCCGGCCTACCACGGCGGCGCCCTAGGCAGCTGGCTGGCCGGCGGCAGCGGCTGCTTGCCTGGCAGCGACTGGGAGGAGGGGGAGGAAGACTAGGCTGTTGATACCATGCTAGAAGCTGATTTCCATAACATGGGCTTACCCTAGAGGGTTAGCAATATAATGTCATACATGGGCCTCATGGGCCTAGCCTCATGGGCCTACTCATCTCATACTCTAACAAAGTTGATGAAGTCATTATCAGAGGTCATGCTGATGATGGAAGTACTCGCAAGGAAGGATTGTGTGATTCATAGAACAAAACTCTGTTTGGTACCTGGGCTTCCCAGTACATCTCTCATCCTCAAAGAATGAAGCTCAGGAGGGGGTGGCAGCGGCCGCCACAATTTGGAGGAGCTATGGATGGCCAGGTCAGTAGAATAAAGGAAACCCTAGGTGCAGTCAGTAACATTTATTTTGGGAGATCTGAATGGGCACAGAAAATTAATGGGCCCTAAATTTTACCATTTTTTTCCAAAATTCACAACGTTCCTTTTAAAGTTTGCAAAATAACAGGGGATGCAAGAATGGAAAAATGTACACATATGTTGCACTCGAGCATGATAGAGACATAATAATCTCTAGACCTGATTTCTTACACTTGGTTTGGAAAATTACCTTGATGTTTGTAATAAAAAAAATTCCCTCAAACTTGCATATTATCATTGGGTGACTCAAAAATGGTATGATCCACTAACTCTATTTTGGAAGGACAGATGGCTTCATGGTCAGAGAGTTGCTGATTTGGCCCCTCAAATTTTCCCTTGGTTCCAACTTGAAGGGCCAACACAACAACTGTCTTGGATGCTCTCACTGATGATTGTTGGGTCCAGGACATTCAAGGGGCTACATCGGTTGGGGTTCTTGTAGAATCTCAGCATCTGTGATGTCATGTCTGAGGTCGTGCTACAGCCAGGTGTTGATGATGTACATCTTTGGAGGCTATCAGCTTCTCTGCCAAGTCAGTCTATGAAAACTTCTTCCATGGTGCCATCCTTTTTGGACCATGGGAGCCCATTTGGAAACCTTGGGACCCAGAAAAATGTCATTTCTTCCTTTGGTTGGTGGTGCACAATTGGTGTTGGACTGCGGATCGACTAGCTCGAGGAGGATTGCCACATCCAGAAAGTTACCCCACTGTGATCAAGAGGAGACAATTGATCGCCTTATTGTAAGCTGCGTCTTTGCAGGGAGTTCTGGTTCATCAAGTTGTAGCGATTCAGCCAGCATTCAGTGCCACCCTCCATTGAGGGCCATCCTGGAGCCTTGCTACCTGATCAAAAAAGGCCTTAATTCACTCATCATTCTTGGCACATAGACTACTTGGAAACATCAAAACCAATGCATCTTCGAAGGGGTTGAAGTCTGGCTGGCGCCTTGGTTCTGCTTGTAGAGGAAGTGCGACTTTGGAGTTTGGCTGATGCTAGTGGCCTAGTGGGTTGCCTCTGTGACTGCCACTGGCGCTGGTGTTTAGTTCAGTTTGTGGCCGTAGTAATTTTGCAACAGGCATGCATGTGTTCTGTATACCTAAGGGGGTCTTCTTCTTTTAATATAATGGTAGACAGCTGTACTGTGTCTTCGAGAAAAAAAATATAGTATAACATGCAGATTCACTGTCCAGCTGGACAAGGTGGCACAATATTTACAAAAGATCATATACTCATATAACAACACATGGCATGTCACTTGACTTGGGCACATCACAAGCCAAGTTGCCAACACTTTTGTACTGCCTTATATTATTAAGGTCTTCATTACAAAATAATTGGTAAATAAGGGAGTCTTGGACATATATCAAGGTTCAAGTTTCCAAGTCAAAAGTAGATGTTTCCTGAATTTGTATTCAATAAGCGTCAAGTGATATGTGGATACATATATTTAGGCAGTACTTTTGTTATAACCTTTTAGGCTGTGAATGTAAATTAGTTTTAAGAGGAAACAGAAGAAATTATTTGAAAAACCAAATTTATTGCCCTTTTATCCTATTTTCAATCCACATTCATAAAAGACAATTCATTTTTTTTAACTAAATCATACATTTTTTAGCCAGCCCATCCGGACACAATTCATGGCATAAACAAGAAAATAAAGTCTGACTCTACACTCCAACCTAAAGCTCAATGGGAATACAATAACATAAAGTTTGCCTAAGCTTGTGGTTGTGATGATTTGTGGGTGAAACCCCCATCGAGAACTAATCCAAGCTGATGAAATCTTTAAATCGCCAGGAGCAGCTCATGTCACAGATTATCATCATTTCTCTTAGTTCTCTAGCTCCACGACTGCATCTTCAGCTAGCAGCAATGGGCCAAGAACCACTTATTCAAGGCACATGTACATTGTGCTCAATCAAAACCCCAGAATTGCGCACATTGTGAAATGCTGGTGAAATTCCACGAAGGCTTACTAAAGCCAGAAAATGTGTACTTTTACCTATCCGCCAGAGCTAGCTAATAACCAAAGCAGCACACAAGAAGCAACTAAGCGGAGCAGAGGAGAGCTGCAGAGAAGGTAAACGGAGTTACCAGAAAGCGGTGTAGTTGGAGAAGCCGTAGGCTGTGGCCATAGCGCCCATGGATGCGCCGGCGGACACGCATTGCGACAACCTCAGCGCCATGCCACTCCAGGTCCCCGGACTCCCTACAACATCCTTCATTCCCCCCAGCCGTTGAGTGAGAGCGAGTGGAGAGAAGCGCGCAGGAGACCGCGGGGCCAGAGAGATAGCAGCGGCTGCCAGTCGGAGGTCCGGCGAGGCTGGACACTCAGAGCCGGATCTGTGTAGGTCCGGCGAGGCTGGACACTCAAACCCGGATCAGCAGGACGCGAAGACCGGAAGAGGGAACATGGAAGGTGGCCGAGTCTGTCAAGATAAATGAACTTTGGAAAAAGTCTACTTACTCCCTAAGCTAAGCTCTCAACTACAAGTAACCTACATCCTAACAAGGCAACAAACCCCCGGAGCAGTTTGGGAGGACGGTTTCGCTGACATGACGTCCGGCGTGTCAGCGGTATTGACACAGTGGCATGGTGGATGCATTCTAGATTTGGTGAATTAGACTGACTCTTGGGTCCCACATGTCACGCGCCCCCCTCAAATACTCCGCACAGATTCTCTAGCTGCAGATGACCCCGGCACAGATTCTCTAGCTGCAGTCGCAGCTCCGGCTCATGCGCCGGCTGGCGGTGGGTAGCGCCACACTAGCCGTGGTGGCCACGCAGGAGATGAAGCAGCAGGGCGTGCTGCAGGCTCCGGCACCGCTGCCCGCAAGGCCGGCGGTGTCCAAGCTGTACCGCGGCGTCCGGCAGCGGCATTAGGGAAGTGGGTGGTGAAGATCCGCCTGCCGCGCAACCTACGAGATCCTCCCCTGTTTCTCTCCCCTGTAGCATCCGACGAGCTCAACGACGGGGCGTGGTCTCCGTCACACTCCGCGCTCGCCACCTCTCTCGGCGACGCAACGACGATGATGGCCTGGACCTCGGTCTCGACCACCGCGCGCGGGAGCCTCTCCTCGCCAAGCCGGTCACCACCAACCAAGCGCCGGCGCCGCCTCCCCTCCGCTTCCAGCATGGCCTCGCGCTACAGTGTGAGGACCGCGGGGCTAGTCGCGGCGGGGAAGAACACGGCTGCTGGGGCGCCACCACCCGCGCGAGCCAACCCGCTCTACCTCAGGCTCTTCTGGCTCTCCACGGATTCTTTCGCTGCTGAAAGGTCCTTGTTTGGTTTTGGTAATTGAGTGACAACTTAGGTGGTCTAATAGTGTTTATGTGAGATATACAGGAGATTAATCCACAGGTGATGATGTGATGATGGAGGAGCTCATTGCACATGAGACATGACATGGAGTCATGTGACCTAGGTGGAGAAGATCAAGATGAGGCTTGGCTTGATGGACCGGTTGCAAGAGTGAAGGGCAAGTCAGAGGCTTTGAAGCGAGGGACCG
>Ga0182004_10005558_pt1 | contig 10267 bp, 12 predicted proteins | sample Sormic07211540_1_FD_120479 | JGI IMG/M metagenome (GOLD analysis project Ga0182004, IMG submission 120479) | Endophyte microbial communities from Sorghum bicolor roots, Mead, Nebraska, USA - 072115-40_1 MetaG | ecosystem: Host-associated > Plants > Roots > Unclassified | place: USA: Nebraska...
ATGGTATAATTGCCATGTTGGGAATAGTCAAGGAGACAGGGATATATTACGAAAAGACTTTTGCCTTAAATTCTTCCCAGAAGAAAAGGTCGTTAAACTTCGGTTCGAAATTATAGGATTCAAACAATTAGACAATGAATCGCTAAGCAAGGCTTGGGATTATTTTGATGGCTTTGTAAATTCTGGACCTAATCTTGCTTTACCAGAACCCATGCTTTTACAACATTTCTTTTTAGGCCTTAATGATAGAAATAAAAAATACCTTAATTTGGTCTCGGGAGGAGCATTTATGCATATTACTGTTGATCATGCTAAAACTATTCTCACTAATATTTTAAATGATCTCCTCGAAGAAAAAAAAATTGTTTGAAGAAGAATCTCTGTTAGCTGAAAATAAACTTTTACCTGATTCATCTCAATCTAGAGTTGAGCTAGCTAATGAGAAAGAGATAACTCCAAATTCTGAATGGATGCTTGAAATTGATTTGTTTAATGATTATGGTAATACTACATTTTATCGTAAGATTATTCAACCCCAGCAATCTAGGGATTTTAATCCTAATTTCTCACATCCTTATGATTTAAAATTTCTTAGAGAAATTATAAGAGAATTAATCTTTATTTTGGGTGATGATTGGTTAATAGAATCTGAGCAATCCCCTGAAGTAATTCGCTTTAATTCACCCTCAGTTGCTATAAAGTTGCAATTAGATTCATATCCTTTTTAAGCTTTATACAGCCTAGTTGTAGGAGTCAACATTATGTCGTATACTTTTGCTAAAGAATTTTTGAGAGAAATACCATTAATTCCTACAAATAAATTATTAAAGAATTGTTCAGGACACATTATTCCTAGCTTAGGAGTTTTGAGTGCACTTCCTATTATTAATAATGATTTCCGCATTTTGCTAAATTTCTATATATTTGATGCGTGGGATTTTGATGTAATGATTGGAGTACCCATAATAAAACTTCTTCCAGAAGGTTGTAATGGTAAATTAAACATTAAATTTGGGAAAGGATTTAGTTTTTCAATGCCTATAACTCATGCAGTAAAAGTTAAAACATAACCCCTTCCTCAATTAGATCCAATTGAAGAGGTTAAGATATCTGAATTCAATAATTTTATTCAACCAGATTTAGAAGATGATACCTAGTTTTTCATCGATGAAGAGGAAGATGACCCTATTGATCCTGAACCTCTTGATGAATTACTAGAGGCACTTAAATCTCTTATTGACCTTAAACCACTACTTTCTCGGTTTAAATATATTTTTCTAAATAATGATGAAAAATATCCTATGATTATAAGTGGTAAACTCTTAGATGAAGAGACTTATAAACTAATAACTATTTTAGAAAAACATCGAGCTGCTTTTGTTTATTCACTCCAAGACCTAAAAGGGATTAGCCCTGTTCTTTGTACTCATCATATACCAACCAATCCAGAAATTACACCTTCAAGAGAGCCTTAGCATAGACTCCAGAATACGATGAGAGAGGTAGTAAAGAAAGAGGTCTTAAAGCTTTTGCATGCAGGGATTATATATCCTGTACCGCATAGTGAGTGGGTAAGTCCTGTGTAAGTTGTACCTAAAAAGGGAGGAATGATAGTTGTCCAAAATGATAAAAATGAATTAATACCCCAAAGAACTGTCACTAGATGGCAAATGTGCATAGATTATAGAAAACTCAACAAGCCAACAAAGAAAGATCATTTTCCTCTACCTTTTATTGATGAGATGCTAGAGTGTTTAGCCAATCATTCTTTCTTTTGTTTCCTTGATGGTTATTCAGGATATCACCAAATCTCTATCCACCCTGATTATCAAAGCAAAACCACATTTACATGTCCTTATGGAACTTATACTTAACGTAGAATGTCTTTTGGAATATGTAATGTACCCGCTTCTTTTCAAAGATGCATGGTGTCTATATTTTCTGATATGATAGAAGAAATCATAGAAGTTTTTTTGGATAATTTTTCAGTTTATAGAAAAACTTTTGATGATTGTCTAGAAAATTTAGATAAGGTTTTGCAGAGATGTGAAGAAAAACACTTAGTCCTCAATTGTGAGAAGTGTCATTTTATGGTTAGAGAAGGAATAGAGTTAGGACACATAGTGTCATAAAGAGATACAGAGGTAGATAAAGCTAAATGGAAACATTTTGGAAAAGAAATAGGAAAAAAAGGAAACAGAGCTTACCTATCTCTCTCAGCCACCTTTCGGCCCAGCGCAGTCGGCCTAGCTTCCGATTTGGTTTGGCCGCACTTGTGCGCCCTCCCTCTCTTTTCCCTCAATGACGACCCAGCACCGCATAATAGCGACCTCCACCTTCCTTCTCCACCGTTGTAACTGAGCAGGACCCGAGCCCGGCGCTTCTCAATCCCAAATTTCTTGGGATTTGACGAGTAGGTCGCCCAACCAAGCCCTATTTATCCCTTGGCTCTCCCCCCTTCAAACCCATTTTCCATCTGCAAGAGACCGAGGCCAACCTCGCTGCTCCCCGACACTAGTTGAGATCTCGCCGAATTCTAAATTGAGCCGCCACCCTGCACGCCCTCTCTGCTCCCTCTCGGCACTAGGCGAGTTCGCGGTGAGTTTTTCTGTCCCCCGATGCTTTTCTTTCATCTCAAGGTGCCTAGAATCGCCAAAACCCCAAGCTCCAATGAGCTCTTGTGGCCTCCGTCCATGGCGCTTCTGGCATCGTCAGCATCGTCAGCTCAGCCAGATCAATTCCAAGCCACCCGATTTGAGATCTACGGCCCAGATTAGAACATAACCCTTCGGCCGACAGTTTTACTAAAGAGTCCCTGGACTTTTCTAGGAATCAACCCACAGTCCCTGGCGTAATCTCGGGTTTCCGCTTTTCAGTTTAGAATATGTATTTCTTATCGGATTAAATCAAAATACATTTTCTGGTAATTACAGTTTTGCCACTAAAATTGATTTGTTCATAAAATGCTTATTTTAACTCTGATTTGTCCCATTCAAATTTCGTTAGATTCATCTTTGCGAGATCTACATGTTAGTGGTACTGTTTCACCAGTTTACAACTTTTTATTTTTCGTGGTCCTATTTAATAATTATATTTGTATAGGAAATCTTAGAAAATTCATAACTTCTACGTTTTAATTCCGATTTTTGTGATCTTTACGTTTGTGTGATCGTAGCGCTGCGTAGAATGTTTTGTAAACTTTTATATTTGTTTTACCACTGTTGGTGTATTGTTTTAATTATAGCCTGTTTACTTTGTGTATGATTGTCCCATTGGAATGCGTGTTGTTGATTGATGATCGAGTTTAGACGGCGAGTCGTATGTTGGTGAGTAGGACCAAGTCTTTGACCACCAGGAGTCTCAGGAGAGCTTTGATCAAGACAAGTATAACTTGAGACTATCCTTGTTACCTATACACATTTAATACAATTTATCATATGCATGTGTCTACCTTGACAACCTTAGCAAAATCATAGATGATTGTTACCTTGAATTCCTTGTTACGTATTTGATATGCATTTGGGATAGTTATTACTAGTGCTTGATGTAATCCATGATTCTGTAAGGTAATTAATGACTATGCAATGAACGTAAAAGATGACATATAGTTAGTATGAGATCTTGATTGTACGTGATCATCCGGGATAACTGTGCAGCCATGAGGGCTATAATGACTATGGCTTTAGCTCATTCTGGAGACCTTTTCTAGCTTGTTAGAGGTTACCCGTAAGGGCGCTAGAGGGGCTTGCCGACACGGGTATAGTGCGAGCCTCTGTCCTTATGTCCTTATGTGTATAGGTTGCGCATCATTGTGCCGTTTGGAAGGAGAGCTCTACATCTGCTCCCTAATTAAAAACCTTGCGGCCCTAACATGTTAGAAGAACTTTTGAAAGGCTTCATAGTGATCCCTGCCGACCTTCCTTGGTAGTGGGTTAAGAGGTCGACGGGCCTCGGCGAAAGGATAAATCATGACTCATGGCAGAGACGGGCTTTATATCTAACAGGTAGTCAGAGTGATCAAAGCGCTGCATCCAAGCTTGCTTTGTTTGCTGCTTCGGCCTCGCCATTCCGATACAAAATTCTAAGTAAAGCTATTGACATTTCTTTGTAACTTTGCCGATACAAAATGTTAAAAACTAGTATACTATCCGAGCTCACGGCCAGGAGCGGCCTTGGGGACATTTATATTAAAGATGATGACGCTTATTAAGTTACTATATTCATTTGTTTATCATTTATGCTTTGAATTAATTACGCTTACATTTGATCATGTGGTTATGAGTTTTATATATGCTACCTTGACATTTGCTATCTAATTATGAATATGCTATCTACATATAAAAGCTAAATGCAGTCAAATCAGTGTCAGCTAATTGAGCCTCGTGAACCCCTGGTTATACTTGTTGAGTACGATATGTGCTCACTCTTGCAATTTCTCAACACATCAGGTTATGCAAATGACGATGATTGGAATGAGGATTATCGATATGAGTACTAGGTTTGGAGTCAACCAGTCAACCGTTGTCCCTGTGTGGTGCTTCCGTCGAGAGTTTTCTTTAGTATATGTACCTTTATTGTATAAGACTATTTGATGATTATTATTCCGCTATGTAATAAACATTGTGATGATACTATTTGATATTTGTCTATTTATGTTTCGACTGTTTCTGGGACGTACATGAGTCTTTTATCCATCCTGCTTCATTCTTGAAATATGGGTGTGACAGATAGATTAAACTTTTATATTTTCTAAGTGATGAACCTAGCATCATAAAAGTTTACAATGTCGTAGCCCAAAGTTTTTTACATTTCTAGCTTCTAATGTGGTAGTTGAAAGTTTATTAATTATGAGTTCAAAGTTCTCAACCTAGCATTATAAAGCTAGGTTTTTTATAAATTCTGAATGTAAGTTTTTTATCCTACAAATTTCAAAGTTTATATTATGTTAGTTCAAAGTTTTAAATATACTATGAATTTTATAACATCACGTATTTTTTAATCTGTTTACATTTTTTTGTTTTTTTCGGATATTTGTGGCAATTACTTCTTTGTACATAAGAAAGAACGCTGATGTGTTTTTTATATATATTTAGCTATTTCGCATCGTACACATTTTTCTCAAATTTTTTAAGACATTATGACAAAGTTTTTGTTTTTAATAGTTTTTTGAATTGTTAACCTCGTATAAATTATTATGAAACACAAGATATATGAATCATGAAAATAATAGTTTTATAGTTATTTTAGATGTGAAATCATTCCTCCGTCCTTTTCATCACCCACAAACCTGCTGTTCTAAAAGAGAAAAAGAAAAGCTCGCAGAATATAGAATCAGCCCATTGACCCATAATCTAGATAGGAGAAATACTAATGGACTGGCCCAAAATAAAACTAGATAAGAGAAAAATAAAAAAGGAAAAACTTTTGGCCTGTGCAGTAGATCATGAATGGATGACGTCAGACATGCCTAAAGTCACCTGTGCCTTTTTTTTTTGAAAAGTAAAGTCACCTGTGCTTTTATTGAAGAACTACGGAGCTGCAGAGAATCTGAATTGCCACATAAGTACATGACCCGTCTCGCCATGACATTCCCATCCCAAATCGTATTCTTTTCCGTTCCGCGGCGTCCTAGCAAGCGAATTGGCTAAGCCGCCAAGGCATGAATGGCGTTGACGCAGCAGCTAGGAGGGCGGCTCCAGCGTGCAGTTCTTATTCTTGTGACGACATCCAGATAATTAAGATATGCTTTGGAAGTAAACGAGCTATTGGAAGTAATAGGCCACCAGCCTCTCGACGCGATGAAAATTTTTGATCAAAAGCATTCAATTCATGCATATATAAGCTACTAGTAATTAAGATATGCTTTGCTCTGGGTCTACTACATATCTTGCCATGTTAGGCAGGCATGTCCCTTGGCGGGAAACCACACAACCAAGAGATGTCCTAAACTATGTCATAGGTCTGCTGCGTGCAGCGTACATGAGTTACGGATCAGGCTCCTCCACCTTCACCTGCTGAAGGTCGCGCAGCACAAGCTCATTACCACAGGGCTGGGTTATTCTCTCTTCTATCTCCTCAAACTTGCGTTTTCTCTTGTTGAATTCCTTCACAAGTTCCTCATGCAACCTTTTCTGTTCGCTTATCTTGGTCTCGATTACTTCCAAAAGCTTCATTTTACTATCAAGATTTCTTGTTCTTGTGACGACATCCAGATGGTCGTTTGACTCGCTCGTGATGGTATTGGGCAAGCCAGAGACGACTGGAAACGTTATCTTCGGATCACTGAAAAAGGACCAGACTAATTTAACACGATGGAGTTATGGAATAAATGCATAATCAAAATAAAGAATGGTTATGATGCAAATGCTTGAAAAATACTGAAAACCATGGAGGTTGACGAGGCCACAAAGACGCCTGCATGCTGCAACAAGCTGATAACTGTAGAGTTGATTATGGCAGTAAAAATACTGACCTGTAACCAAGAAGTAGTTTCCCTTTTCCTTTCATTACACCACCATCCAATGATATCGCTCCACCATTCAAATAAGGCATCGCTTGGAGCATATCGTTTCGGGTTTCATAAACTTGAAGCTCTCCAAAGAGACTATAAAATAAAGTTTCACGGAGTCCATGCCCTCTACTTGTGGTTATGTTCAGATTATCATCAGAAAGATTTATCATATTGACAGCAAATCCTCTGAATCCCTTAGGTTTACTAGCATGTGGAGAAGGCCAAGCTAGATTTAATTCCTTTTGTGGACTGTTCAGCAAAACGCCTCCTTTGTAGGGCCTGTCAAAGAGAGGTGCTGTCAACGAAAGGCTTAGTACTGCTTAGAGATAACCACACTGTCAAGCTTAGTTCCTAGCTATCATGTTAAATGATCTTTAGTCAAGATTATGTTAGTTAGATGATGCTAATAGCATCAGTTTTGTTAGGCAAATGTGTTAAGCCAGCACTATACTAGGTGAACACCATGGAAATAAAACAAGATTAAACCTAACTCTCCATCTAATCAGCTTCTCAGGGGGGCTCCCTGAGAGGGTGGATGCCAACTGCTACTATCCTAGCGCATACTCCCCAAGCCATAGCAAATAATAATCAAGAAGTGTGGTATGTTTTATTTGCAAAACCCAAAAGGTATATCAGATTTCTGGGTATGTTCTTTCAAAGCATTCTGGAGTGCACACACACAAAAACGCGCGCGCGCGTGTATACACTTTGCCTTGGTCAAAATTACTTAGCACTCAAATGGAGAACCATGGAAACAACTTTATATCAGGAACTAGAAAATGTGGATCTTACTCAATATCTTCTAAGCAAATGATAGCAAATCTTCTCTTTATGGGAACACCCAAAGCAGATGCTTCACGGTGAATACCAAAGTCAACATCCACTCCTCCATCAGTGTTGTATTTCTCAATGTAATTAGCAGCTTCCTGTGTCTTGCAAACTACTGAGAGCATGTCATCTTTGCCAAGATACACAGCAAGCATCCTATAAATGATGAAGTACACATCCATTACAAGTGTCCATAGATAAATTTACATACTGTTATTTTGTTTTGAAAAAAAAAATTACCTGCTAATTTTGCCATCAGGCACAGTTCCAAGTAGGGCAACAATACCAACAACGTCATCCACAAAAAAATCACCACTGGAACATACGACACAAGCAGCAGTGCCAATATTTTCTCTAATTTTATCACGAACCAACTCCTTTGCATCAATGAATGACCCAACCATGAGCCGAATCTCATCTGGTAAAAAACTTTGAAGTTATATAAAGAAGCGAAACCAAAAGCCAGTTGTGGTAATCATAAAAATGGAAGCAGACTCCATAAAACAGATGGACCAGTGCAGCTGGACTCCAAGCTCAAGTTATGATTATAACCAACACTGTGCCAGTATGAAAATAGGAATATTTCAGGACATAGAAAAATCACCTTTTATAGTGTCAATTTGTTTCTCCAGTGAGCCCTTACGAGAACAAAGACTTTTCAGTGTCTCTTCTGTAGACTTTATCTTCGAGAGGGTATCTCCAACTTTATTTTTAGTTTTCTGCAGAAGGCGCGAAATAGTAATTGACTGAGATCAAGCGACTTCATGCTTGAGTTTTCTTTTCAACCTTGCTTCTAAGTTGATCAAGCTAAGTACTTATTGAATTAAACTTTAAATCAAACAGGCTTCACCTTCTCTAATAATATTAAGTGCAACACAGAAAGGTGTAGTGCTTTGTCCTTCTAAGAATGGCAATTTCATACCTTAACAACATCTTTCACATATGTGATAAGATGGCTAGGTTGACCAGGAGCAAGTTGACTAGGAAGTGAAAGATTTGAACATTCTATAAATGAGATTGGACAGCTCAAAATAGGTTCAGATCCATCCTCCAAGGTGGTCAACGCCAAATCAAAAGATTGAACTTGAAGCTATAAAGGTAAACAATTCAGCAGTACAGTTGAAACATTGAAATAAAAAATGCCAGAAATGTTACAAGTAATTGATACCTGAATCTCTATATGCAGATCATCAGGATAATATGTGTGATATGCCATAATAGTGACTGTTCCTTGTTCATGAGGAAGCTGCACACGAGAAAGAACACACCTTCCATGTTTAATAGCATACTGTGCTCCTTCCACTAGTGCTAACTCATTTGATGTGATGTTGAGTGTATGAAGAGGTCCATCAATGGATTCATCAATGAGACCGTCACTATCATAAACTTCAAATGTGATGTTCTCCAAGAAGGATCCTGCCCGACAACTTTCTGGAACCTGCCGAATCAAATAACGATAAATAAACACACAAACCCCAAACCCTACCTAAAAAATAAGGGTCAAAATCATAGAAAAAGCATTTGAGGGGAAAAAAGTATCTTACATTTACTGCTTTTAATTCTCTTGTGGCTATTTGAAATATTTTCGTGAAGATCTCCTTGTCATTGTGAAAAATTGTTATACAAGCTGTACATGATAGTAATAAACACTATAAATTGAATTAAAACTTGGTATAAAATTCTGACATAAGCATATGCAAAACAACTGACCTTCTGAACCAAAGCCCCAGACAACTCTTAGTTTCCCACAAAGGTCAATAAAACCTGTACTATTTACCTGGAAAATTCTCACTTCAGTGTAAATGTTGGCAGATGCATAACTGCAGAACTATTAATCAACATAATGGATTCCATGCTGGTCAAAACGTGAGTTTGAAACAGGGGATCAGTTAATGTAACTTTATCTCTAACAACATATCAAATTCCTTCAAGCATACAGTAAAGTTCATGTGTCATCCAGTAAAAAACACCATTGAATTGTGATCAACATTTTATACCACATTAGTTGCAACTGTGGAAAAAATCCCCACATGGCATATATGCGAACTGATCCAAACTTTCTCCTTCACCCAGGCCTCCTCTCCTTCAAATTCAATTTGATGGGGTTGGCAGTAAACTATCATGTTTCAAACTAGGGTCCAAAACTGACTATCTGAATAGTAACAGCAGTGGTATGGATTTCTTCTTCTAACTATACCTGAGCACTTTAAGGATCAAGTGCTGTGCAACACACTATTATGATTTTCCTTTTTTTGTGATGAATGAGATGTTCCTTCTGCATAAATGCAGTTGAGTTGAAAAAATCAAAAAACCAGATCAACTACTGTGCCACTAGCTATCGGATTGCATGTCCCTATTTCTATGAAGTTCAAACAGAGTTCTAAGCTGCAATTTATCTTTGCGGGCTTCTGCATGGGTCAGTGGGCATAGGAAGGCTTGGGCTTTTATAGGAATTGGAACTCTCTGGCTTGGCTGGGTCAGTACTTCTGGTTATGCTCAGGCTGGCCAGTAAACAATACTAAAAGTAATGTGGTTAGTCAAAAAGAAAGGTAAATCTAAGGTCAGAATGCATTAAAATGTTTAATTTTGTAAATTTAAAGTCTTGGCATCGACACATTGTGTTGACTAGTCGAAAACATCATTGTACTTTAAAAAAATTGAAAGATGAATCAGAACTAAGGGAGAATATAATTGGTGAAATATGTTGGAGGTAACAGAGAAAATGATTAGCCTTGAGGCAACTGACCCCAAGCGACTCCTTCAATATATATAGGGAAAGACAAACATAGCATTGATTACATACAACTCACTAGAGCTTTAACTAGACAGAATAGCTGCCTGGGTACCCGCACAACTCTTGGGCTACCCAAAGACTTAATGACATAGATTAACTAAAAACTTAAATACACTAAATGTGCCTGGGAAGCA
>Ga0182004_10005559_pt1 | contig 10266 bp, 7 predicted proteins | sample Sormic07211540_1_FD_120479 | JGI IMG/M metagenome (GOLD analysis project Ga0182004, IMG submission 120479) | Endophyte microbial communities from Sorghum bicolor roots, Mead, Nebraska, USA - 072115-40_1 MetaG | ecosystem: Host-associated > Plants > Roots > Unclassified | place: USA: Nebraska...
AGTAGAAACTAGAAGATCTATTTCTACCTTACATTGGTTGCTAAGCCTAAAAAGAAATATTAATTAGAGAAGAGGTTTTCCTTTGAGGGCACCCCTCAGTCTCTATGATAATTTCTTCATGTCCTCTCCAGGGGCCAGGGGGTCTTCTTATATAGTCCTCCCCTTCTATGTGTTTTTGGGTCGGTAGGCGATGTGGTACTATGTTATTCTGGATCCAATAGATCGGTGGAGATCTCCCGAGAGAAAGAGTCCTGATTGGGCTCGGCAGGTGGGCGGGCGCCCAAGGAAACTGGGCGAGCGCCCAGGTCCTAGCCCTGTTTCGCCTCCGCTTCGGTCTCGTGGCTTCTGGAGTCTTTTAGATGGTAGAAAATTGCGCGGTGCGTTGATATCTCTATGTAACCCCTTCAGAAATAGACAAACACCAAAACTCGTGGAATTCTATCAGATAAAACCCTAAGTCTAGATGTTGATTTCATTTGGATCCTTTTCTTTGTTTATTTTATAATTAAATTTGATACTTAAGGACCGTCAACAATCATTTTCTTTGTTTATTTGATAATTATACTTGATACTTAAGGACCGTCAACAGTTAGCTCATTCTAAAGGATGTCTACACCAAGTATTGCAAACATCCTACTTGGGGGAGGAGCACCCCCTAGTTTTTAGGTAATTATACCTAAGTAATTTTTGAGTCTATATAGTTATAAAAATACCAAAAATATGTGGGCCCATGAAGGTCCACAAGACATAGAGTCCTTTTGTGAGTTTATAATTAGTTAAATGTTAGAGTCTGTTTAGAGTCAATTTAAACTAGAGCTAAATAAAAAATTTGATGAACATTAAAATCTTATCTTGGAAATGATGAATAGTTGCTCTGTTGTAGATCTTTACAAGTACCTAGATTCCAACATTAGGTTCTCTCGAGTTTTGGACATGACTGTTTTAATTTGAAGGTTTACTTTGAACCTGCAACTTGTGGAGGCATAAGTTTGAGCTAAGTCTAGGTAGCAATACTAAGTTCTGGAGATTTATTTTGAAAAACCAAAATCCTACATGATGAGCTCTTGTATGACAAAGCATGAATTCCTACCAAAGCCATATATAATATCCATTTAGAGTTAGAAAAACTTTTGCACATTTATGCTGCTTGCTTTGCATTGAGTTCGGTCAACCTTTGTCGTATACCTTATGAGAGTCTTGTCATGCTTTTAAAACCAAGATCACGTACACACTCCAGTTCACATATACATTATTCCCACACTAGAAGTAATCACAATCATTTCCATTCCATGTTTATCAAGCATGTTCTCCTCCTACACTGGGAGAGGACACAAAAATATACAATCATCCTATAGGATAACCCCTGTCTTTAATGCTCTAAGTCCTGATTATATCTCTTGATTTAGTTATTGTACTTAAAGGATGCATGTGGCTATGCAAAAGAAAAGTTATTGGACAAAAGAGAGAAGAGAAAAGAGGGAGTAAAAGATGGACAAGTGTCCTAATAATTAAAACAATGGGTACTAGATGCTCGCCTCCCTGAAAAAAATAATAAATAATAAAGATAGTCCATGTCTTTCCTGAAAAGTTTCAATAGAGAGCTATTCCCAAAGAAATAGAAATTAGCCACAAATACCATAAATGCACCTATCTACCATATTCCATACACATGCACACCTCGATTCTTTATGGGTCCATTAATTGACTTTACAATACATGCATTGCAAGTAATGTTTATCCTTGTTATTGGCACTCCTATAAGCTCTACCATATATACCTTTAGCTATAGGAGGCATAACATCATTAATGTCTCAGGAGAGCACCATAATACCACATATATTGAGAGACTTGAGGGCGTCATACATTGAAACACTGCTGAATGGCTGGCAGATTTGGCTGATAAGCCCAAATGAACAAGGCGCGTCCACGGCCCTCTCGCGCGGCAAGTGGAGCACCACCGTCCCCATTGAGCCTCTTCAGAATGGCCTTGTTTGGTTCTCCCTGCTAAATTTTAGCTAGTTAAACTTTTTACTTTAGTAGCTAAAGTTCCAAACACATTGACTAAAAGGAGCTAAAATAGTTTAGTTTTATTAGTCACCCAAGAGTAGCTAAAATAATTTTAGCTAGCTAAAAATTTAGCAAAGGGAACCAAACAGACCTGCATTTGTATATGTTTTGGTTACCCTTTACTTTGTGTTTTTTTGGGTACTACATGGATTATAAACTATGGTTGCTGCTTCTTTATTGGGTGACGCTGCAAGGAAAAACACCTACAATGTGATGCTTCTCCGTGCTGGAAATAGTTCATGTCTGTTTATCATACCAGCCATGAACATTTGATTCGATTTCAGTCTATTGGCAATAACAATACAAGCGATAGTTTTCTGAGAAGAGGAGAAAATGCATAATTTTCAATGTTCGTCGAGTACCCATTATTTCTTTGAAAAAAATCTACATAACCCCCAAAACTATCTAGGGTGGAATACTTCATCCTAAAACTATAAAACCGGATATTTTAAGTTCAAAACCGGTCAAATAACCCCCTCAAGTGGTTTTAGAGGGTGGTTTTGTCTTTTTCTTTTTATTTATTTCCGCTGAATCTTTGAAAAATCATAATAAATCACAGAAAAATCATAAAATAAAATTTCAATTTTGTTGGACTCCTGATGAGTAGATCTACACAGTGAATATATAATATGGTATGCTTTAGTACAAAGTTTTTATTGTAGCTTCAAATCTATGTTTTTTTATAATTAATTCGAATAATTCATATATGTAGTTCCTATGATCCAATTTATATACGTCGTGGCCTTGCACATAGGACAAAGGACTAGTTCATCCGATAAGAAAGGTTTACGAATTAAAATGCCTTGGTAGTTATGAATGAAATTGTGCCAAAACACAAAGCTCAGTGGCTAAAATGGTCACTTTGATAGTTCTATGATAAAATTGAGACCAATTGAGTACTGAAATGTTTATTTTAAAAGTTTAGGCCTTACGTGGTAATTGAGAGACCAAAATAACTATTGCGCCAAAGCTATGCAATGATGACGACGACGATATTGGCATCTCCTATTCGCTTCTCAATGTAGATCATTTTAGATTTGTCGTGAGACCGAATATTTGTTTGATTACTATGTATATTAGAAAATAAAATGGTTTATTCATTTGTGAGAGTAGTAACGTAGACAAGAATTTTGAAGAGAAATTGTGAAAGAAATCATAAAACAAACCTATATCTGAAAAAAAATAATTTATATTTGGTGATTTGGAATCAAATTTAAAAACAAGAGAAGCGTACCACAACATGGCCACGATAGCAAACAAATTTTACACCTTTGGATGGACATCAGGTGATGTCCAATGGGCTTCCTATGCTTGGCTCGATGAAAAATATCTATCGATTTCTTTCTCCCAATGTAGTCTCACACCCCCATCACTCTCTCCTTGCTCTCTCTCTCTCTCTCTCTCTCTCTCTCTCTCCAGACACGGAGCGAGGATATCCACAGAGTGGAATGGGTAACTATAACACCAAAGAAAACATTTTTTAAAAAAAAAGAAAAAAAAAGTACTGTAGCACAGCTAAAGTACCGTAACCCCCCTTTCTTGTCACGCATCGGACTCCCCTGCTGCTGTGTTTTTTTCTTTCCCTCAACCCTATGACCTTTTTGCTCCACCAGCCGCCCCTCCTCTATTTGGTGACACGAAGGAAGAAAAGAGAAGGTGAGGGCCTAGGGTTTCGCCGCTGCCGTCAGTGCCGTCCATGGTGGCCATTCTTCCTCCCACAATTCTATTTGGACTCCATTTAAATCACATGTTTAGTCCAACATGTGATTTAAATGGAGTGATTCTCGAAATCAATCTCGTCCATAACTTTTCTGTCAGACTGAGCAGTCTCTGTCCATCCTTATGTTTCAGCATCTTAGAGGCTCTAATAAATTTTGGCCCTATAGACAAAGTTGAAGAGGACTTTAATATCTTTCTCTGGACGCTAAGAACACTATCAAAACCCTTATATCCAAGGAGATATCGCTTTTACAATTAGACTATTTTTTTATGATGAGAATCTTGACAGTTTTTGGAGCTAAGCAGTCTTTGGATATTGTAATTGAAGCATTTAATCTTTTGATATGGACAAAAGTTGTAGAAGTTTTGTTAATCTTTCCAGATTGGTAAAGCTTACAATTTTTGAATCAGTTTATCTCTGGTTATGAATTTTCTGAAGGTTGATATTCTATTTGGACATCAGAAATATTCAGTTATGTTTCCTGATTAATTGTTCCACCTTGGAGACCTTTTATGTGAAACCCTACAATACAAAAGTTGTATATAATGAAGTTTTATATTCTCTGGTAAATTTTGGAATTTTTGGATGTGTGGTCTAAAGTGTATGAAAAAGAGAAGAGTTAATGTTGCTGTCATGAATGGTAGCCTAACCGATAGATGCTTATATGTCGGTTTTGGGCGCGATCTAGTGTGTATTTGTTGTTGTACTAGCTTATATATTTGTTCTTGTACTGAGTACTGCTTGTGATTAGGTGGTAGCACTTTAGAACATCACTAGTGCTTTTGGTCTCCTTTGGTAAAGAGGCAAGTGAATGTAGCGGCGGTTTGCTACCGATTGGGCATATGCCATTTTCATCACCTACAGCTTAATATCTATGATATGTCGTACCACTAATATCCAAAACTTGTGACCTTTGGTTTATTCAACATTATTTAACTATGGTGTTGTTTATTTATTCATGGTGATGTTATTATTCCAAATTGCTCTATGTGGTATTGTGGTTAACCCACAACTGTGAAGATGAAGTTGAAATATCATTGGTGGTGTATGTTAATTTTATTGCAGCATGCCAAGTGCATTGCATCATTTATTTACATTGGAAGTTATGTCACTGACCTATGGTCATGACCATACCGGTACAGCATCATGGGACGCAGCTCCACACCTTGTTGGGTGTGCAGGCAGGAGTCATTTTGCATTGCATTCACATTCATATGCATTCATGGAGTATGTTATTGAAGTGATCTATCCATATTGTTATGAGGCAGTATCATTTGGCTATGTTCCAAATTGGAAGTTTCTTATTTTATTTCGATATCATATCAAGTGGAAACTCCATGTTAAATTGATGTTTAACCCAACATGTGATTTAAATGGCTAGTCAGAACAAGTTTGTTAGCTAGATGTTTCATCTCACCCTTGTTTTACTCAATTCAGGTACTTGATGCTTGCTTGGAAGGGAAGGGGATTAGCTACACATCACACACTTTGGCTTTTAGAGTCTTCATGTTTTAATTCAAAATAATTTAGCTATGTTAATCAAACTTGGAAGTGAATGTTTTTGGTGTGGTTGTTAAACTTTCTCGTTGGAGTACCTCACTTTTGCGTAAGGATGTTCGTTAATGCTAGTTTATTCTTTTGGTTATATGTATATTTTGCTTCCGCATTAATTTTAAATAGAAAAGAAGTGTTGCCAAAATCTTTATTGGTTATGTGTGGCCATGGTTTGTGAAGTTTACACATCCCATGTGCCTGTGGATTTTAGGGTGTTACAACAACCAGGGCGAGGGCAGCTAGCATCGTGGAAGGGCCGTGTGAGTGGGCATTGGCCTAGGGTGTGAGCGTGGCACTAGGTGGCAGGTGAGGGCGAGCAAGCCTCCTGGCCGGTTTGAAAGCCCAAGTTTGGTTTTGGTAATTAATGACACCAAGTTGCTAATGCCTTGTGTTTAAGTGATTTGAGTTAGGCATAGAAACACATGTGACGAAGGTGCAAGGTGGCATGGAAAGGTGGCCACATGATTACAAAGAGATAAAGTATGAAATGGAGATCATGATGTTAAACAAAGAGGAAAGTGATCAAGGCAAAGGTATAAACATAGGGTTTTACTTTTGCCGGTCTAAGTTGAGTAGAGAAATGATTGACCGGATTTAGGATGATAGCCAACTATCAAGAGGGAAAATCATGGTCATCTCTCGAATCAAGTGATACTAGGTCCATATCTTGAGCATGTGCATTAGAATCTAGTAAAGTGCTAACCTAACTCCTTTGATGAAAATGTTTGTGAAAAGCTAACACACATGCACTTTGGTGGTGGACACTTGTTGGTGTTAGTACATTTGCAAAGAAGGTGGAGTTCCTAAGGTTGAGAGGGATTTGGGTTCCTCGGCGCTTTTGAGAAAATTAAGTGTATATTTTCTATTGCGCTGATGAGAAATTTGGGGAAGTCACGGGAGTGTTTCTCACTCACCGGACGCAGTGCGCGGAGGCACCAGACGCTGGCTTGTGTGCTGTCAGTGCCTGGCTCTGTTAGGGTTGAGCATCGGACGCACTACACCAGACGCAGGGTGTTCCCTGTTCATGCGTCCGGTGTGGCATGACTTCGGTAGAGGGTTTCTAACTACGAGCACCGGATGCTCAGGGTGCGTTCGGTGGTGTGAGTCTAGTGTTCGAGCGGTTTGCAACCCTCTCTGCGTACGGGTCTGGTGAGTACCGGACGCGTCCGGTGCTCCGCATCCGATGAGGTCGTGAGTTTGACAAACTTTCTGCATACGTGTCCGGTGAGCACAGGTCGCGTCCAGTGCTCACTTGGTCGTGTCTGGTGGTCCGCAGGTGACCATTAGAGATAGACGTGCAAAAGTTCATAGGATAACATGTGGCCGTCATCAGGGCACTAGACGCAGGGTTCTAGCGTCTGGTGGCTCCCTGCTGAGCATCCGGTGCTCCCGATTTCAGCCCAGTGAAAGAACCAACGGCTCTATTTGTTGAGGGGGCTTATAAATAGAAGGTGGCCGGCCTTGGGGGTTTCTCTCTTGCACATTTGATTACTTGAGGCATACATTGAGCTAGAGAACACTCCCTCCACATCTCCTTGCTTGATTGCTAATCCTAGTGAGATTGAGTGAGATTCAAGTGCATTGCTTAGTGAGTTGCATCTAGTGGCACTTGATTCTTGAGTTTGCTGCGTATTTCTTGTTACTCTTGTGTGTTTCCTGGCGCCCTAGATGGCTTGGAGCAACGGAGGTGTTGAGCTCGTGATTAGAGATTATTTTGAGCCTCACCAAATGATTTGTGAAGGGTTCTTGAGCCTTCCCTGTGGGAGATCGCAATTGGCTACTCTATTGGATTGCTCGTGGCTTGGAGGATCCCCATCTTGTGAGTGGATGTGCGGCACCCGCTGAGGGTTTGGCTTTGAATTGCCAATTAGCTCATGATCCATCAAGTGGGTGTATCGCCACAATGAGGACTAGCTTGCCGGGTAGCAAGTGAACCTCGATAAAAATCTTATGTCATCTCTTGCTGAGGATTCTCTTGTGATTGTGATTGATTGATTGGTTATATATCTACTCTACAACGTTGGTATAACAATCACCCCCGCTCCTTTACTTCATTGCATACCTTACTAGTTGAGTAGCTTGTTTAGTTTAGTTTTCTTGTCTAAGAGTTTAGCTACCTTTTAGTTGTGCTTTCTTGTTGTAACTTAGTGTTTAGCTTTCTTGCTAGACTTGTGTAGGTGGCTTGCATAGCTTAGTTGTGCTAGTGCTAGAATAGCTTCGCCATTTATCTTACTAACTCACTTGCTTAGTGAAGTTTGTAGAAATTTTAAATAGGCTATTCACCCCCCTCTAGCCATTTGGACCTTTCACGGTTGCAGCCCAGACTCCACTATTGCCTTCGTTGGCCGTAGGCCCCTTTGGTCAGTCGTTGTAGTCGTTGCTAGCCCTGGCCATGGCCCACGCATGCCTGGCCCCGGTTGGCCGCATGCCATGGGTTTGTCACTATGGCAAGCATGTGGGTCTCCAGTAGCTCGATTACTCAAGAACACATGAAAAGGTATGACCATGTATCCTGGTTCAGGCTACCGAGGCCCTATGTCCATTAAAGAACAACTAAATCAGGGTTACAATGAAGGAGGAGAGTTTGACAGAATCTATCGGTGCTATCCTATGGTAATCGTACGACTAATTGGCTATGAGGTTTTTTGCCACGCTCTCGCACCGACATCCCTAGTCCTTTCCTGCAATGGTGTGTCTAGCCGATTCATCATCAAAGGCAAATGCAAGATCCACGATCCAGCAATAGACATGCACCAGCGCTCGTTGGTAGCGTTAGCGGCCTGTGCCTCCCTGATGGTCGCGGCTTCGGCGAGGTGGAGCCGACCATGACGCTAGACCAGGTCCCTGTTGCACTTAGAGACACACCATGAAGGAGAAGGCCGGTGGATGGAAGATGTTAGCGTCAAGTGATGGTGTAGTTATCATTTATGTTTCTATGTAATTGAACTTCTATCTTGTGGACCCGTGAGGTCAGCGTCTATAATGGCACATAAGTGCCTAACCTTGTGCTACATACGGCAACAACTATCATATTGCCCTGACGGCTTCCTCGTTCATACCCCCGTCTCGTGCTCACGTCGACAGCAACCTCGCCGGTGGATAAGGGTGTGACAAGTGGTATTAGATTCATCTATCCTCAGCATGGGTGTTGAGTTTCATCGCTCTTCAACACCGCTACTTACCCACACATTGCGTGGCATCTCCGATGGCTTCCAGGTGACGGATCCAACCACCTCCTTTCCTTTCCATCTCCAATCCGCATTGATCCACTACTCCTCCATCCCTCAACCATCCTCGGGTTTCTGTTTGGGCGATTTGTGTCGATCGCGATCATAATTTGATGGGCAGGCTCTTCCCGGGTCACGCCTGCAAGTTGTTTGACTAGAGAATCCAGAGGTCCCTCCTTTGGTTGATTGGGTCCAGAGATGATTTCAATGGCACCTTCCACCAGACCCACCAACACAAACCCACCATAAACATAGATATGTCACCATCTTCGGCAAAACAATTCACCTACGGACTACATCGACAACTGGTTGGTGGCGATAACCAAGGGAGCAACTCAATTTAGCTCCTTCGTACATCCTTAGAGTTATGGTCAAACTGAGAGAGTCAATAAGTGTGTTGAAATGTATCTCAGATGTGTTGTACAGGATTCTCCAATCACATGGAAATCTTGGCTATCATTGGCTCAATTTTGGTATAATTCCTCCTTCCACATATCATTGGGCCGTTCTCCTTTCAAAGCTCTCTATGGGTATGAGCCCAATGTGGGGCAGTTCCATCAGTCCCATCTAATACATCTTCATCAGTTGCCGAGGTCATTGAAATAGAGAATTGCACCTTCAAGCACTGAAGCACAACTTGGCTTGAGCTCAAAACAAAATGAAGATGATTGCAGATCAGAAAAGGAAGGATTTTCAATTTGCCAAAGGTGACACGGTACTGCTCAAGCTCCAGCCTTATACACAATCATCAGTCGCCAATAGACCATTTCCCAAGCTCACCAGAGGTACTTTGGCCGTTACAAAGTCCTGGCAAGGATTGGTAATGTTGCTTCCAGGCTGGAACTACCTGAGGGAGCTCTATTTCACAATGTTTTTTCACATCTCTCAATTGAAATCTTTCCTTGCAAACTACTCTCCAGTGTATGATTCGCTGCTAGTCACACTGATTTGGATGCAACTGACACAGCACCTCTGGCTATTATGGATCGCTGTTTGGTCAAGAAAGATAACACAATAGTTTCTCAAGTCAATAACCTGGGAAGATTACAATATCCTCAAACAATATTTCTCGACGGCTCTAGCTTGCGGACAAGCTGCCACTCAAGGGAAGGTGTTGTGCCTGGAAACGCGACGTGAAGAAGAAGGCCGACGGATGGAAGACGTTAGCGTCAAGTGATGACATACTTATCATTTACGTTTCTACTAGGTAGCGTGCCCGTGCGTTGCTACGGGACAGTTAAACTTTTGTACTAAAAATACATATAACGCACAATAAAATAACAATACTATAAAATTAAAAATCAAAGTTAAAGTGATATTTGATAAAAAAATAAAGTTTATAAAATTAATATAGACACGGAGGGCTTGTGTATGAAACATATGACATGTGAAAAATTATTTTCCATCTGGTAATGTTCTCCGAAGATTTGGCTTCCTAGAATGCTCAATAACCCAACAAGAAATAGGAAGGGCACACCTTCCAGAATCCCTGATATAATGGCTCTTTTCTAGCTTTGATTTTCCCCTCCAAGCAATCATGCAATGAGAACTTTGATATGAAAATAAAAAAGAACTGGACATAAATAGAATCCGACTACAAGTTACTTTGAAGCAAAACTAATCTCTGGACCAAATAAATGGATCCTAATTTCCAAAAAATTCACAATTGGATTTTATGAAATATACACGGATACAAGA
>Ga0182004_10005560_pt1 | contig 10265 bp, 6 predicted proteins | sample Sormic07211540_1_FD_120479 | JGI IMG/M metagenome (GOLD analysis project Ga0182004, IMG submission 120479) | Endophyte microbial communities from Sorghum bicolor roots, Mead, Nebraska, USA - 072115-40_1 MetaG | ecosystem: Host-associated > Plants > Roots > Unclassified | place: USA: Nebraska...
AAAAACGTGGAGCGGAGCAGTCCCAAACACCCCCTTAATCTTCATATTCAGTTTCTTATGCCACCATAATAACACATGAACTATGAGAGGAACTCCCAAAACAATGCCTTCGAGAAGGACATGATCGATACGCATATGCATTGTTGTTGCCATGATCCAACTAGTGAAAGCTAGACTATATAGGTTTTCACCTTAGGGAGAAAATCCTTCTAACTACAAAACTAAAGCAAACCTAGGGATTTCTCCTCAGATAGTTAAGGAATCAGGACCCAACAAGTACAACCAACTCGAAGTCCCTTGGTGCTACTTCCCCTTCTTTCAGAGCCAATGCCGTCATACTACGCAACCTTTGACTAATTGCTACCGACCATGAGCATGCAAATCATCTTTAGATGCAATCCCAATGATGAACTTGTCATGAGCTAACCATAGACACATGCCCAAAATCCGTAGGGTCTTCTAATATATATGTGATCCCTTCTAGAATACATTTTGGTTTAAGGAAAATTTACAAACCCTATACATTTAGGCCGTTCTAAAAAAATGTAAAATTTTACAGATTCTCCGTCACATCGAATCTTGCGACACATGCATGGAGTATTAAATATAGATAAAAAATAACTAATTGCACAATGTAATTTACAAGACGAATCTTTTGAGCCTAGTTAATCCATGATTGGACAATATTTATCAAATACAAACGAAAGTGCTATAATGTCTATTTTGCAAAAAAAATAGAACTAAACAAGACCTTAGAACTTCCACCGTAATGCCAACCCAACCCGTGCTGATGACGTGTCAGTAGCTCAATGGCTCAATGCGCTTAATGTTTCTTTTCTTGTGCCATGTAACTAGTAGTTGACATGTTCATGACGAAAGGCAATTATGCTTCGTATATTATGGCAGATGCGCACTCTCCCTCCACTCACCATGCATTGTCCTAGTGGAGCAATGCAGGTGCAAATCACTTTCAGAAAAAAGACACTAAGCCCTTGTTTAGTTCACCCCGAAATCCAAAAAATTTTCAAGATTCCCCGTCACATCGAATCTTGCGACACATGCATGAAGCATTAAATATAAACGAAAACAAAAACTAATTACATAGTTTGTCTGTAAATCGCGAGATAAATCTTTTGATCATAGTTAGTTTATGATTTGACAATATTTGTCAAATAAAAACAAAAATGATATAGTAGCGAAATCCGAAATCTTTTCGGAACTAAACAAGGCCTAAACTAAACATGCACGACTGCTCTGAATAATTTTAGATATTCCCTTCCGTACTATAATATAATAATCCATTCCAAAAATTTAAAGAAAAATTTAAAAATACTTAAATAGTACATGTACCCATAGATTAAATTTAATTAAAGAGTTTTTTTTTCTGAAATTATACTTTTCTTTCATTACAAACTATAGAAGTCATAATGCTGTATTCCAAAAAGAAATTAGTAGTAATCAAGTCACAAAAAAAAGAAAAAGAAATTAGTAGTATGGCGTGTCGATAATGCACTCTCCAGAGAAAGATGGAATTGGGAATGTTTCTTCGGCTCATGCTTTTGCTGACCGAAGCATTTTAGAGCCTCTTTGAAACACATGAATGTCACAAGAATCATACAGAAATTTCATAGGATCAATCTATTTTCACATGAAAAACACAAAAAAAATGCCCACATTCTAAATGGAGCCTTAAACTATATAGAGCCATTGCCCACTCAGACTCAAGCCATGATGCCAAATAATATGATTTGTCATATTTCTTTCTTGGAGCCCAGCGTGGGCTAGGAAAATGTTGGTAAAAGCTTATTAAGAAATCACGCGTCAAGAAGTGTATATATTATGATCCTATTTGGCACAACTTTATAAGTTGTTATGAGTTGTTTTTTTTTTTGCTAAATATTCATTTTTGAAATAGCTTAATGGGTGAAGCTTCTTTTATGCTTTGGCAAAGGAATGGAGAGAGGTGAAATTGGATTAAAAAAATAGCTTTTCATAACTCTTTCCCTCATTTCCCTGTCTCTACCATGTATGAAGCTATTTTACTAATTTTTTTTCAAAACATCTCAACTTTATTAAGAAAATTGTTCGTAAAGTTTTTTTTTGAAAAAAAGAATTACAATAATAAAGTGAGCTATATCAAACGAGACCTATATATATTGATAAATATATACAAAGAAACCGACTGATCAACGACGACAAGTATAGCACTCGTGAGGAGAGTACACGAGACAAGATGACAACATGAAGAGGCACACAAGAAAAGTTTGAGACAGGCCAGGTCAACTTTAGGCTTGCCATGAGATCTCAGGCTCGGCGCGTCAACTCAAAGCAGACATGAAAAGTATGGTTGTTAACTTGGAATCTATCTACCCACACTCTTCCGTAACATAACAAGATGGATGACATGGAAATATGGAAGCATATTCCGCAGATCATCCGAAACCATTTCGTTTTCAGCATTTACACGTACACCTCCCTTCCATGCATGTCCTCTAGAATATCCACCTGAGATACCTCAAAAAGTGTAGCCAGCACATGATCCCTTGAGTTGAGCACGCCACTTGCCGGTTGCCGCCCTCTCTCTTCAGTTCTTGACTTCTGGTCCTCACTACCATCACCGGCCACCACTCTAGACGTCACTTAGACCTTGTTTAGTCGGTGAAGTAAAAAATTTTGTGATACTGTAGTATTTTTGTTTGTTTGTGGTAATTATTGTCCAACCATAGACTATCTAGGCTTAAAAGATTCGTCTCACAAATTTCGTCCAAACTGTGCAATTAGTTTTTATTTTTGTTTATATTTAATACTTCATGCATGCGTCTAAAGATTTGATGTGACAGGGAATTTTGAAGAATTTTGGGGTTTTTGGTAGAAGTAAACAAGGCCTTATTGAAATGCAGAAAAAATTACAGAAATTTCACATGAATCAGTTTAATTTTATAGAAGAAACCATAGAAATAAAAAAACTCATGTATTCCAAGCATTGAGACAAGAAGAAATTCGGGCGATGCAATTTATGGTTGCATTGCAATGACGCAATTTGCCGTTTTTTTTATGCGTTTGATGAGAGCTGGAAACCGAAAAGAAAGGCTGGCACTAAGCAAGCAAAAGGAGAGGCCATCGTGTGTGTGGTGTGGCAGTAGTGTCGTTGCGCCGCCGGCTGCTTGCACTTCCAGCGGTGTTGCAACGGCCATGTGGAAGGGATATTCTGCAGGCGATCCCAGGATCCTGTAAAGGATGGGTGCACTTCCAGGGGCAGGGAGTGCAGGATTATTGCTGGGAGCTTATATTATGGCCGCCAGGCCGGTTTGCTGAACTATATTTTTTTTTAAAAAAAATTTGCTTTCTGCTGTGAACCGCAACACAAAGCCTCATTTGAAGCTCAAGAAAGGGGTTCCCATCTGAATTTTATTTGGCCCTTGCGGTCCGCGGTAACGTTTACAAGATGTTTACATTTTGAGAGATGGTGTTTGCAGGTTAGTCGGCCAGCTTAACATCCTAGTGCGTCACGGAAGCTCAAGGTGTAGGTCTGTCTTCTAGTGGCATGGGTGTGTTTGGATGAGAGAATCAATTTAGCTCCTTGCTAGAATCGGCGGAACGTAGCCTATCTAGAAATGTTTCTATGTGAATTAGAAGAAAGCATTTTAGCTTTCTTCTGAACTAATAAAAGAGAAATGACATTTTGGATGTTTTGCTTGATTCTAGTTGTCCTGATCTGAATCTAGCCAAGTAGCCAAATAATTTTGATAAATTATTTTGATCGCTAAAGAAACATAATAGGAATTCTAAAAGTTTCTACGCCAATATAGAACCTTACTAAACACGTCCTTATACGCTATAATCATGAATAATAGAGACTATTTTTTGAATCTAAAATAAAAATATACAACTTAACCAAATATCAGTTAAGATACTTTTACGTAACCTTGCTCTAAAAATCTATAGTTATTTTAGGCTAGAGCTCGCATTTATATGGTCAGAACAATGGCTATGCCAACAGTTAATTTGTGGACATTTCCACAGTACTTTTGAGACGCGGAGCGGCGGAGCTGAGAACCACCAGCGAGAAGTCCGTGGGATCAAAGTGGCAAACTTGTACCGGCAACAAATACGAATTCCAGGGCAATCACGATGCCAAAAGTAGAATCCGATTCGACGAGACACCGGGAAGAGGAGCCCAATCGGTAATCGATTCCGTTCAGCTCCTGATTGATTCAGCTCCACCGCGAGTTCGGTCCGCGTCATTTCACGCCAAGGAAATGAAAATTCGGAAGACCAGCCAAAGCTTTTTTCCAGTTCCCAACACTTGTATTAGAGAGATAGAATAAAAAAAGAAAGAGAGTGGAGGAAGAAAAGGGGAGTTTGTAAAGTGGCAGGATGGAATCCCATTAGCGCAGCGCAATTAGGCGCGCCCTCCATTAAAGAAGCCAAAAGAATCGTGCGCGGCACCGGAAAGGCGACGCCTTTGCGCTTGAGAACCGTAGAAATTGTTACCGGCACCGCCACCACGGCCACTCGAGCAGCCGCCAGGCACCCAGCAAGAACTTCCCACTCGCTCCCTTTCTATCCAGGCTCTGTCCTCTCGCCCCCCTCGCGTCCTCACTGCCACTTGAAATATTGGTGGGCGCGACCACTCCAGTGTTCAACTGCTCCGGGCTGTGATTTGGTGCGACTTGGTGGTGGTGGTGGTGGAACACGTCTTGGCCTCTGCTTCCTTGGAGGAATTGGAGCCGTTGGAATTCAGGAGCTTGCTGGCCATGGTCGAAGGGTTCGGGGATGGATTGAGGCGTGGAGGAAGAGGAGGGTAGTAGCTTCCTCTTCTTCGGTGCTCGGCTCTGGGCTCGCGGGACGGGGTCGTGGGAGCAAGCATGGCGGCGGGTTGGAACTGCGACAGGTATGGATGCCATTTTCGTCAGGCTTCAAATTTGGTTCCTGTTTTCAAGGTTCATTTCGCATGCCGTTAATGGGGGCGCCGGCGCCGGCTGTTCCCCTGGCTTCCCTGCCTGTTGTGGCGGCACAGCCGCTGCTACTCCCGGACTCCTGCCGCGGCGAACAACAGCTGCGTGATCGTTGTTGTGGAGCGCGAATTATTTATGCTATGTCTATATTGCTTATTTTCAGTACTCGTGTTTTTGCCATGTTCCCAGTGAGAAATTCGGTTATCACTGGCGTTATGTCGTACTCTTACTTCTTTGTTGTTGACTGAAAGTGAAATATATGACTCCTTTGTTGGATTTGGAGCTGTGGGACTAAGGAATTTTGTTTGTCTTATTTGATTGGTGTAGGGTACTAAGGTTTAGTTTGACTCCATCTTTATTTGCTTCTAGGAGGATGTAACTAGCATGGATAGATAATTGGTTGTGTTTGATTTATTCAGAAGGTTTGTTCATTGGATGGGCTGTCATAGCCGGTTATGAGTGATTATGATGTTGACGTGTGTGCGATTTCTTGTTATCTTCATGTTTACCAGGAAGAATCTCAATTTCCCAGGTCAAGTTTACAAAATGACATTTGTGTTAACTAAAAAAACCTAGTTGTTTCCCTAATTCAAACTTATTTGTCTGATAGTTTCTTCAATTAAATAAAGTTGGAAGCGCAGGTTATTTTAGGGTTTTCAATGTAAAGTTTGAAGTACAGGTTATTTTAGGGAATCATCCACTCTGCCTTATTTGTTTGATTTGGTTTTTGCCTGCCCCTTCTATTGGTGAATTAGTGCTTCAGCCTGAACATTCAGATCTTTCATTATGCCTATTTTACCTTGCAGTAGGAAAAAGGACATATCGTTTGCTGTAGTTGTCGTCGATCAGAGAAATAACTCTTACATGTTTGTATATGTGTATTCTAGCAAGCAAAACTCTGTATCTACTGTTTGTGCTGTCATTCTCGATAATAATCTTAGTATATTGTTGCCTCAAAAAAAAAAAACACTTAATATACCAGATTTCCTTGTTGTTGGAATACAATACTTTTGTATCTATGTCAGTTTGAACTGACTTTTTTATTATTTTGGTGTCTTGACTATACTTATTATGACGTTTCGGAAATAAAATGGTAATTCAAATGCAATGGCAAAAAAATAATTTGATATGCTTGAGCATTTTTTAATTGTTCTGAGAATCATATTTCTGATCTGCCCCATTCGTTTTTACGCAATAACTTCTAATTTAGAGACAGTTTTAACTTTTCAGTGTTCCTATACCCAACAAAGTTCATTCCTGGAAATAGCCTAGTATAGTGAGAAGATTAAGGGCATTTTGTACCAAATTTGTCCTTGGAAGTCTTAGTTTCCTTGATCAGCATTTTCTCTGAAGCATGTAAATGTTTTTGTCTCTTTGTGGGCTTGCATGGTATTATTTTGTAGTAAGATGACCATTTGGACTAATTGTCTTGCTATGGTTTCAGGGTCAGCTGATCTTGCCGGATAGACCACTCTATTGTGTTATCTCATTATAAGTGAAGCCCCCACTGATGAAAAGCTGTTATCTTGGTTGCTTTCTTGAGGAGTACTGGTCACCAGATGGTAGCATGTTCTCTTCTGTGTGATTGGGCTTGATTATGGACTGATGCTCCTGATCACTCTTGTCCTGTGATCATCCAGAGTATATCATCTGTCAGCTAGTCTTTCCTCTATTGGAATCACCTCCCTTTATGAAAGAATCCTTGTTATAGGGCAAATCTCCTTTGGCAAACATTGTTCAGGGTGCATCACTTTGTTGGATATCCTGAGCATATTCTCCTCGTCGATTGAACAGCAGCAAAGAGACTTCCAAATGATATCCGTTAGGAAATTCTCATTTAGTTTGATGGAAGTTTCATAAGGTTTCTTATCATCTGATTTGCTGGGCAAATCTCCTTTGGCAGTACTTATTAATAGCTCTTTTGGGCAAATCTCCTTTGGCATTAGCTGCTTCAGATATCTCTCTGGGCAAATCTCCTTTGGCATTAGTTTCTAGCTGTTTCATATTGCTCTTCGGGCAAATCTCCTTTGGCACTAAATACCATTTATATTTACTATTTTTGGTAAATCTCCTTCAGCTGTGTGTACTAGCATCTATATCTGGGTAATTCTCCTTTGGCATTAACAGTCAAGTGTGCTGCCTGCCTGCACATAAGTTGTACGAAAATATCAAGAAGTAATTCTGGTAGGTAATACACCGATTTCCTTCAATGTGACATTTGTGGTTCCTGCAAAGCTGTGATGGCCATTCATTACTTGTATCCCATGATCCATAACTAGATGCACTTAAATGTAGGACATGTAACTCAAAATTAGAACACAAGGTTAGAGAGAAATGCTTATAGCTTATCCAATCCTCACTCAGTTAATTTGATAATGGCTGTGAAGATGAAAACAAATTGTGACATCAACATCAGTAGAAGGCTATGGGGCCATACATATGTATTTCAGTGGATAGAAAAGTCTCCACAAGGTTTCTCTGCCACTAGACCCTGTGGTTGCTATAGTCATGGAAGAATGGAAGGGGAAGAAAAAAGAAATAAGCATGTGGAGCAACACACAATCCAATGGCCAATAGTAGAACTAGATGGTAAACAGATAAATTTCGAGCATGCCAAGTGTTTCAGGAATTTGAAAGTTTTTGTGACAAAACCCCCGTAAAATATCCTTAAGTTATAAGGTTTGGATGTTTGGTATTGTTTAGGTGCTGGTTCCTCCCAGTACATTGCAAACACCATAAAGAGATATGGTTCTTTTTTCTCTCTCGTTACAATCTCTGATCCTCTTATATTTCCATTATTTTCCGCAGCAATACTTGGCCTTGGTCAGCTGGTGTATTGACATTCTGAACATCAATTTGCATATTGTTGTTTGTTCTTGAGATTACCACGTTACCCAAGCAGGCACACCTTACTAAGAAGGTAGGTAATTGTGGAGTAACATTTCTTAAACAAGGTTGTCTTCTACCATATCAATAACCAAGTGTGACATTGCAGGGCTTGAAATCATGGATTTGTTTGCAATTGACTCGGATAGTGAGTCTTATACTGGGACCAGTGACAGTGAAGACCAAGAATGTGAATTTGCATATAGCGACCATGCCCAAAACATCTTGTCCAGCCTGGATGAGAGCATTGTCAAGATTGATAATTTTCTGACTTTTGAAAGGGGGTTTCTGCATGGGGATATAGTCTGCCCTGTTTCTGATCCCTCAGGTCAGCTGGGACGTGTTGTTGGTGTTTCAATGCTTGTTGATTTGGAGACAAGCTCAGGTGACATAATTAAAGATGTAAACAGCAAGAAGCTATCAAGGGTGAGATCTTTTGTTTCAGGTGACCGTGTTGTTATGGGGCCATGGATTGGCCGAGTGATCAGAGCATTTGATCTTGTCACACTTCTGTTCAGTGATGGAGCGAAGTGTGAAATCCTGTTAAGGGATTTGGATGTACTGAAGCCTGTTCCTCCTATTCTTTTTGAAGATGCACCTTACTTTTATTATCCTGGCCAACGTGTGAGGATAGTCGATCCGTCAGTTTCCAAGTCGGCAACATGGTTGTGTGGATCATGGAGGCCCAGTAGAGACGATTGTATTGTCTCTCATGTTGATGTAGGGCTGGTGCATGTGAACTGGATCACATCTGTGACCAATGTTTGGGGAGATAAATCATCGAGTCCTTCAAACATTCAGGACCCAAAGAAGCTCACATTGCTGTCATGTTTCCCTTATGCTAATTGGCAACTAGGTGATTGGTGTGCTCTTATGGCCGACAACAATGGATATCTCTGGATGGATTCTGGCAAGTCTTGTATTCTTAGTGAAGACCATAAGTGTGACTCTCATGGGCACATGTATTTCGAAAGTTATGGTTCAGATTGTTCTCAAACATATGTTGTTGCCAAGACAAAGAGCACTGTCGATGTTCTGTGGCAGAATGGAACTGTATCTCTTGGTCTAGAACCCCAGGCATTAGTCCCTGTGAGTACCCTTGGTGACCATGATTTTTGGCCAGGCCAATATGTCCTAGAAAAACTGACTGTAGAGGATGCTGCAAAATGTCAGCGAACGGCAATAGTGAGAGATGTGGATGCACTGGAGCGAACAGTAAATGTAAAATGGATTGATCCAGCTCATAGTGACACTGTCAGCTATGGAAGTGACCCTGCAGTGGAGACTGTAAGTGTTTATGAGCTAGTAGAGCACCCAGATTTCTCCTTCTGCACTGGTGAGGTCGTTATCAGGTCAGCTGTGAACATAGACAAGTCTGAAGCAGATCTCACAAACGGGTCATTAGCAAGCAAAGAATCATTGGTTACCTCCTCTGGCTTCTTATCATGCATCGGAAATGTACTTGGGTACAAGGACAATGGAATTGAAGTTCAATGGGCTAATGGTGTGATATCCAAGGTAACTTAGCTTTAACTCTGCCACTAACTTCGTCATTCTGTCCTGGGTCCTTGTCATGTTTGATTAGTTAGTTGTCTACTTTCTTAAGCTGCATTTATTTGCCATGTATTAGTTATATGTTCCAGTCTTTTTTTGAGCATGAGCATAGGTCTGAACAAACTAGCGGTAACACATTTCTCTCTTGTCCAATGACAGGTGCAGCATTTTGAGATAATTGGATTGGACAGGCTTCTTGATAATAGTTCTCTAGAATCAATGAATGAGGAACATACAATTGGTGATTCGCTAGGCGAGGCTGAGCAGGAGGAAATGCACCATGAGGTCTGTCTGTCTCTCTTCCTCTCTCCCACCCTCTCTCCCTCCCTCCCTCCCTCTCCCCTCTCCCTCTCTTTCTCGACCTTTTAAACTCTATTAAGTGATTGCTGAACATTTTTTGTTTTTTTTGTTCAGATTGCTCTGGAGTCTACTGAAGACTGCACTGGGTCCTTGTGCAAAGCCACTGCTTTTCTATTTCCCAAGACAGCTTTTGACTTCCTGACAAATGTGGCTGCTAGTTTGTTTGGTACTCGTGGTTCTCCATCTCCAAGCTCAGTAAGTTATTTGTCGAGCAAATTCGGCCAAGTTCTTTTTTTCCAGAGTTCTAAAGTGAATTTGTTCTTCCAGGTTTCGGTAGATCCTCGATATGAAATTGTGAAGATGGCAGAAATGCAGCCATGTGTAGAAGAATTGCCAAAAGAAAAACAGATAGTGAAGTTTGTGGCGCAGATTGAGAAGCCAATCCTCTCTTCAGAAGATGCCATCTCAAAAAGATTTGATGTAGTCACTGACTGTTTGGATCATCATTTTGTGAAGGAAAATGGCCATGAAAGTGTAATGCAGCTTCTGAAGCTTTCACTAACATTT
>Ga0182004_10005561_pt1 | contig 10264 bp, 11 predicted proteins | sample Sormic07211540_1_FD_120479 | JGI IMG/M metagenome (GOLD analysis project Ga0182004, IMG submission 120479) | Endophyte microbial communities from Sorghum bicolor roots, Mead, Nebraska, USA - 072115-40_1 MetaG | ecosystem: Host-associated > Plants > Roots > Unclassified | place: USA: Nebraska...
GTGCACCTGCTGTCTTTTAGCAAGCTGCCACCTTACTACCCGGTGAACAATATCCTTCCTAATTGGAACATCAAAAACATCACCATCCAAAACCATGAAGCCCTTGTCCTCATTATGGAAGTTTGTAACCCTAGCTACCAGGTCTTCATACTGCCCTGCATTATTATAACAAGACAGAGGAATCAAAGTTCAGCATATTCTTATCAGCATTATTCATGAATAACTGCAATAATGCAGAAGTGAAGTGAAGTTTCATTCATGTCAAATTTTGGTCCAATTAGGTAACAAACAGTAAGCAAAGCTTTAGCTGACCAAAGATAAGATGGTAAGTCATATGATAGATCATTTGTCGTTAAAAGAAAATTGAGAAGACTACTATTGAGAGAAATGCCACTAAATAGTGATTTGAAACTAGTCAATAGGGGGGAGATCTTACCAAGCTCCCGATCTGGTGTCCACACAGTCCTGCTAGAAAGAAGTTCTGGTGGAATCAGCACTTCACTTGGTGGAGCCAAAAGAGTAGAATACCCATTGAAAAAGAAACCTGGCAGATTCTGGAAATGGAACAAGTATTTAAAAGAAAAGTCAATGCAAACTCATGTGCAATCAAATATACTAAAAATACATTTTCAAACAGAGAGAAAGGAAATAGACTTGTTTGGATTTAATAAGCTAGGTATTGGCAAAAAGATAAGAAAACTTCTATGTTTAAATCTTAATACCCCAAAGTGCTAACAGGTTCAATGTGTTCAGTGAATGGCTTACTTCAGAAGTTGTGTGGGATGATGAGCTGCTGCACAACCTTGACTCACAAGGTGGTTATTTTCAGCAAGTAACTGCAAATGGAGAGCACTTGGCTGGTGAGGACAGCAAGCAAATGGTCAAGGCATCCATAGACGACATTCTCACTCATGGCAGCAGTTGCTCCTCTTCTCTTGGAGCTTGGCATGGATGCTGTGTATGCGTTTGATGAAATACTTAGCAATGATGTCTTGTGGTGGGATGTGGAGATGTTGCAGGACCTTCATCTGTGCCATGAATTATTGCAGAAATTTGTAGGGGGCACGGATTACATGGATAATGAGAGCACTGAATCAGTGATTGAGCTTGATGCCAATAAGATCACTAGCAATATCAGTGCCTCTTTTCCTCTCTTACTTGAGCATGGTGTAGAAACAGTGGGCATGTTGCCTGCTTTTGCTGATAGCTTCATGTGGCTAAGCAACACCACAGACCAAGTGTTTGAAGAAATGCGCATCATGATGGGAGTAAGGGAGTCAGGTATGGAGTAATAGCAATTAGTCCTGGGCAAACTGAACAGCACGTTAGGCTGTACAGAGAATTAGGTTGTTGTTCGAGGGAGTGGCTTACTAGGGAAAATATGAAGTTCATTTTACTTCTTCGAACTTACTATTTCTGGGATTTTCATGCACTGCGCCCTCCTGAACTGATGGTTGTTCATCAGAACTTCATGACAATATTAGCTAGTCCTAATGAGAAGATGACCTGGGTTATCTTTATTAGCCGTTTGCTCACAGTCAATATGGTTGCACTTCTTTGGTTAAAATCAAGACAAGGTCAAGCTGACTCTATGGGTCCTGTGCAGAGGCATAGTGGAATTTTTACAGGTGACACAAATGCTTTAGTTGTTCCAAAAAGTTGTGGATTTAAGTGTAGAGGAGAGCAAATCACTTTGTTTGACAGATCAAACACGGGGAGACTGATTTTGGAGACTTCAGTTGGAAGGCTTAAGTATGTGGAACAAAGGAACTATACACACAAGAAAATGTTTCAACTTGTCGTTGATGCTAAAGTGAGGTTCCTAGTTATCTTGTCAATCATCTGGCCATGCGATGCAGGTATACTGAGATCTACAAATAATAACAGTGATTAGCACTATCCAAAACTCATTTCAGTCTCCTCCAAAGTCGCTGGGTGTTCATGTCCAGTTGACATCTTGGCATTGCATAAGAAACATCTGCTAGATATTCTGCTAGCAGATGCGAAGCACTGTGTCGGCCCTTCACAGTTTGGGGAGCTCAATACCTCAGCGTGATTAAATTGATGGAAGTGGTGGATAGCACACCTTGGAGAAATTCTTCTTAAATGTTGGGCAGCAAAGGGGCAGCAAGGATTAGGCTCTGCGGATAATTGTGTTGCTTGGGGACAAACAACTTTTCATGGGGGCAGAAGTGTAACACCTGTACTATGTTTGGCCTCGGCCTACAGACAGTGGGTCTCAGTGGTTAGTGAGAGAGAAGGATAAAAAAGCGGAAGACTGAGGCACTTAGAAGAGGCTAATCAGACATTGAATCAGGGGTTCCTCTTCATCGTCCTTAGAGACTATTCTCACATCCTGGCGATCCTCGTCGGCTGCCACAGGAATCTACCGGCAAGAGCATCCTCATCTGCCTCACGTCCTGGTCCTCACCACCGGTGGCCACGGGGTGTGACACAGGATTCAGGCAAGTGGCCGAGCAATCTTGCACCTAAACCACAACTCTAGCCAGAAGCAGGCCCATTTCCCATCCTACACGGGACCAAAGCATCCGAACGCAAGGGCAGCAGCTGCTTAACACTTGCACCTAGACAGTGGCGGCAACGGGCCACCCCGAATCCCACGTTACAAACCCACTCGTAAATCCTAGTACCCTACCGAGGCGGCGAGCAGACTCAGCCCACCGCCACCACCGCCGTGGAGAGCCAGGCGACGGCGCACCGAGGACACGGGGAGGGAGGGAGGAAGAGAGGGGGTCCAGACCTTGGCGAGGCACGGGCCTACGCCCGGCGAAGGGTGGTGCGGCGACCCCGTGGTGGGCGCGGATCCCGCGGCGCGGCGGAGCAGCGACGACGCGGCGCGCGCGAGGGCCCGCATCGGGTGGGCAGAGAAGGGGCACGCCGCGGCTAGAGTCGCGCCGGCGGAGCGAGGCGGCTGCGGCGGCGGAAGAGAGCTTGTTCGCCTGGGAGCCTTTCCGAGTTTCAGCGACAGCATGCGCGCACAGCCCACAGACCACGACGTGCTCCTCGTCGTTCGAGATGGTGGGCCGATACCCGGTCCATGCCGGCCCGGCGAAGGGCGGCAATCGAATTTTTATGCGCATCAGTTACCATCTCCAACAGTTTCCTACTTCTCACTTGCCAAATTGTGAGTTTTAGCAAGTTGCTATAATGATTTACCAAGTTGAAAAAAGCTCATCTCCAACAGTTCTCTATTTCTCCTTGCCAAATAAAAAAAAGAGGAGGCCCACCTCGTTTAGTTTGTTGACCGGTAGTTTGCCTGGCCGATCCATACCGCTTCCTCCATCGCATACTCTCCTCCATCGCGCACGAACACGTCGCCTTCCTCACGCCGCCGCTGGAACACGTCGCCATGAACTGATCTATTGCGAGATCAATTAATCTACTAGCGCAAAACTGGATGGCAAAGTCCGACGCAAACCTGATCGCCATGAACCTGTTCGCAAACCTGGATGGCGGCACAAAACTGAACCCTAGCCTATCGCGAGATCGAAGACAACGAGGAGAAGCACGTACCTGATCGCAAAACTGGATGCCGGCGCAAAGAGGAAGGGCGCGATCCGCGATCACTCGTCCGGTTCCCTAGTGGCGGCGCAAGGAGGACAATCGACATATAGAGGGAGGACGCGCAGGAGCGAAGAGTTTCACGTGGGAAGGAAAAGTCCGACGCGCGCCATCCACCCTCCGAGAACCGCGACGCTCGATGGCAAGCGAGATGCGCGTGCGCATTTTTACGCGCTGGAGGGCTCTCGATGGCAACTTGGCAAAAAATGGCAAACTAAATGGAGAACTGTTGGAGATTGAAATTTTGATGTTTTGCCAAATTTTAGAGGATGGCAACCCATATAGGGAACTGTTGGAGAGCTCAAGTTAGTTTACACTTTGTATAGGCATGTATGGCTCATCTCTCCTCCATTTGGAGTTTGTAATCTCTACTATAATTGAAATCTTCTTGAAATCTCCTCCCTCCTTCAAGATCAACGGCTCACAACACACGAACTAAGAATCCAACGTCTGAGATTAAGAGGTGAGAAGCTGCTTCCAACTCTCCACACTCCCACCCGCGCGCACTCACCCAACGTCGTGGGATCGAGCACCGATGGTTTCAATCACCGGCAAATAAAATTACGTAGTTTTTCTTTTTTTTCCTTACACGAGGAAACACCAGCCGTGTGACTCTTCCTCTCCTCTCGCCCACGGACGGACCATGGCAGGGCGCCGCCGCTGGCCACCAGGCCAGGCCAGGCCGCTGGTAGTCCAAGCTCGACCTTCCTCCCCCACGTGCAACTTCATCTCCTCCTCTCCCCTCCCTTCCCCAGCACGCCTTACCATCCCACGCATGCTCGACGCCTCTCCTGTAGATCGGACTCGCGTGACTCTTCCTCTCCTCTCCCCCACGGACGGACCATGGCAGGGCGCCGCCGCTGGCCACCAGGCCAGTCCAGGCCGCTGGTAGTCCAAGCTCGACCTTCCTCCCCTAGGTGCAACTTCATCTCCTCCTCTCCCCTCCCTTCCCCAGCACGCCTTCCCAAGTTCAAAACCCTAGCTACGACCACCGGCGACACAACAACAATGGCTTCTATGGTGGCGCTCCGACCAAGGACGAGGCGACGCACCTGATGGAGGAGACAAAAGGCGCCGAGAAGAGCGGCCCCATCGCTATCTCTCTAGTATCGGCATCATCTCTCTCTTCGTTTGGGCGTACGTCCTGGCCCTCATCTTCAACATCTAGGTACTTGCAAACTAACACACGTGCAATGCATTGCAGTAATAAGTTCTTGATTCTTGAGGATTTTGCATCGACTGGTTAGTTATATGGATGTGTTAGCAGCACTTGTGTACCTGTTGCGATGTGGAAAAGATTGAATTTTTTTGCAAGTAATGTGGATGTGGAAGTGGGGCTTTGGGTGATCTGATTGTTTTAGTGAATTGTTCTCTTTTTTCCCGCATTCCACAGGTAGTCACAACACAATTTGAGAATTCTGAGTAGTAATGCAATTTGAGATTGGTAAGCGCCTCTCCCTCCTTTCCATCGCTATTATTTATTTATTGGTACTAGATGGATCCCACCAAGGACAACTGTGACTTCACTGGAAGAAGATAACAATACATTTTCTCATATTTAATTATCTGTAGGGGCTGCAGCCCCTCCAGTTCTGTCAAAAAAGATAACAATACATTTGTGTTCAACCCTGAAGAGGCACTAATGTCACTGTTAAATTTCCTGTGCATCTGTACATTGGAATGGACTATGATGTAGCTTATCGATTTCAGGCATTAGCTAAATAGGAAACAGTGAAAAAAAATATATATACCTCTGCGTGCATTCCAATAAAAAATTTTATGCCCTTCCAACCATTTCTTGTTTTTAATTATGAATATGTTTTTAAGGTATTTTCTTTTAGTATGATAGGTTTATTTATTGTTTCTTTATTGGGGTTGATTTTGAGCTTGTCAAACCTGAATATATAATTTGTTGGTAGGCAATTTCAGCGCGACCGCTTCATGGAGCAGCGCCGCCGCGCAAACTGCAGGGCGATGCGGCGGTGGTGCACGACTAGCATACCAGCAACAAGGAGGAAGAGGAGGCACTGCATGCTTAGCGAGTTCTCTGGTATGCGGAAGTCGAACCTTGAATTGTTTTTGCCCAAAATTTTAGACTTTTACATATTACATGCTTGGATCATCGGAATCTTCGACTCTAAATATTGCTCTGTCTTGATTCATCTCACATTCCCTAAGCTGTGTTTCCCTGACCACCCGCAAAAAGAATTTGAGACGCCCGCGAGCTGTTGGCTAAATTATCCCCTTCTAAATATTTCTTATAGCAGATTCTTGCTTTTTTTTTATTGAAAATCTTCTCTTGTCCTCTAAAGCCTTTTTAGCTTGGTGAGTCAGTTTCCTTTGTACTTCCCTGACTTTTTTCTCTTCTTTTGTTTCATGTGTTTAATAACTGATGTTCAAAGGGTGTCTGCGTCATGACAAGCTGCAAGAGTAGCTCAACTATGCATGAATTGGTAGTGGATTTTTACAACCAAGAAAACATTGTCTACCCATATGTACAAGACAAATAGATTGATCGAATGATTCATTTTAGCAAATCGTGTGACAAAATTGGCAATAGTGTTTTAGGTTTGTGTTTAGTTAGCTCTGGTAGATGGAATGTAATCTGAAACCTTTAATTGTTTTAAGCTGACAATCACTACTTTGACATCAAGGTTGTTCATGTAGCTTATATAATCATTTTTCAATAAAGTTGAATGTATACCACAAAATATTTTTGCTTTTTAGAATATTTTTGAGGCATGTATGCATATAATATGTTATGACAAATATGATATTTGCATGACTTCAATATTCTGTAGGCATATAAAATACCCATTTATGATGACCACTAATAACCCACAATCTTGCCAATTTTTCATCCTGAATCCCTGATCCTGATCCTGATAGATTGAGGGAAATCCTAAAATTATTTTTTTGCTTTTATTAGAAGGCTTGCAGCTTATGGTCTGAAATGATTCTGTAATTTGAAAAATTAAACAAGTTCTCAAAATTACTAAGAAGCTATGTCTAAACCTGAATCGTTGCTTCATGTTCTTTTATATCAAGTAATATAATTCTTGGCTAAACCTTATTTAATTCAATTGCACCTTGCAGCAGACAGTGGTTTGCTCAGCCTCGCACAAGCATTTTGTTTTGGTCGTTGAAGCAAGTTAAGCTGGGCACGAAACCAATTTGGTTTTTCTTGAGCTGATCGCCACTGCGTTGGTTTGATGCATCCATATCAGTTCCATGCTAAAAGTAGCTACATAGAAATCTTGAGCTTTTGTAACTTACTAATCACATAATTTAATAATTTATTATTTTGACAATTTTGTTTGAGCCTCTTATAATGACAACATCCTCATATAAGAAATCCTGTAGTATGAAGTTAACAGATGAGCAACTTGAAGCTAAGCGTGCAAGGAAAAGAGTGCGTGCAACACAAGTGTGATACCTGAGTAAAAGGGAGGTGACACAAATGAACATTGAAGAATGCAAAATATTAGGTCTAAGCAAGCACAGGCAAAGAGAGAGATAACAAAAGGATGAAAAAGGGATTATTGGTGCAACACTAAACAATGATTCTATTATTATGAAAAGGGATTTGTTTTTTTAATTAGTCAACACCGGGGGAGTAAAGTCTCTTCACCCGAATTTTCATTTCATTGGGGGTTGGAAGGGTTTTTAGTGCCAATTGGTTATATGTTGCCGTAGCGTTAGCACGGGTATTATACTAGTATAATTGGTGATCAATAAGGAGAGGGGGTTTGTTTCTAAAAAAGAAAAAACTCGAGCCCTCAGGTACAACCGAAAGAATATATAAAAGTATCTTGCTCTCGTATTTCTATCGTATGCTATATTTTTTCTTGTAATAAGAGTTGAAACGATTAGTCTTAAACGTAGAAACCAATACTCTTGGTCATAGACGGGATTAATACGTATAAAATACATGATGAGCTTGATGTAACTATGATTTATGTTGTATTTTTTGAACCATTTTTAAGATTAGAACTTGGATATATCATGATTTTCTAGTGAAGTTTTTATTTATTTTTCGGTTTACATGAAATCACTAGAATATTTTAACAATGTCTCAATTTATTTTCCTTCCTTGTTTTGGTTTAATTCAAATGTGTTACTAAAAGGGTCCAGCAAAGGACCTAGAGGAGGGTAAGTAGGTTTGTTTTTTTGAAACTAACAAATTCAATCGAGGGCATATTCGATTTACCAAGGCAGGCATTACCACCGTCTCGAACGAAAGATCACGGTAAATGTGACCTTTTTCGAAACGGTTTGATGCCCGCCTCAGTAAATTGAATAAAAAACAAAAAGAGCTCGTAGCCCCATTGGGCCTGGGCCTAGATCTAGGCTACGTGCCTCCACCGTCATCGGGGTTCCTCGATCCGCCACCAAGGATCTTGATCCGGCCACTAGCGTCGGATATGACCGAGCGCAGATCCCACCACTAGTGGCGGATCTGGCCACCATGGTCATGGATCTAGCCATCGGTGGTTGGATCCACCAAAAGAAGGGGGAGGAGGGCCCGCCGCTGGTGGAGGAGCTCGATCGGTGAAGGCCTTGGCCGGTGGAAGAGGGCCTCAGCCAGGCCCAAATTGTCACTTCGGTTGTGCCCGCCGCCAGGCAGCCATGCCACCTCCACCCTACTGCTCCCTATCGGATCTGCAGCCTCCACCCCGCAGCCTCCTCCTCACTACCAATGGGGAAGAAGGGAAAGGCCATCATCGTCTCTACCTCGTTGCCGGTGAGGAAGAAGGGAAAGGCCGCTGCGTCTAGGTGAGGCTATGCGAGGGGCGCTAAGGGAGAAGGAGATGGAGGAGGCGTGGTCTGAGAGGGGCACCGAGGGAGAAAGAGGGGCACAAAGGAAGATGGCATGCTCGGGGAGATAGGGAGGAGTTGCACATCGCTGCTGTCACGAGGGGCGCGGCGCTGAGGGAGAAGAGAGAGTGAAACTCTAGGCTTAGTTTTTATACTTGGCGCCTATCGGGCTTGGTCTGGGCCTATTTGGGCCTCGACCTTATTTTCCTAGGCATGCAAGTTAAGAGGCCCGTCTCTGAAAATAGATGTATTTTTGGAGGTGGCCCAATTATAAGGCATGTCTTGGTTAATTTTAAGAGGCGGTTATTTTTCAACTGCCCTCGTAAATAGATTTTACGAGGTGGTTTATTGTAACCGCCTCGTTTAATAAAAAAATGACCATCTCGATTAATCTCAGCCATTAACCGAGGCGGTTGAATTTGCTGTCCGCTTTCGAAACCAATTGCAAAACGCCTCGTAAAAGATTTTTATAGTAGTGTGATCATGTAGCCTCCATGTATCCATGTGGAGCCTCTACGATGTGAAGCCTCCATAGGTTACAACACAAATCAAAATACAATGAAAAAGAATGTATGAACTTTTGATCGATTGATATACGTGCCTTTCTAGGGGTTGTACGTGTTGACCTTCTCAAAGTAGTGGTTGCACTTAGAACTCATGGAGAGTGTAGATTGGATGGAAACCCTAAAATGCAAATTCAGACACAAGTGATATTGAATAGCAAGCACAACACACAAGAAACAAAAATTTATCCTTGCTCAGCTTGCCACAAAGGCTATCGAGTCTCTTACAACTCACACATCTTCTCTAACCCACCACCAAGTAATAGTTCAAAGTTTCCACTAAATCACAAAGGTCAATACAAACTTTTCACGTGCTCAATCGATTGGGAGCTCCTAGGTAACCTCTAGTTGCCTGGGAGCCCAAACTCCAAGAGTAACGAACACACCAGGTGGATAAGGTCCCACCAAGTGCTCAAGAATGAAGGATCTTCATCTTCTCTAGCTTTCCCACTCTCTCTAGGAGCCAATCACCTCATGGAATCACCAAGATTCGAACAATAGGTGGTTGGGAGCATCAATGGGGGACACCTAGTGTTGTTCATGTTGGAGTGAATGAGGTTGAAGATGAACGTGAGGGGAGAGTGGGAGTGGTATAAATACCTTCCACAACTCCCACAAATAGTCGACCATGCAAAGCACGGAGGCTTCACCCATACCATGCGGAGGTTTCGTGTAGGCTAGAGAAGAATAAGAATGAAAAACATATAACTTTCTTTCTATAGGTTAGGAGTATTTGGTGTTTGTGTAGAGAGCTATAAGCACTTGGATCATCCTAGCATACTTTTAGTATCCCCTTTGATAGTATGACTTGTGCTAAACTCAAATTCAAAATATAAAGAATAAATGTAAACTAGCTCTTTGAGCTTTCCAAGCCATCCTTGTGAGTTGGGGTCTCCAATAGTGTTTCATGCACGCACGAAACATAATATGTTGTCAAAACTTAAAAAAGGTCATTGGTTTTTTAAGGAAAAGGTCCATATTACTCTCTCCAAGTTTGACCTATGTCCAAATAACCCCCTAAACTAACATTTGGTTCAATTTACTCCCTCTAACTATTTAAGTTGGTCCAACTAACACCTTAAAAAGATTTTCCTTTTTTGTTTCTCAATGCACAAATTATATTTTAGTTTCAAATTTTATGAGGTGATAAAGAACATTGTATTGGCTGTTAGAAAAATGCACTATGATTTTTTCATCATTATGCTTTATATGATATTTGTATCTCTAGTGTTAATTTATTGTTAAATTTCCTAAGCTATCAAAATTTTGGTAAAAAGTTAAGATATATATATATATATATA
>Ga0182004_10005562_pt1 | contig 10263 bp, 8 predicted proteins | sample Sormic07211540_1_FD_120479 | JGI IMG/M metagenome (GOLD analysis project Ga0182004, IMG submission 120479) | Endophyte microbial communities from Sorghum bicolor roots, Mead, Nebraska, USA - 072115-40_1 MetaG | ecosystem: Host-associated > Plants > Roots > Unclassified | place: USA: Nebraska...
AAAGATAAACTTGAATCTGCAAACTTAAGAGCAAGTTCAACTAACTTTGCAGTCGCCCAGCAAATCATCTTTAACTATAGAACTTCTCTTATTTTATTTTTAGAACTAGTAAGAGTTCAAAATGCAAATACAAACCTCTGATAAAGCATTAACAACTGATAAACCAACACCATATATATATCATATGGAGTCACCATATATATTAACAACTGATAAACCAACTTGAATCTGCTCCAGGGACACTGTAACCACTCTTTGAACCTCCAAATTTGCCACCAATACGTGCATTAGCTGCATCGTTAATACAACAAATTAATTAACATTAAGATTTCACGCAGTTTGCTAGTTCTAAATCTAAATCAAAACATAGATCTCATCAGTTTTATGCAATTGTGAAAATAGATCCCTTCAGAAAACTAAAAACACAGCAGATCTGAGAGGGAGGTTGGGAGAGGGAGAGAGAGAGAGAGAGAGAGAGAGAGAGAGTACACCTGAGGGCAGTGGCGGACCCCTAGGGCCACGCGGACGTCGAGGAGCCGGTCAGGGCAGCAGCGCGGGCGTTGACGAGCCCCTCAGGGCAGAGCGGCACGGGCGCCGAGGAGCCCCTTGGGGCGGCGACATTGCGGGCGGCGGAGAGCCCGTCGGTGCGGCGGCGGCGCGGCGCGGCGACGGCTTGGAGTCGGGGAGGCCCCTCGGGGAGGTGGCACGGGCGTCGGGGAGGCCTTGGAGGCGGTGATGGTGCCGGCGGCGGGGAGCTCCTGGGGCGGTGGGGAGACGCTCGATGCGGGGGATCCCTCGATGCGGAGACGGGCCTGTCGCTCGGTGGCGGCGGGAGAAGGAGATGGGGCCGGCATAAGAGATAGGGTTTGGCGATGGCGAGTTTTATCTGTGGGACCCACTATACTGTAGCTTGGGGAAAAACACGTCCTTAATTTTTTTTAGGCTGCGTCACGGGAGCAATCCTATCTGTCGATTTAGGACAGTTGAGTCGCGCGGGGAGGAGTCCTGTCGGTTGGACAGCGCCGTCAGGAGTGATGGGCGTGTTCCTGACGGTTTCTTTCTTTCGCGTCGGTTTCTACTAGTCGACGGGAATACTTTGACTCAGTCCTGTCGGTTTGCGGCAACCGACAGGAGTCCTTTTAAATTCCTGACGGTTTTGACAAAACCGCCAGGAAATAAAAAAACCGACAGGAAAAAGCTGTGGTCTGCTAGTGCTTACAGCCAGATTAGACACAGAAATCAAAAAACTTTGTGAGAGAGATAAGCGTGCCATGTATTAATAGTGAATATCTAACTATTGTATAGATGGGCTGCAAGAAGGCTAAAAAAACCTTACTGCCAGCAAGTAGGCTGTATTATTAAACTTGCTCTAACGCGAGCTGCAAGCTGACCGAGAAAGTTGTCTTCCCTATTCGGCTCGCCCATCCTCCGTTCGCCGTTATCAAGTCTCGGGTAAAAGCCGGCAACGGTAACTGACTCGTGGTCGTGCGCTCTGCCGAGGGTCCCCGAGGTGGCCGGAGAAACCCTCGTGCACTGCAAAACTCGGAACACTTACTCGTACAGGTTCCAAGTTTCAACACGAACGCACGACCCGTTCTGTTCATCTAGAGTAAAACAGTGACTGGTGCCGACCGATCATAACGGAAATCGTTGCCTCTTCTTGCTCTCCCTCCATTGACCGCGAGCCATCACGGCAACAGGAAAACACCCAGCGGTCTGCAGCAGGCAGCAGCCATAGCCCATCATGGGCCATGGCCCCAGCCCCAGCCCTAGCCCCATCCACCACGCCAACAGGAACGCGACGAATGGCCTCGCGCACGCGGCGACGCAAGCAGACTCGGACGCACGCACCAGCACCACCCGCCTCTCGCTAGTTTCAGTTTCACTTTCACCGCGCCAAGCCGGACCGTGCCACGGCAAGTCGGCGACGAAGCATCTCCGCAGTCCGACCGACACCTCTCGTCACCTCCTGCGTCTTGCCATGGTCAAAGTCAAACCGGCGCCCGGTCGTCGTCCGTGGCCTACAAAAAACGCGCGTCTGCTCCCGCCGCTTCGCCTCACAAGCTAGCGATCCAAAGATATTCCTCGTGCAATCGAAGTGACTTCTGAGTGATAAGCATAGAGCTGTATTGGCCCTGGTTCAAGGCAAGAAAACCGGTGTGTGTTACTGTATAGGGACGATCATTTTATTTCTTTTTTCACCGAAGACCATAAGACAATTTAATATTTGCCCCAAATAGAGAGGATTTTTCCCCTACTCTCTCCATCAATGAAAGAATCAATTTCTAGAGTTATCCTAAGTCAAACTTTTTAAAGTTTGACCAAATCTCTAGAAAAAATGCTAAGATTTATGATATCAAATTAGTATCATTAGATTAATTATAGAATATATTTTAATGTTATAGATGTTATTAATCTTTTCTATAAAGTTAGTCAAACTCAAAAAAGTTTGACTGACATGAATTCTAGGAATTGATTCTTTCGTAGACGGAAGGAATACTGTGAACACTACAACAGAACATGGTTTGGACGATGCTCGAAATCTACAATTGTGTCGGCTTTTTTGCGCCCCGCGGCTAAAAAGACCTCTAGTCCCGGCTCGTCACACGCGCCGGGACTAAAGGGTCCTGCCCAACGGCTACATGTCATGGCTGTCGGGGCAAGGACCCTTTAGTCCCGGCTCGTGTTACGGTCCGAGACTAAAGGTGTCCCTTTAGTTCCGGGGCAAGCCACCAGCCGGGACTAAAGATTTAGCCCCGATTGGTGGCTTGTCCTGGAACTAAGAGGACTCATTTTAGTCCATGTTCTTTCTTCAGCTCGGGACTAAAAGCTCACGCTATAAATCACGGTCACTTCTTCCTGATCGAGACCGAGTCCATTTAAATTTCAGTGAGCTGTTTTTGCTTGTTCTTACTCTTGCCATTGCTAGTTCTTGCTTGTTCTTCATCTCCGGCGCCCATTGGTGATCATCTTTGACGCCGCCATCGTTTTCCTCGGTCTAGGGGTAACTAACTTCATCCTCTCTTGTCATTTTCATGTTGTTTTTGTCTTTGTCATATCGCCGCTATTTCTTTGAGCTCAAATTCAATGGTTATAGTTTGAATCGACGTCACCGGCGTCCATTGGTGATCTTCTTCGACTTCGTCATTGACTCTTCGTGTTTATAGATAACTAGCTTCATCCTCCAATATAAAAAAGTCTGAAATAATTAATTATTATATAATATCTTTACAACCCACTATCAAGTAGGCACAACAGTGAACTGTTTTTTGATATGTCATTACAATCCTTTTAATAATCACCTCAAATGTCCTCAATTTCGGCACCATTGACATTGTTGATGTTGAGCAGCAGAAACAACTTCCTGATGTTATCATGCAGCGCCAGCAGCAGAAACAACAAGCTCCTTTGTAGCGTCATCGTGATGGCCTCGAGATAGGCGATAGAGGAGACCTCGTGGACGTGCTCGTCCATGACGTGCTCATATAAATCCATAGACATGTGAGGTAATTATTAAAAAAATTGTAATGAAATGTCAAAAAACGGTTCACTTTGGCCTTCCACACCTTCCTGCGCTAAACGGCTTCACATGCGATGCCGCTTGGCTTGTGCGGGACGGATTCACAAGCCTGAGCGTTTAACTGGCGAGGGAGCGGAAAAGCTACAGAATGGGCGGAAAAACTGCCGGCGCGGGGTTTCCGTTCCGTTTCTGATATCCTATCTCCCCGTTTCGGCCTCACGTCTCCCGTTTCCCGCCCTCGTCTTCCGTTTCCGGTACCCTATCTCCCCGTTTCCGCCTCACGTCTCCCATTTCCCGCCCTCATCTCCCGTTTCCGCCCCCGCCCCTCCCTCCCCGACCCGCCAGTTTCGCCACGCAATCGCATCACACTGGCCCGCCCCCGCAGCCGAGCCCCACTTTCCCCGCCCCCATCACCCACCGTTTCTCGCCCTCCGCTCGCACATATATAATCGTGGCATGGCACGTCGCCAGAACGGCCAAACCTACGCACAAAACACAGGAATCATAGAAGATCAAAAACTCCCCGAGAGAGATGGCGAGCTCCTCCGCTGATGGCGGGCTTGCGCCGGCGGTCCTCGGTCACGGCGAGCGTGCGGCGGCGGCGGTCTCCGGCCAGGGCGGGCGTGAGGCGGCGGCGGTCTCGGGCCATGACTGGCGTGAGGCTGCGGCTGTCTCTGGTGACGGCGAGGCGGCGGTCTCCCGCAAGCGCAAGCAGTGCGACTACGAAAACATCCTGGACTACCCATGCACGGAGCGTCTCCGTTGGCGCCGGCTCCTTGCTTTCCTCCGGGAGAACTGCTACAACCAGATCTACCATGCGTATATATGCCCTCAATCTAACACACACCCACCTACCAAAATCCTCGTGTGAATGCGTATGACTGATCGATCCGCTGGTTAACATCGCAGGGCCAAAAACAAGTTGGGTGTGTTCTCCGACCTTGAGGACGTGGTGGAGCGGGTCAGGAAAGGCCAGTTCCAGGAGGCGTGCGACCACCTCTGGACCTTCGCACCCATCCGGTATTTGAACAGCAAAGCTGAAGTCCTCACGCTGTTCCTCTATTACCTCATGGCCGTCAGCAGATTCGCCGAGGGCAACACAGCCAAGGAAGGCGTCGTCCGCGAGTGGTTCAGAAAGCTGTACAAGTATCCTACTCTGCTCTCCAAGTATCCTTGCCTCGCCACCCTTGTTGCCGATGTCCTCTCCCTTCGCACTGTTCGTGTTTGGTACCCTACGCTTCTCTCCCTTACATCGATCTCGTTGTGGCTTGTGTGTTGACTATATGTAATGTGATGAGCGATCGAATGCCCCGTATGCTTGCTGCAGGAACTCTCTGAACTGGCAAGTCGTCAGGAACAAGGCAGCCGAGATGGTCAAGGAGATGGTTTCTGAGATACCTGAGCTCAAGGAGCAGACGCGTTACCCGCGCTTCCAGAACGAGCTGTACGACGTAATGCCCATTAGGTGCAGGTGCGTGTGTGTGCGCCATTGTACGAACTTATTTCTCCGCTGCATAATGTCACTCAACCAACTGTCTGACTGTTGCCTTTGTGATCTACTAATCTTTGCTAGCTTCCGTCCAAGGCGTCAAGTGAAGAAAGCAGGCAAGAAACAAGCAATAGATCTTGCAATGTTCTATCTTGAGACGAAGAAGAGGTACATCATGCACATTGATTGAAAGAGTTCTAACTGAAACCCTGTATTTTAGTTCTCTCTCTCTCCAAAAAGACCCTGTACTGTAGCTTTCTCTGCTTGTTTTATATACACAGATCTGTGCTACATATATGCTGGTTTGTGCAGGTTGGCTCCTTCAGCTCAGATGGACTATCATGATTCAGGTATTATAATGTTATAGGATACCTCTGAGTAGTAGCATCACATATCAACTGTAGGACATGTTTAATTGATATACAGCTGTGCTGATTAACAACCCACCTTTTCAACAGCAGAATTACCAAGGAATAAATCGGGATTGGTGCTAATAAAACTATTTGGTACGTGCATCTAGTTCGCCCTCTCTCTCTGCCTTTAGTTTGTTCACTTGCTAAACCGAGTATATATCCCCATGTTGTATTTTGCTGAGCCAGGTCCTTCTATATCTTTTTTCGTTGCTGTGGTGTCTAAGTTTTATTTACTAACTGATGAATGATGCTATGTTTTGGTTGCATAAAACACCCTTTTATGCAATGATTCTGTTTGATCTTCCAAGCTTGCACGTTTGTGTTGCTAGATACAATGGTCTGTTTTGTGGCAAAATCATTGCTTGTGATGACTAGAAAAATAATGTGATCTTCAGAGTTAGCTGAAAGCATGTACATTAGATTATTGGATCTTCAATGCCTGAAAACTAGCCTAACTTGAACTGCCCGATATCACAAACAAAGTTCCGTTTGCAAGCCAGCCACTTGATATTTTTTGGTGATTGACTGGAAAACTCATTAAATATTCAGAAACCGTTTTGCAAGCTGGTCAGCGCATGGTACTCAAACAAGGCCATCCACCTGAATATTTATCCAGAGGAGGTAATATAGTATTTTCTGCCATTAGAAACAACTCCAGCTTTGGATTTGCTCATATTGTTGTTTCTCTGCAGTTGCTGCTCACGCCTGTAAATCCATACCTGGCCACACGATGATAGAAAAAGGACATCAGTCCGAACATGCATCCAACCAGGGTAAACATGCACTGTATTTTCTGCATTTCAAATTAATCTGCATCTACTAGAGTTGATCTGAACGGGGAAGACCCGCACCCACACTGTGGCAATCTTCTGGCCATCGATTTATTCTTGCCTTAATAGTTTATCTCTTGTAATATTCAGAGAAGGTTTTCCAAGCTGTCCAGCCTATGATACTCAATCAAGGCCACAGAGGAGTTAATATTGTAATTTCTGCTGTTAAAAATAAGCTCTGCCCTCGATTGCTGATATTGTTACTTGCCTGCAGTTTTTCCATTTGAGGCTGCACATGCTTATAAATCCGTAGCTAAGCGCATGAAGATAGAACAAGGACATGGACTTGAACATTCATCCAACAAAGGTAAAGATGCATTGTGTTCTATACAGTAATTAAACAGCATCTTCTAAATGCTGTTCTGACTGATTCAAATGTGGTGTGTGATCCCCCACCTGCACCTTTGGTCCCTATTGTTACTTGCCTGCAGTTTTTCCATTTGAGGCTGCGCATGCTTATAAATCCGTAGCTGAGCGCATGAAGATAGAACAAGGACATGGACTTGGACATGCATCCAACAAAGGTAAAGATGCATTGTGTTCTGTACAGTAATTAATCTGCATCTTCTAAATGCTGTTCTGACTGATTCAAATGTGGCGTGTGATTCCCCACCTGCACCTTTGGTCCCTGAAATTATTGCTGCCCCCGTTCCAAATTATAAGTTGCTTTGACTTTTTTGGTACATCCATTTATACTCATCTAAATATAATAATATGTCTAGATACATAGCAAAACGGATGAACCAAACAAGTCAAAATGAGTACTAATTATTAATTGTGGCAAGCTACTGTAAATGTAGCTATCGAGTCATCGTCTTCATAGTTTACTGTTTTTGGCATCCTTGAAATGCCCAAGGTTTCTGGAGTCTCACCGTGACACTGTCTATCAAGGAAATGCTTTAAAGATAACTGGAGTTTCACCGTGACACTGTCTATCAAGTCCTTTTAGGTACTGTTTTGTGTGTTCATAAGTAAAGACTGCAATGGCAAAAATGTAAAGCTATATTTGAAGTTCCATCTGTATTCTGTGTAATATAATTATTTGATCGATGCATTTTGCTTTGAGTTGCATTATTTGTATTCAGTACTTACGTAGATGTGTTGTGCTACTCTATTATGATTTATGAAAGAAAAACCCGTTTCTTTGCATATGCAATTTGGACTATGTGATGAGCCCAGAGCCCCAGATACATTTATAAATTCACCATTGCATGTAGTGCTAAATAGTATTGATTATGATCCCTACTGCCAATAATATCAATATTAGAAGTGCTCATCTATTTCAAACTATAAGACGATTTGACTTTTCTAGATACATTGATTTTTTACCGGTGTATATCCAAATGCATAGCAAAACATACAAATCTAGAAAAAAAAGTCTTACTATTTGGAATGGAGGGGGCATGTATAGTTCACGAGTTTTATGTACTTTTATTACTGTAAGCCCTTCTAAAACATCTTTCTCACTACGTTTATACCATATTTTTTTGTTGCCATTCAGGATCTGATGCACGGCCATGGTGATTTTGGTGGGTGTGGTGGAAGTTAATGGCCTGTCGCTATTTGGCTCTAAGCTATGGCCTTGGCAGTGTTGCTCTTTGGTGCTCCTCAGCTGAAGGGTTGCCAGTTTAGTTTGTTGCTACGTATAGGGCTAGCCACTCAGGACTTTGTAAGCGTGACTGTCCCCAAGGGCTTAAACAATCATTGTAATAATCCTCGTTAGTGTCGTGCTTTAAAACCCTTAACCTCGTACTGTTTCGTATTGGTCTTATTATTTGGTCGAGACTGCCTTCTGAATATTTATTGAATCGATCTCTTGAAAGATCGGAGTGTTTTTGTTCTCGCAGTCCTCCACGGTGTTCTCGCGCACCAAGAGGCAAGAGCCTCGGCCTCCGCCGCGTGCGGTCGCCGTCGCTCACCGCGCGCCGCATGCTCACGCTGCTCTCCGACCTGCCGATCGCCGGGGAGCCATCACCGGTCGCCGCCTTCGCCCGGACGCGGTCCGCCTCGTTGCCCATGCTCCCCGCCGACCGGAAGGAGGAGGACTGAGGCCGGTCTGTGGCGCGGGCTTCAGCGAGACCGGGAGAGGGACCCTCTGAATTAGGACTCGATTCTGTTGGTTTCGTGGCCAGTTTAAATTGTCACTGTTCCTTGATTCTTTGTTCAGTCTGTTTTTGTAATTGTCACTGTTCCTTGATTCTTTGTTCAGTCTGTTTTTGTAAGCGGCTTGGATGTCCAAATTTCATCAAGTTTCGATCGATTGGTGCGTATCAGCGCATGTTGTGGCCTTGTGGGCTTGTACGTGGCCATTCTGCATGCATGCTTGCAGTTCATTTCTCTGACTGAATGCCGACATGCCTCGAGGATGGAAGGGGCATTTATCTATGATAACGTTGACTCTTGTTAAGGCGAGCCTATTTCATCACCCATATAAGCTCACATGGCCAGGTATAAAATGGTTCATCTGACCCCTGAACTATTGTGCCGTTGTGCGAATGATACCTCCTCAATTAGAAAACCAGATTTTAGACCTTTTAAGGCAATATACAACCCACACATAGATTTGTCTTTAAAATCTCAAAATCTGATACAGATACAAGTAAATAGACATTTGTCGCAAAAAACAAGACAAGTAAATAGACATCTCGTACAATTAAATGGATTTTCCACAACCTTGTGTGGGCGCACACTTATCTGGGCCGCTCTTACACAAGCACGTGCGTGAGCGGGGATGTGGGAGGGGGGGGGGGTTCGATTTGACCATGGTTTGGGCCGCTGCCACGACCCTAGGCACCATTGTCGTGCGTGTTGAGGGTCCAAGCGGGGAGGCCACGGTTGCATGCTGCTATCAGGGGCTGTCAGGGGCTGAGCTCGGGGCTAGTGTGAATGGGCGCCATCGGCCGGAGCTGAAGGTGGCAGGGTGCGGGGTAATGCCGGCCGGGGCTGTAGATATCGCTATATCGGGGCAGGGGTGGCCGCTAGCTGAACATGCAGGTGATGGGGTGGGGGCGATGCTGGGCGGAGTTGCAGGTGCAAAAGAACCACTCAATTTATATAAGATCAAGTATGATTGTCCCTGCTAAGAACGTTCGTACCTGCATATACCATCACTTACATAAAGTCGGTAATCCGTCGAGTGTCACAAGGAACCTTGATAAGCCACATGACAACAAGATTGTACTTGATTAATAAACAAATACACATCACATACAAGAAGTTTGTAGTGAAAATAATATTACAATTAAGTTCATAATAAGTAGACAGTACGAACTCTCATGTTGTCACTAAGAGATGAGTCAAAGGTTAAATAAGTCAAAAGGCGCAACCTATCAGATCTGTACATAACACAAGCAAAATCTGACAAAGAATCATAACTCCCGAACCTCATGGCCTAAAATCATAAAACTTTAGGAAAACTAAAATCATCACCACACCAAGCTTCAATTCACTACTAGCATAGTGAGTATCAACTAACCAACAATCAGCGATAACATCATAAACATAAAAGATATATTTATTTCTACTTGGCTTTTATTAATCATTTATATATAAAAAACATCCAGCTTAATTTAGGTGGTGGGGTAAACATATAGTTTGGAGCTGATATTTTTATGGGTGAGAGATATTATCAGACATGGCTACTATAAAAAGATAATGTGCTGAGGTTTAATGTATTAACTACTACAATAAAATGTGACGAGGTATGTGGGAGCAAGATAAATCTATAGACCAACATTTTATGTAGTAACATGGTGATGTTATGCGTTATATGACATGGCATAACAACATCATATAAATGTAGTGGAATCATATTTTCTATTTTTACACTCTTTAGTTAATTATAAATTATTTAACAACATATATAAACCTAGATAAATCAATAACTCGGCCATACTTGATCTGGTATAAATTGGACGGTTATGTGACAATAGGTGTTAGTGTGGGGAGCGACAGCAACAGCCGAGGTCACGAAGAGATGGGCGGCGATGGCATAATGGCACAAGAGAGAGA
>Ga0182004_10005563_pt1 | contig 10262 bp, 9 predicted proteins | sample Sormic07211540_1_FD_120479 | JGI IMG/M metagenome (GOLD analysis project Ga0182004, IMG submission 120479) | Endophyte microbial communities from Sorghum bicolor roots, Mead, Nebraska, USA - 072115-40_1 MetaG | ecosystem: Host-associated > Plants > Roots > Unclassified | place: USA: Nebraska...
AAAAAAAGGGGGTTTTTTTTTTTTTTTTCATTTTAAAAATTTCCCCCCCCCCCCCCCCATGCCTCTGTGTACTTGGTAAATATACTGCAAAATATTCAAACTAATGACTTCTATTTGTGTGTTAATATAGCTTTGCCCATCCTGTTGTGAGACTTTTTTTTGCTTATGCAGTGGTACTGTAATCTTGTGATGTTGCTCTTATGCAATAGCATGCCTTCCTTTTCCTGGCGATCATTGATCTTGTGTGACTTTGCAAACTTGTTTTTTCAGGCTGATTGCTTGGATGATTTGGCTTTTGCAATTATGCATGAGATGAGCAAATTGTCATACCGGGTTATGGAAGAAGATGTTATCCGTGCACGTAATCAGGTAATGTTTGTAGTTGTTATGGGAGAACATTGTCATGCCCATATTGTATCTCAGTTTACTCAGACACTGCATGCTACAAAGCATGATGTATGCTGTTCTCTTTCTTTTGGGCTCAAGAGACAATCATAGCCTTATGATAGTTTTTTCATTGATATGCTGGCATATGTGATTCATCCTTACAAAAAATTTTCAGCCTAGTCTCACATGTTCATTGCTTTGTGATGACAATTTCAGCTGAAGTCCTCAATCCAACTCCATCTCGATGGTTCAACTGCTGTTGTCGAGGACATTGGCCGTCAGGTATTATCTTGTTCCATTGTTTTGATGTCTAAAAACAATTATGTTATGTCAAATCTTAGTGCTCAGCACCTTGTACCTTATTTTTCCTTCCCCTGTTGTGCCAGCTGCTGACCTATGGCCGAAGAATTCCTACTGCTGAGCTTTTTGCAAGAATAGATGCTGTTGATGCAAGCACTGTGAAGCGTGTTGCAAATCGCTTCATCTTTGATCAGGTACTGTTTTGCCAACCCACAACCTCTCGTCCTGTAGAATTTTCAGCATCTTTATGCTTCATTCTCTAAGATGTAATACCCTTTTTGTTGAGAATATTTATATCATGTTGTTTTTGTGATAGACCTCCAGTGATAGTTGTGCTCTGAACGATTTCATATTTGGATCATTTAAGACAATCAGATCTCGTTAGCATGATGTTCAATGCTAGGCTTTTACTTTGTCATCACTCATCAGTTGGGAAAATAAAACTGTGTTATTTGAATTATTTGATATCAAGCTTGAGAAAATAACATTTCAGTTTGTATGCTTTTTTGTTGCAGGATGTTGCTATTGCGGCAATGGGACCAATTCAAGGACTTCCAGACTACAACTGGTTCAGACGCCGGACCTACATGCTCCGTTACTAGATCTATCTGTCGGGTGTACCATGTTTACGGTCTGCAAAGACAAGATAATATTCGCCTCTTTTGGCGTCAGTATATTACAAGGCCTCAGCACTGCACATTACGTGCTGGATGGAGGAATTTTTTGAGAATTTGTTTTGTTTCTTGTCTTCCCAGATCTGTCAATAATAAACGATAGGCAGGTTCGACTGACGTGGCTGAGGCCACCCGGTGTTGTTTTTACAATGAATCTTGACCCTTAACGTTTTTTTGTTGGAAGGTTTTTCTTTGGCGAATAATTTTATGGAGCTGGTTATATGTAAAGTTGGTACAGTTTAGCTTCCCCGTCATACGATGGCAACTGATCAAAGTTGTGATGGCTTGTTTTCTTGCACGATCATTGTGATGGCTTGTTTTCTAAATCCTACACGAAGGTGATGTTCGATGTCTGATCCGCAGCTGACGGATGCTTGGATTGCTCTCTGCCGTCACCAAGGGTGAAGTTAGAGGACCCATAGTCATAGTCCAAGAATCTTAGAAGTCAGCATCTAAAGTTTGACTAAATTTATATGATGAAATAATAGTATTTATGATGTCAACTAAATACTCTCTTTGTGTAGGATTTAGAAGTCGTTTAGGTAGCGGCATGATCTCCAAAATACAACTTTAGCCTCTTATTTTTATAAAAATATTTAGGAAAAATGATATATATATATATATACTTTTATGAAAGTATTTTTCAAGATATATTTGTAAACTGAATAATTTAAAAGTTATTAGTGATTTGTATTTCCAATGTTTGACCAAAACTTTGTCTAAAACAACTTCTAAATCCTATACGTAGGGAGTATAATTAAATTCATTATTAATTATATTTTCATAGGATACTTATTTGATGTCATGAATCTTCATAATTTTTTCTATTTAGTCAAATTTGAGATTTTTTGACTCTTCAAGATTTTTAGAATATTTTATAATTTGAAATGGAGAAAGTAAAAAAAAATCATGTGTGAGTCCTAAAGGCAAAAAGTTCTCAAATTTTAAGTAGAAGTCGTATTATTGTAAGGACTGAAATGCTCGGCTACATATGCTTACAGCACTTCCTTTGTCCAAAAAGTACATTAGGTCATTCTTAATAGGAGTTTTATAGCTCTGTTTCTAAGTTTCTCCGATGTTGAAAATAATGTAAATAAGTATTATTTTTATGAAACTCATTTTATCCTATAAAACTATTTTCATCTCTCTCTTTATTTGAATTATACTACATCAAACCGAAAACTATTATTGAGACGGGCCTTTGAGATTTGTGCTAGTTAATTTTTTAAAAAAGTTTGATCAGATTGGTAGAACGATAATAGTAATATTTATAACTCCAAATAGTTTTATTATGAATTATGTATATAATGATAATAATTATATATCATAAATATTAATAATGTTTTGAGTATATTTGATCATAGTTCAAAATGGTTGACTTGAAGCAGGATTCCTAGAGCATCTCCAAAAGTTTGGCAAAACAACTTGACATCTATATAATTTTGGCAAAACAAGAAAAAATTGCCTCTAACAGTTAGGCAAATCAACTTGGTAAAAATAGCAACTTGACATATTATGACTTCCAACGCTCAAAAATAGCAACTTGGCATATCAATTTGCCATCTTAATTTCTGGTATGCACGAAGCCCTCACACCTTTCCTTCCCATGCGCACACAAAGAAAAAGGCACATCTCTCCTCCGCGCGTGCGAAGAAAAGGCTATCTAGCGTTCAGGTACGTGGTTACCTCTTTTTCCCATCGTCGATTGTCATGTCCATCTATGGTGGTCGGCTTCTAGTAGGGTAAGGCCGGCACTCATCGTCCTTTCATGCTAGATCTGATGCGAGGGAACCGGTGGATGAAGCTTCGATGCGTTAGCGGCGTCGTTCGCGCGAAGGGGAGGAGAAGTGCGTGGAATCAGTAGCGTCTAGAGAAAAAAATCATCTCGTGTGTCTTTTTTTTTATTTTGTCAAGTCCAAAATAGCAAACTCTCATAGAGATGCTATTTTTTTTATTTTTTATATTGTTTTAGGATTTAGCAAATTAAAAAATTTGCCAAATAAAAAATAATAAACTGAGATGCTCCATCCTCCGTGACAAGGGAGTACTCGACTACTTCCACCCTTCCTCTTCCTGCAAGCAAAGCTAACCAAACCCGTCTTTAGCCTTCAAATCGAGTTCCTCCCCGATCCTCAGTCGAAACCCTAACCCTCGCCCTTCTCGATGTCGGCCGCCCCAACCGGCCCAGCCCCTCCGGTGGCCACTCCGATGGCGCCCCCTCCGTCCTACCCGGCCTCCTCCACGATCTCCGCCTCCGTCGCCGCGTCCGTCGAGGAGGAGGACGACCTCTATGGCCGCCTCAAGTCGCTCCAGCGCCACATGGAGTTCGTCGAGATCCAGGAGGAGTACGTTAAGGACGAGCAGAAGAACCTCAAGCGCGAACTCCTCCGTGCGCAGGAGGAGGTCAAGCGGATCCAGTCCGTACCGCTCGTCATCGGCCAGTTTATGGAGATGGTCGACGGCAACAACGGCATCGTGGGCTCTACCACGGGCAGCAACTACTACGTGCGGATCCTCAGCACCATCAACCGCGAGCTGCTCAAGCCGTCAGCGTCCGTCGCGTTGCATCGTCACTCCAACGCTCTAGTCGACGTGCTGCCACCCGAGGCCGACTCCAGCATCTCCTTGCTGGGGTCGTCGGAGAAGCCCAACGTCACCTATAACGTAAGTATATCCTTGAATTTGCCGGATCTGCATGAAGCCCTTGGTTAATTTGACTTCTTATTATGGATTTGATGATAAATCACTTGGTTGTTACATTGTTATCCCGAATCATATGTGCTTATTAGTCTATATATCCGTCAGGTTGGGCCCTAGATCTTTCTATGTTTCCATTTGCAGTAGAGTTCTTCTTCATGGTCAGGCTCCACATATCTGTCCATGTTATTGACTGCAGTGGGTGTCTTCCTAGTTATGGTATACAAATAAGCAAAATCTATTTTTGAGAACTTGCAAACAGTGTCCATGCGATGCAACAGAACACACATGTTATTGTGCACACCTTAGTGACTTGTGGCTCGTATATTTATATAACGGTCGAGTCATCAATATGTATTAGAATTGGACTCCGTACCGTCAGTGGACGCACCAACATACACGGTTCTGAATTGTATAAGCAAGGGTCATGAGTCTTGTCCTAGACGAGACAAAAAGAAGTGCAAGGGTATTGTGAGGAAGTAAAATAGACTGGACAGAAGAATCACTAAAGTTTTAAACGACATCAAATCAGTCAACATGGAGGACCACAGAAAACAAGTTTTTGAGCATGCCCTCAAACAACAAAATGGGATGGTTTCACTTGGTTCTGTGCCAATCTGTAGATACTAGAAGGTTTTATTACGAACTCAATAGATGAGTTATGGAAAATGGTGGAAATTTGTGTAGAAACTGGTTCAATTTTCATGTAAACTATCACGGTTCTGCTGCAATGGAAACCATATTTATTTCTTCTTCTTTGTAGGTTCAGTGGGTCTTAAGTCTGTGCCGCATTAACGTTGGATCTGTGCTTCAGTTGTTTTAAGAATTTCTTTGAGTAGGAAACAAAATATGGCTCATTGCAGTTTTGTTTTCGCATCTAAAGTGAATTGTTTCTCGTAATTTCGTGAGCCAATTCCTTGCAAGCCACTAGAGAAGTTTCGAATTCCGTCTTGACCACTGAAAAAATTCATGTCTTCTGTGCCATCATTTCGTTTTTTTTTTGCACCCTTCTATGACAATAGTAATGGTCCTAACTAAATGACGAAATGTCCATTTTACCCTCAAATGAATGTGACATGGATGTTTGGCCTCATTGTGCAACATTGGGAGTGGTAAGAATCAGAGAACAGGAGAGGCAAGAATGGATAAGACTAGTGATTCATTGTCAACATGAATGGCCACATGAACAGGAGAAGCAAGTTGTAGATGCCGCTGCTGTAGCAGTCTCCAATGTTGAAGAGCTCAACACTGTCCTGCATGACGTGGCCATGTGGCATAGGGGCCTTGTCTGTCCTCTTATGCGGCTTGTCAAGTGCGCGAATCGACCAGGGTGACCCCCTGAGCTGCTCCCTGGCCCTGATGCCTCCCTCTGTCCCTCACTCTTCTCAAGCGGATCAATATCTAAAAACTCTAGAATAGACGCTCTGTAGGCGGAGCAGGTAGGATGGTGTATTGATGGGAGCAGAGGGGGAGTGGGGAAGATGAGAGAACGGGTTAAGATGAAACAGACTCTAGGCCTCCAGTCATAGCTGGGGTTAAAATGGTCATTTTAAAAAAACTGACATCCACGTGTGTCGTAATGGCATCTTCAACTAACAAACAAGATAACAGTTGCATAGAAGGGTCAAAGGTGGGAATTTTTTTTGAAATGATGGCATAGATGACATGAACTTTTTCAGTGGTCAAGACAGAATTTGGAACTTTTCTAGTGGCTTGTAAGGAATTGGCTCTAATTTCTTGAAGTATATCTATGCATTTAATTTCAGTGCATTACAATTTATTGGTTTCTTATGGTGTGCAGGATATTGGAGGATGCGACATCCAAAAGCAAGAAATACGGGAGGCGGTTGAGTTACCCTTGACTCATCATGAGCTGTACAAGCAGATTGGTATTGATCCTCCAAGAGGTGTGCTTCTGTATGGTCCTCCAGGTACTGGAAAGACCATGCTTGCCAAAGCAGTCGCACATCACACGACTGCTGCTTTTATCAGAGTCGTGGGTTCAGAGTTTGTACAGAAGTACTTGGGTGAGGTAAGTTTGGAGCTATTACAGTCCCAGTATGAATTCCTTTGGTTTGGATATAAAATATAGTGAATTGATGCATGTTATAAGGTTAATGAGTTAATTTATGCCCACTATATTTTTTGGATAATAAAATATAGTTGCTCAGTTGTTCTGGTAGCGTAGATACTTCTGTCATTGCTCTTTCGAAAAAGGTTGGGGAGAGACTGATGGGTATCTATGCATCCTCTATACTGAAGTGAAAACACAAGTAGAAAGGCGTTCATAGATTCTCTAAGTTGTCTAGTACAAGCTTGAATGTGCTCTAAGCTGTGTCAAAATTGTTGCATTCTGGTTTCATGCTAGCTTTGGAACAGTATCTGTGATAGTCCATAGAGCTATTGAATGGGCTCTTCATCTGTGTCAAAATTGTTGCATTCTGGTCTCATGCTAGCATTGGAACTGTATCTGTGATAGTCCATAAAGCTATCTCCTTAACCCAATCTATATTGGGTACCACAAATATGTAACCAAGGTAACTGTTAATTCCCTGTTCCAAATTATAAGTTGTTCTGGCCTTTATAGATACACAACTTTTACTATGCATATCTAGACTTAGTGTATATGTCTAGATGCCTAGCAAAAACTATGTATCTAAAAAAGCCAGAATGACTTACAATTTAGAACAGAGGGAGGAATATTTTTTTATGTTTCCTTTACCATGTTTGACTAGTATATATAAGCATTATGCATGTCTTAATTTCTTTTGTATGAGTAGTGGTTATTCATAGATACTTGTCGTTGGCATAAAAAAATGCAATTTGTCCTTTCGGTGGTTCAATATTTGTTGGTCCTATTCTTGGCGTGTTATGATCTTTGTACTCCTTTGTAGGGCCCTAGAATGGTGCGTGATGTGTTCCGCTTGGCTAAGGAGAATGCTCCAGCAATCATTTTCATTGATGAGGTTGATGCTATAGCCACTGCTCGTTTCGATGCTCAGACTGGTGCTGACCGAGAAGTTCAGCGTATTCTTATGGAGCTACTCAATCAGGTAAAGCTTAGCTATTATATGACCAGGATGAACTTTTAGGGCTTAACAGATTATTATTTTGTTAGAAAACATTTATCAACAGACCTGAAACAGTGAAGAAGTGGTTATTTGCAAGTTAAAATAACCAATTTTCATTATATTATTCAATTAGAGAACTTCTATTTTACTAGAAAAGAGAACAATGTGAAATGAATTTAGAAAACAGCTCTTATCTCTAAATCTAACTTGGGGAATTCCTACAGTTTCCTAGATTATAGTTCCTACTAGTTCTTTTATTTCTCGTTAATGATGTGGTTATTTATGTTGCAGATGGATGGGTTTGATCAAACAGTGAATGTGAAGGTTATAATGGCAACTAATCGGGCAGACACTCTAGATCCTGCTCTGTTGCGTCCTGGTAGACTTGACAGGAAAATTGAGTTCCCTCTGCCAGACCGGCGTCAGAAGAGGCTTGTTTTTCAAGTAAGTTATGTTTTGTGATAATGTTACAAGAGCTGAGTTATAAGTATTTGTTGATTGTAGAGTATTACTGTGGAATTATTTGATTTTTGCTCGTTCACATGTGGTCATATCATATCACTCTTCAAAAGGATAATAACATAAGTTTAATTAGGAATAAAGAGTTCCTTTGGATACATGACCAACTTTAAGCAATCCAGATGTATGAGTTGCCTAGTGTTAATAGCTATTTATTCTACATGGTATTATTTATGGAAATAACCATGCATCCTATTACATCTGTTCTAGATATGATTGCTAGACTAGAGTTGCTTTCTTGGTGGGCCCATGTGGATGATTTCTGAGCACTGTTAGGTCATTTCCCGTGAGAGTTCCATTCCCATTTAATGAGGTGACCATCAGCAAAAATGATGACATGGCATGTGCATTATGAGACAGGATATGAGTTTTATCTAGATGAAACTCAGCGCACATCATTTCCAATGCATTGGAAATTGAGAGAAACTCCACTAGGAGTGGTTTGTTTCATCTCACTTGTTGGAAATTTAGCAAAACTCCACTGGGAGCATTTCATTAAAAAAAGCATGCAACATTTGAATACAATAGGCCTATGAAACTGTGCATTTGTGGGTCTTATTTAATTTTAGCACCCACCTCACTCTTGGAAACAGTGCAATAGAACCTAGCACTGGGAAATGCTTTATTGGCTTCTGTGTTATTGGGCTGTACATGTATTTTTCATTACTCTATCTGTGATAATTTTACATGCAGTGGGATCGTCATACCAACAACAAGACTTGTCATGTATAGATATGCACCATCTTTAATTTATCTTCATGCTATAAAAAAATACCAGTTTACTTGTTTGTTTCTGTGCTATGGTTTCTCTACCTAGGATTTACAAACAATTCCACTTTCTTTATTAAAATTCTGTTTTACAGACTCGTTTGTCAACTCGTGCTGTTTGGATTTGGTTTTCTGGGCCACTAGATTTTCTTGTGTCGTCTATTTTTCACACTTGATAGTTAGCTTATCTAAGCTTATCTAATCTTCAGGTTTGCACTGCCAAAATGAACTTGAGCGATGAGGTTGATTTGGAAGATTATGTTTCCAGACCGGATAAGATCAGTGCTGCTGATGTGAGTCTCTTTTCATTGTAATGTTTTAAATTAATAATACAAATTCACTTGAAATTCATTGCGTCGATGCCACTTTCCCCCATAGTTTTTGACATGTAATTGGGTGCTTTTGTGATTTCTATTGCGTAGCTAGTACACTTATATCCTACTCCCTCCTTTTCTTATTTTTATTAAAGGTGTGTGTGCAGATTGTACCATACAATTTTACTATTGTTTAATTCATATTAAAAGCACTTCGATATGATATCAATTTGATGGTTATTAGAATTATAATATAAGAGAATAGTATTCAAAGTGTGGTGTTAGAGACTGCACCACTTCAAGGTACACCTTGCATTTTGAAAATTTGAAAGTGAGGTAGTATTGATGAAATCTATATCCAGTAAACCTTGGATCCAATAATGCACATGATTTGTTTAATGGGGAATGCCAAACCACATTACAATGGTAATGCTTGTGATCTTAGATCTTTTTCTTGTTCTTAGCATGATACACCATAGTCATTAAACACATATTAGTAAATTGTTTATATATTCTTAGGGCATTTGGTGATTTAAATTAGATAATACTTCTATGACAATCACATTAGTTATTGATAATTGATTTGACAATGTTTAGTGAGATAACCTTTTTTTCCGTCACCCTCAATGCTGCTCGCATTAGTTATTGATTATTGATTTGACGATGTAAAATCAGGTAATCTGTTTCTTTCCTGTCACCCTGAATGCACCTCACATTATGCTTTTACAGATTGCTGCTATATGTCAAGAAGCTGGCATGCATGCTGTCCGTAAGAACCGATATGTCATCCTCCCCAAGGACTTTGAGAAGGGCTACCGAACCAATGTGAAGAAGCCGGAGACAGATTTCGATTTCTACAAATGAGCCAACATGAGTGTTAACTGGTTTCTTGTTTATCAATCGAATATCTTTTTCATCAAGATGAAGTTTTAGGATAACTGCCAATATCACGATGTTCAAGTTGCTCAATGGTGATATGTGTTCTGTAATGAGTTTCTGGATAGTTTGCCTCTCGCAATTTTTATGTTGATATGCTTCATCAGATTTGGAGTCCAAACAAATATTTTTACCTGGTGAGCCTGTTCGGTTGAGCTTATCTGCAGTTATTTAACAGTGTTTTTCACTCACAATAAATCAGCTTATCTGCAGTCATTTAACAGTGTTTTTCGCTCACAATAAATCAGCAAATAGTACCTTTAGCCATGACTTATTAGCCAAGCGAACAGGTTGATTATACGTGTGTTATGGAAGTTATGATTGTTTAAGGTAGATTAACCTTTTACCTTGCTCGGCGGGCCTTGGCCTTAAGCCAATCCTCAGGAATCAAACTTGTAAGATTATGCACAACGACCGGCTGTCACACCCAAATTTAAGGATAAATTTGAGTACAATAATCTCATGTGCGCCCTAGGAATAGTCGCGCACACAAGTCGACAAATTACAAATGTATCATAACAAGTGCCTTACAAAACGTTATTACAACACAAATATATCAAAGTCTGCGACAAACGGAAAATAAACTCATACTAGCT
>Ga0182004_10005564_pt1 | contig 10261 bp, 8 predicted proteins | sample Sormic07211540_1_FD_120479 | JGI IMG/M metagenome (GOLD analysis project Ga0182004, IMG submission 120479) | Endophyte microbial communities from Sorghum bicolor roots, Mead, Nebraska, USA - 072115-40_1 MetaG | ecosystem: Host-associated > Plants > Roots > Unclassified | place: USA: Nebraska...
CTCAGCAGCAGCGAAAGGCCAATAGCTCAGGTGAGGGTGCTCAGATCTGCAAGAACACAAACAAGACAATGGGGATTATCACACACATGCTTCGATTTGTAGTCCAAAAATAAGAAAAAAACATAAAGATGAGGAAGATGGATTCTTACCGAAATAACAGCTAAGAACACGGATCTGGCGTCCCTGCGTTGAGATCAGACACAAATATTACCTAGCGTTCACAAATCGGAAGAAACAAAAGGAGAAAAATGAGGGAAAGCTCACCTGAATCAAGAACAGTCAGATCCACGAGACCTTCAACAAATAGAGAGAGAGAGAGGCATCAGCACGACACGAATCAAGAAAATGGACGCAGGATTAGAGGGAGAAGAAAAAAACCAACCGGCGGAGACGATGAGAGACAGGAAGAAGAAGAGAGAGAGAGGAAGAGGGAGGTGGGCGGTGAATGGCGGGAACCGGGGAGGTAACCCTAGGAGCTTCCCGCCATCTCCCTGCGCACGGAGTCGCCAAGCGCGCGTGTGAGCACCAGCACCGAACGAGCCAGGCTGGGGAGGAACGAAGAAATCGGGCGTTCTTTCTCAGCCAGGCCAGGAGGGGAATTTTGCATGAGGTGAGCCAGGCTGGGAGGGGAGAACAGGGAACCAAACACGCGGAAGTTGCATCCCGGGATGCATGTATGGGCAAGTGCAGGGAACCAAACACGCCCTGTACCTATCAGGTGTTGGGCGCTTGATCGGCTCATGAGCTAGATCCTAGCCCATGGCTCGAGGTGCCGGTTGCTGCCCTGGTGCTGTCCTAGGCATGCGCTATGTGGAGGTCGAGCTCTGGCAGCCGTCGCTCAGCAGCCGAAGTCCCTGGTCGAGCCCCGCCCCCCAGCTTTGAGTGGTGGCACCGGTGGTGCTCGGGCGCTCGCCCTGACTCACTAGCAGAAAAGAAGTACAACGCCGACGCCTCTTTTTTATACTACAGGCGGTTGTAGTTATCACGCGCCTGTGGTGTAAAAAGGGCGGTGTCAGAACTACGAACCGTCCGTGAAGATGCATTTTCACAGGCGGTTTTCCTAACTGAACCGCCTGTAGAAATCATGCATTTCTACAGGAGGAACCGCCACTAAAAATCATATTTCTACAGGCGGTTTTCCTAACAAAACCGCCTGTAGAAATCATATTTCTACAGGCGGTTCTCCTAAGAAACCGCCTGTAAAAATCATATTTCTACAGGCGGTTTGTTAAGAAAGTTGTAGATCTCGAAAAAAGTTTTCAAATGACCTTGTTTTAAAAAACTGTCAAAATGAAAGTTGTAGATCTCGAAAAGTTATGAAACTTCGTAGTTGATAATTTTTTCATTTGACATCATCTTGTCGTCGAAAACTACGTTTGAATTTCTTAAATTTGAAACTCAAATTTTGTAAATGACCTCGGATGGAAAAACTTCCAATATAAAAGTTGTAGATCTTAAAAAGTTATGAAACTTTGTAGTTGACAACTTTTCCATCGGAATCTGTTTAGGACCTTAAATAATCAGTATATGCTCGGTTTGTGATAATATGTGGGGAACTAAACTCTAATATAGACTTAAGTGAGTGATAGGTGGAGTGGTAGAGGAGGCTACGCGCAAGGACAAGGTCTTAGATTCGAATCCCACCGGCCGCGAAGCACCCTTTTTTTTGCGAAAAAAGCACGACTTGCTGATGGGCCTTCCCTGTATTAAAATCTTTTTTTCTATTTTTAAAAACCGATTTCCTATTTTCTGGAAAAAGATTTCTACAGGCGGTTGGCATAACTGAACCGCCTGTAGAAATGCATTTTCACAGGCGGTTCTTAGTTACCGTATGTAGAAAAGTCCCATTTCTACTGGCCTCCGGCGCAGGCGGTGCTGAAAAACGCCAGTAGAAATGGGTTGTCAGCCGCCTGTACAGTATGCGTCTGTACTAATGACTCCTTCCACAGTGTGCACATGGGTGTACCTAATGGGTGTAGCCCCCGTGCTCCGAGCAATCGGTCGGGGTGTCTGTTGGTCAGCTTCCCCTTCTCGGGGACTTAACATACCCCTATGTTAGACATTTATCACTGACGGAGGGCTTTCACCGCAAATGCTGCTACCTTTGCTAGGTGCTGCCACCAACTACTCGAAGGTCATGCAGTCCAACCCTTGTGCATTGGTTCCAGCCGCCTCCACCACCTACAGGTGACTGGCACTGACACAACCGCCACATGACCAACCCTGGGTGTCACCACCTGGCAACTGACATAGGCGCTATAGCCGACTGCCGTGACAGTAACCATATATGGGTGCCGCCAAGTAGAAAGTAAATTGATTATACAAATGACTAATGCATTATTCGGGGCGCTATAGCCGACTGCCGTGATAGTAACCATATATGGGTGCCGCCAAGTAGAAAGTAAATTGATTATACAAATGACTAATGCATTATTCTCGGTTCTTTACAACTTGAGGCTGGGCTCTGAAGCCACTCCCAAACAACCCTCCCCCCACCACCACCCCTGGCTCCACCCACTCTACTACCCATTATCGAAACCTTTAGTCACTACATTATTTTGACATATTCTGTCCAACTCACTATAGCCCAATGCATAAGCAAAAAAAACAGTGTCCCAAAACTTCCACATTGCATGTACACGCCACTGTCTTGTACGTGCTTCTGCGCTCTCCCATCATTACTCGCACTGGCCCTTGTCATCCGTGCTTACGTGTTGGTATGGTAATCGTGCCATGACTATCAGCCCCATGGCATGTTTTTCGATCAAAGGCATTCACACGGTTGAAAGCCCAAGATCTAACACTGGGGTTACCAGTTTTACAGTTTAGCATGCGAAACATCAACTAGCAAAGGAGAAACAACTCACACAGAACAAACTCAACTAAACCAAGTTTAGACCTACCAACACTTAGAGAGAAAGCATTGGTCATGCGAAAATTAGATTTTTAACCTCCTTATGGCATGTGTCCAGTGCATAATCTGAACTACAAGTCTGTGACATGCACCTGGGAAGGTTTGCCGCATTATTTAACAAAAGATGGAAGGCACAATGAAACAGATATTTTTCCAATGATAGCCTGGTATTCCTCATGTCTGCCATGCCTAACTGTTCCTTTTTTTAACAGATGACAAGCTGAGGATGTTACTCAACATGTGAGGTACAGTGCTACAAGTTAATAGAAGTCAAGAAGCTCCTCTCAAGCATATACGCCGTATCTCTATATAAGTCACCACCATGAACTTTATACTTAAATCATTTTCTGCTTTCTGTGGTCTTTTTAAGCATTTTGTGTCCAGATGGACAAGTAGTGATTCTAGACATAAATGAATTAGATATCTAGCATCAGTCAACACTCAGTTTAACGCATGGCTCTCTAAAAGATAATGAATTGCAGAATATATCTCTATGAACTATTGCGTAACACTCATATTAACAGATTTTTTTTTCAGTTTAGTACTGTGTGCTACATCAACTAGCTACAATATATGCAACAAGTTTATATTTGGCTTAATTGTGTCAGAAATACGAGGTGCTATTACTAATCACTAATACTCTAGTAGAATTTTTGTTGTGTCACAACATTTCGATTGTTACATTACCATTAAGTATTGTTCCACAAGACTTCGAGTACAACGAGAGATTCATTGCTAAACCCTACTTTTTTATTTACCCTAGTTTGGTGCATCAAGAGATGCATGCTTCCCATAAGATTTATTGGCAATTTCTATGTTTATCGGACGGCCAATAGATGATGAGGCAGTTCACCGGTTGGTTTCCTGCATTTGAAACTCACGGTGTTTTTGGACCGCCAATAGATGACGAGGCAGTTCACCAGTTGGTTTCCTGTATTTCACATGAACGTACTGACTGCTGTCCAATGTCTTTTATGTTCTCTGGTCCATCACAACTTGTATTATTGTAGATGTGGAGAACTGAAAAGTAGAGTTTTTGTTTAGTATACTCGACACTGCAAATCACAGTCTATTATCATGCATACACAAAGCTAGGAAACCAAATTGAGGGATGTAATAGCTTGGACACTTTTGTTAATCTTCAGGACGGGTCATGTCAACGACGACCCAGATAAAAACCTTGCCAGCATACACACGGTCCTATCTCCAATTAGTAGAGCACGCAATTTCTGCCTTTTTTGTACATGAATCATCAAAGGCCAACCCCTACCAAAAAAAAATATATACCAGCTTAAACCACAACAGTCGTGAACTCGTGAAGCCATCCAGCCGGGACCACCGCTGAAACCATGATATGGCCGACTATGCATGGCCAGGGCCAGATGATGGTCAGTGAATGACTAAAGTGATCTACTACATTTGGGAAAGTTCAGCTTTGCAAGTGGACACTAAAATTGAGCCGAAGCGCCATCGGATGACCTACTCTGCTGTGACCTACCTAGTTAGCAAGGTTAGGCTGTAGGTGGGCCTCCTATTCCTCATGCGTGTCATGCCTAAAGTTTGCCTTGTTGAGCTAGCTAGGTGCTGAATTTGATTAACTTATTAGTCATGTATCCTGTGTGCGATAGCTTTGTACGAGTGTATACTAAATCGAGATATGGGCACTTTTCAGACTTATGCACCTATCTATAATCCACATGTTGGTTTGTGTCATCTGTGCTTTAACTGGCCTGAGAGAAGTAGTTGAAATGATTCCTTTGCTTTGACTGGCCCGAGAAAGAAGTAGTTGAACTACTTCTCTTGCATCGGGAAACATTTAGTTTACCACGCATGGCTAGCTGAAATACAATGAATTGTTGCACCTATCTCCATCAGTTGTTACCTATCGACTACCAGTGAATCGGTTTACCTATTGCCTATTGCCATACTATCGAATTAAAAGACCCAAAGACCCCCAGGCACCAAGACCACCTCCAAACATGTAAACAGCAAGCCTAGACAAACCCTGAAAAATATTGCGTGAACAGAGCTGGTTAAAACCTCTGACAGCCGAGCAATTAAAGGGCACCAGTTGGATCATAGAGCAAAGCCAGGGCAAAGGGCAGTCTGAAATGGAACTATGCCTTGGACCATCTCCAAGAGGCGGAACAATCCTTTCATCAACTAATCCATAAGTTCCTGATGACGTTGCCTTGCCAGCCGTGAGCTACGTTGGATGATGCCTTTTTCAACTAACCAGCTCTGTAGTCTTAGGCGGTGATGGAAGGTTTGTAGACATCAACTGCTTCTGTTGCTATTCCTCATGCCTAAAGTGCCCTATGTAAGGTAAAGAAATGGTGGACATTAGTTGTCGTGCAGTGTGAGGGATACAACTTCGGCTATTCCTCCTGTTACTTAAACTTTAATCTATAACTTGCCAGTGAGACAATTATTTATCGTACTGGTTGAGTTTCATCCCCTTGTTCTGTAGAATCAGTAAGCATTCAATTTATCAGATGGCTTTCTCTGAAATAAAGTGAATTATTTGCTGCATCTATTCCCATGCACTGTTGGTGAGTAGCATCATATTACTTATTCATTTTCTATTCTAGTTAATTGGACTTTCTCTTAATCTAGTAGATTAGTCAATATGTCCACCACCGACCACTCTGTCCCTTTCTTATACCAGTGACGATGTTGCTATTTACGCTACTGCATTTATACCCGTACGCCAGGAGTATGACTCCCCTAGGGCATTGCTATTAAGGTAGAAGAACTCAATCTTATAAGTACGCACATGCACTGATGTAAGCAATTTTGTTTAAATGTTCCACGAGTGCATTGTCGCCTGTTCTCAGCCCACCAACAAGAAAATCTCCTGACATGGAGACCTGATCGAAGGTTTGCTTGCTGCCAATAGGTCTGAGATTAGCACAAGCGGCATATTCCCTAGCCTATCCATTATCCACCGTACCAAACATCCCTCATAAAGAAATGTGCGTACGTGACAGTGTTGCTACTGGGCGTGATGCCCTGCTGTTCTGCCCAAATCCTTCCCTTCCACACTTGAACCACAGGAGCTTGACACCTCCCTATTAGCAATGCTGCTTTGTCGTTAGGCACCCGCAATGCCACTTCATCAGGCATAGTGGTGATGAACAATACCCGGATGGACTACAGGAGGCCATTGTGGGCCATTACCAGCAACCTGTACATGTGTTTATGGGCGGTACTGGCACTACTACATAACGTTCATCACTGCCAGCTTTGGCCGTCATTGGTGATAGTTGTGGGTGATCACCTTTGAGATTTGAAACCGGCGGTGGTATTGTTCATCACCACTGGATCTGGTGGTGCTATTGTTATGATCACCATCACATCAGAGTTTGATCTGGCGACAATCGATCACATACCACCGTCAGATTGGCAAACTATCTGGCATTGATGATGCAGGGCGTACCATCCGACAGTGGTAAATGAGACATCAATGTTCGTACAGATTATGATCCACCATAGATGTAGTTATCGGCACAGCCAATATCGGCGTTCAATCCGACTATGTGTTGATGGTGATATCAACGTTGGTCTGGCATACTATCTGGCAGTAATGTCCTATCCATCACCACCATCACTGCATTTTTTAGAATACAATTGTAATATATGATAATAATAACAATTAATAAAATAATGAGTATTTGGATACACCAGACTAGGTCGTATATACACAATGTATCAAAATATCTATACATCGTCGCCAATACACGGTGTCATAAAAAATCCAACCACAATGACATATGTATTCTAAGGCAACTTGAGTTAGGGCTCTAAAGCCCCTCCCCAGGTACCACCCAACCACACGCCCATTATGTACCAGCAAAAAAATAGTGGCCCAAAGCTTGCCTATTGCATGTCGACGCCACCGTTTTGTATGTCATCCTGCACTCTCCATTGTTACTCACATCGGCCCCCATCGTACATCCTTGTGCAATGTGCCATAACCATCAGCCCCATGGCATGTGACCAATGGATGTTCCGAACCACAAGTTTGTGACACAAATGTGGGAAGGTGTGCCTCATTCTTTAACAAAAGATGGAAGTGTACCGAGACAAATATTTTTTCCATTGGTAGCCTTGTATTCCTCGTGCCTGCCATGCCTATGTGTGCCTCTTGTTCAAGAGTTGGCCAATTAGGGATGTTACTCATCATGCGAGGGACTATGCTAGCTACAAGTTAACATAAGTCAAGAAACTATTTGTTACAGGCACATATGACCATGCATTATACCTCAACCATTTTCTGGTTTCTGTCGTTTCAGCAATTATTGTCATGAGGGACAAGTAGTTCTAGACATAATTGAATAAGATCTCCAACATCAGTGAAAACATTCAGTTTAACACATGGCCCTCTGAAAGATAATGAATTGCAGCAGACTACCACTGACAATCGGATTAATAGATTCTTTTTTGGGCTTTGCTGTGGTAGCCCCAAGTGACTGTGAGCCGTTCATTAATTCTAATAGGACAGTTACGACAACATATTACCTCTAGGAGAGGTAATCAATGAAAAAGTATTTAATTAATTATTTGATTGGTGAAATGGAATAAATAATTGAAGTTTTAGATACATTTTTTTCTAGAAATGATTGATGCATGCATGCTCTGGAGGATATGGCAATTTTTAAAATTTTGCAACTTTAAACTTGATATATTTTGGTTACCATGTTTTTTTATTTTGTATTTAATATGACTTGTATGTGTGACAATAATAGCATTTGATTTTGTGTTACCGTACAGATCGTACGTGATTACGTGTGCGTGACATATGTGTGTATCATATGTACATGTGTTAGCAAGTGGCCGGTAGTATGAGTACATGTATGTGACTTACATGTAGGATGCAGGTGTATATGTGTTAGTACGGGGCTGTTAATGTGAATAGCTATATGGACAATTTCACAAAACTGAAACTATTTGAAAAAAAACAAATGTCAACCAGATTAGTAGATCACACCCTACACGAGGACCATCAAGAGTGCACTATGCACTACACTGCTCGACTGCTTTTGGGTGTGCTCCGTCGAAATCCTGTGATTAGGGGAATCAAGATGGTGGGGTCCTTTCTCCGGTCAATAGGCTATTTTTTAATTGATTAAATTATTTCTAAAATATGAAAAATCAATGGCTCAGATAATTTGAGATATTACCTCCTTATAGGTAAAGTTTGTATCTTAGCATTGCCCTTCTTTTTTTCCAGTTTAGTACTGTCGCGTTGCTTGGTTGTACAATATATGCAATAATTTAATGTTTGTCATACTTTTGTCAGGTATCTGAGGTGGTATTACTAATCACTAATACCCTGGTAGGTTTTTTGTTCTGCTTCACAACATTTTGCTTGTTCCATTACCATAAAGTACTTTTCCACAAGAGTTCTAGCAGGAAGTGCACCCCACCCTTTTATTTAGTTCACAACTACCATACAAGAAAAAGCTAGAGACTTTCATAAAACAGATGCGTGGTTGCGATAAGATTTCTTTTGGTAATCACTATGTTTACCAGATGGCAAATAGATGATGAGGCAGTTCACCTGTTGCTGCATTTGACAAGAAAACTGACCGCTGTCCATTGTTTTTTCTGTTCTCCAATCCATCGCATGTAACTTGTATTGTAGATGTAAAGAAAGTAAAGTAGAGCTTTTATTCAGTATACTTTGCACTGCGAATCAGTCTATTGTCAGTCTGTTATCATGGCAATAGCATGGACACTTTTGTTAATCTTCACAAACTCAGTCAGCTCTAAGCATTCAGCCACGAAAGCAGGCCATTTGAAAACTTATTCAATGCATGCCATTTTTTGTTCAGGATGTATCACGTCAATCCCCAGCTCTCATGAAAAAAACCGGCCATCATGCATACATGACTCCTATCTACAATTGGTAGAGTCTGCAATTTCTGCCATTTTGTACATGGTCATGTCTGAAAAAATATACACCAACTTATATGTCTGTGCCCAAAACTCGGCCCAAATTTTCCTTCTCATCTGTGCTTTTTTCTGTCTCTTCTGAGTAGTGAAGCTCTCCGGCTGGCCACCACTACTGAAACCATGGCCTGACCTGCATGATTGAATGAACTGATATACAACATCTGGCTGCAGTGCCATAGCTGGCCTATGCTTAGACAGAAGGATGTGGCGGCTGGCAGCAGTTATCTGGAACTGTCTGGCTTTATCGCAGAGATATGGCCAGTGGATTCTAGTCCCGTGTCCTTATTTCTGGAGTTGAGTCATCCAATGGCCTACTATGCTGAGAGCTAGCAGTAAGTGTGCGATTGATTCCTATTTCATGAGGCATCCATTTGAGGTAGGGCTGCAGCGGAAGCAATTTCAATCGAGGCTGGACGAAATTTTCTTCCCTCTAATCAAGGCTAGGAAGGTTTGGCCCTTTTTCTAACAAAATATGGAAAGCATGCCGAGAGAGAGAAATTCTGTCCTGGGTGGCCTGGTATTCCTTATGCCTGCCATGCCTAAAGATTGCCTTGTTGAAGCTAGGTGCTGAATTTGAGGAAGTAAATCATACATCAAGCATGCAACAGCTTTGCAACTTTGCAAAGTGAACATAAAATCGAGAAAAGGGCTCCTTTCAAGCATATGTGCACTATCTGTAACTGAGTATATACAAATTCATTGGACTAGAACTTTATACTTCATTACATCACTTGTTGGTTTTTCTGTCCTCTAAGCCTCAACTGGCCTGAGAGACAAGTTAGTTTTAAAAAGTAGTAGTTGAATGAGTTCTCTTGAATGAGCAAACATTCAATTTACCACATGGCTCTCTGAAATAGAATGAAACTGTTCCGCCTATATATCTCCATCAACTCATGGTACCTATCGCCTATTTGTGACTCGTATGAACCAACTCAAAATTGTCAGCTTAGTAATGTTTCCTGCATTGTTTGGTTCTCCTACAAGAGAACTGCTCTAGTACTCCTCTTTCTAAAAACCACGAGAATCTAAAAGTAGCCAGGCTAATTAATTAAATATTTTATTAATTATGTTTCTCGTCCTATTTGGCTCCGGCCCGTCCAAACGTAGCCCATGCCCAGACCAAACGAAGTCAAAATCATCATCTCCAGGAATTGAATGGATCATGCGAAATGGAAAGACGTTATTAAACAAAGGGATCCAGAAGGGGGCTGGAGGCGCCTCCGTAGATGACCGTCGATGACCCCATGATGGAGATGGAGGTGTCCACACTACAGGAAACGGGAGCTTTGCCGAGGGCCCAGCTTTGCCGAGAGCTAGCTCTCGGCAAAGACTGCCTTTGCCGACAGCCAAATAGAACCCTCGGCAAAGAGCCTTTACCGACGGCTTAGC
>Ga0182004_10005565_pt1 | contig 10260 bp, 8 predicted proteins | sample Sormic07211540_1_FD_120479 | JGI IMG/M metagenome (GOLD analysis project Ga0182004, IMG submission 120479) | Endophyte microbial communities from Sorghum bicolor roots, Mead, Nebraska, USA - 072115-40_1 MetaG | ecosystem: Host-associated > Plants > Roots > Unclassified | place: USA: Nebraska...
CCCTAGAAAAAATTAAATGAGTTGGTGAACCACGCAAGTTCCGAGGATAATTAAATGGGCTGGTGGACTGAGTATGCTAGTAGAAATAGCAGTATTTGTGGACAAAATTTTCTCCTAGAAATAACAGTATTTAGGGACGGAGGGAGTATGATATTTACAACATGGTTCATGAAACTCAAGTGTGTTATCCAAAAGACCAAATTAACATCCAAAGATAAGCAGATCATAGCTAGATCATCATCGTTGTAGCTGAAATTGAAATAGCGAGCTATTTTAGAGCTAAAGCTAAGCAATATAGCGACGCTAAAGCACAATTTAGCAGCCATAGCTATAACGACAAATGTCTCTCCAACAGCTATAGCGGCGCTATAGACCGCTATTTAAGACCATATTCAGCATCTGCAACCTTTCCATCTTTACTCATATGGCCATTTTGCAACCTGCAATTTGGATGACAGCATGATTCAGGATTAATTCAAACAAATATTTTTTAAGTACGCTGAAAATATCCGTGAAAAAAATTGACAGCATTATACATGAAAAAAATTGACAGCATTATACATGATTCAGCTATTTTTTTTATTAATTCAAACAAACACTCATGAAAAAATTGCATTATACATTACATGTCTAAAGCCACAAGGCAAGGCTGACTTTATTCTTCATTTCTTCAACAGGTGCCAATATCCGTGACTTGAGGTCTCCTAATACTCTGGGGTAACACAGCACAGTGAGTTTTCGATTTCACAAATAAGTACACTGAAAATACTGCCCTCACATACTTACCGGAAGCATTCAACCAGTAAATTGACAGCATCAGACATAAAGCTGTTGTGCACATTAACAGAAACATAAGGTGACACCTGTAACATGAAACACCTAGAAAGTGAACTCTATAATTTGAAATCATGCAACTACAATTTAAAATATAAAGATGGTGAAATCCTAGAGGGCCTTGCAGACTTTGAAGAGGAATTTGAGGGTTTGATGTGAACAAAAGGGTTGGCAATCAGGAGCACATGCACAGGCACAACTTACTGCTTCAATCACATGAGGCAAAGAGGACGATGATGAACCATCATCAGAGCAGACCGGTGCAATTCTATTGTACCAAGGCTTCCTAAGTTCCAAGTGTTCCTCTGCAAAGCGCAAAAAAAAACATGAATTCTCGTGTGCAAGGATCACAGAAAATGGTCATTAAGAATCATGCTTATGACTGCTGCAAAGAAAACTTGGGAAGGGAGGAAGTTTAACTCCCTCTGCTTTTACATTTATGATGGCATTCACGACAAACTAACTAGTTCGAAAGTAAACTAATTAGCCTGTCCTAAACGTCATATATACTAAAAAACAAAGGGAATAGTAGTTGTTATATCGCAAGAGGTGAAAGCATATTTTATGTAATAGTTGGGAAGTGTTCTTTTTCATTTAGGCCTTGTTTAGTTCCGAAAAGTTTTTGGATTTGACTACTGTAGCATTTTCGTTTAATTTTATTTGATAATTAGTGTCCAATCATGGACTAATTAGGCTTAAAAGATTCGTCTTACGATTTACATGCAAAATGTGCAATTAGTTTTTGTTTTCGTCTATATTTAATGCTCCATGCATGTGTCTAAAGATTCTATATAATGGGTGAAAAGTTTTTGGGTGTGAAACTAACAAGGCCTTAATGATAAAGTTTTCAAAAGAAAGCACCCTAGTTTTTGTTAGTCAAAGTTCTTTTTTTAACCTAATCTTATAATATATGAGTTTTCATCCAAATAATTATTTTAGAGATATTGCTAGTCAAAGTTGTTTTCCTTTTCGACTTTGATGCACAAACTTTGGACCTGTATTACCTGTCACAAGACATAGTATACTTTCTGCTGTTTTGAGGGTGCAAATAATCACGAACGAGCAAGGCTGCACGTGTATTCAGCATTCAATTCGATCCTAAGGTAAAAGATGATGCAATACGAGCTTTACAACTGAAATAAATGATTGAAAACGAGCTCAAAGAATTCAATTGTAACCAGATTACAGCATGCAGTTGCTGAAGAAGCGCCACAATCTTGGCATGCAGGATAGCTCAATGCTACAACCAAGATTTACTGCAGTATGATACAATTCTCAGTCCTCCCAACTCCCATGAAATTGAAACACAGAATTTTCTAAAAAGGCTAAATCAGGCTTTATGATACCGAACCATTTACAGTTCCAGCACCTAATTTAAATCTGTTCCAATGTGCAGAGAGGCGCCAAACAAGGCTCCCATGGGGCTTCAACACACAAGACTGGTCGATCTGATGGCAATGTTTTCGCTGTGTGGCCTTGTGCCTGTTCGTATGCCAAAACCATTCTCCTCAACGGTAAAAGGTTTAGAACTTTTCAACCTCACACAGCTATATGGTTATCGATATCGAAACTCCGAAGATCTGAAGGGCTGGCTCCTAACCTGTAAACCAAGTTGGACAAAAACAAGTTATAGACCACAAAGGAAACTAGAGCAGGATTCGTAAACTTGAATATGCTGCAAGATTGTTGTATAGGTGAGTGCTGCAGAAAATTTGCACCGAGACATCAACAGACCACATAGGAAGCTAGAGCAAGATCTGTAAACTTCCTAAGTTGTAAAAGCCATCAGAGTTATGAACGACAACAACGATCAGTTACTACAAAAAGGGATGATTTACCTTTTGTTTATAGTGCAATAGTGAAATTTGATGCTTCCAGATCTCACATCTTCAGTATACTGTGACAAATAGTAGACATGTTTAAAGCATTTAGTGTAAAACCTATAAATGGCAAGAGCAAATGTGGAGAGGGGGAAATACCATCCTTAAGGTGACAATGATTGAAGAAAATGCAAGAGAATCAAATGGTATATCATCCAGAGCAAAAAGTGCACATTCCAGCGACTCCGCCCCAGGTGAAAAGTTGGGGGTCTTCAACCTTGCTCGGAAAATAATGTAACTCTACTGCATCTCATCGTAATACAAAGAGAATCAACTTAGTAGTGGACAAAATAACCTATAACTTTGTGACTGCCAAATTTTCACTCACTTGGCCAATCAGTGGAATATCCAACTGAGCAAAAGGTGAGACTATCTCTACATCTGCACATGCTTCTTCTAATGTTTCTCTAGAGGCTCCTTCAGCAGCAGACTCCCCCACCTCTAAATAACCAGCAGGAAGTGTCCTGTTAATGTAACCTTGGTCAAATTGGAGGACAGCAATACATGATTGCTATGTTCAATAATGAAAAGGAAAATTGTTCATGCCGCACAAAACCAAGAAAAGTTTTGACAGAAAGAACTTGGAAATTGGTAATGTAAAGATTGGTACTGCATTAAAAAATAATGCTATTAGATAGGGAGTTTGTGAAAACAGAAAAGAGCCATTCCTAACATAAAAACAATGCAAAAACCTATATTATAATATTGCATCATATTCTGAACAGTACAGGCAAAGAGTTCTGGCTCAAACACTGCAAACCTGCATATGTCGTACATAGTCAAAAATAGTTGCGAGAGAATATCAAAACATAGTACAGCTATGCTATTAACTATTACAGTGCCAGAATCAGAACAAAAAATCGTAAGGAAAACATCAAAGGGAACTTACCAAAGACCATAAGCCGGTTCAATCTTTCTTCTGCAAAGGAGAACCTTATTATCATGCTCCACAAGGCAACCAACAACCTATTCAGATGATATATATTATAAATGGGAGAAAATAGAAGCCAACATGTGTTACACATATATAACAAAAATTTCTATTGCTAGTTATAGTCCCTTGTTTCACCAATAGGTTAAACAAAAAAGAAAATGGGGGCAGTTTTGTCCGTCAAAAGCACTTCATACATGACTGAAAAATACGGGCTCTATGAATCAAGAAATTCAGGGGGTGTTTGCCGCAGATTAAAGCTGCAGCCGCTGCGGCTGTGATTTGCCTCCTACAAAATACAGTAGATAGAACTAGAAAAGCCACAGCCACTGCGGCTGTAATCTGAAGCGAACAGGCATTCAGTGTCTTAATTTAAAGTACAAATACAAATGCATATGATCCTTTTCTTTTTCTTTTATTTGTTCAGCATGTACCATTTTTGGGTTTTCGTAGTGAACTCTTCCACAAGAAGAACAAACAGCCCTCATCTTCTCATCACCATCAGGTATGGCCAATTTCGTCGGACTTCCACAAGCAGGGCAGAATTTGATCTTTGACTTGTGCACCTGCAGAAGGAATGGTTTGCTGAGATTAAGCCTTTAACATTTTTTCTTCACAAAAACAGTTAAATCAGTGTATATGTCTCAGTCTCAAGAAGTAAATATTGCAGAGTCATGATGCAGATTAATACTGATCACTGGTGTAGCAGAGATGCGTATGTTGTGTTGGTTTTGTGGGCACACAAGGAGGGATAGAGTCCGGACCGACGATAATCGGGATAGGGTTGGGGTGGCACCAATTGAGGAGAAATTGATTCAACATCGGTTGAATTGGTTTGGACATGTCCAACGGAGGCCTCCTGAGGCGCCGGTGCGTAGTGGGGTTCTAAAGCGGGTCGATAATGTAAAGAACGGTAGAAGTCGACCTAAACTGACTTGGGACGAGTCAGTTAAGAGAGACCTTGAGGAGTGGAATATCTCCAAGGATTTAGCTATGGATAGGAGCGCTTGGAGATTAGCAATCAACGTGTCTAATGTTGTTGTTGTTGTAATACTGATCACTTAGCAGGTAGCAGTCATATTAATGCATATCTAACCTCAAGCAGTCCAGGAGAGCTGACACAGAATTTTGCTGCGGTTTGGATGCCGCAACATTAGACAGAGTAGATGATCGTATTCCATTAGCATAGAAAACCCTGCGATTTTACTAGAGAGCACATCGGCCGTTTTCGCCTGCATGGGAAGCCAATCCCATTTGGCAATTGGCACGGTCACTGGATTGAGTCAACGCCCTAACCGATTCAGTAAGCACGCATCTCAGATATAACTGCTACGATGGCCGCCTGACCATAGCGCAGCACATTAGAGTGGCACGAGGAGCAGCACCGAAGGGGGGGCGGGGGACTCACCACGGCAGCAGGCGGCGCCGGGGCAGGGGAGCTGGCGCCGGAGCCGGACGAGGCCGCCATGCGGATAGGCGGGGAGCGCGCGAGCGGGAGCGCGTCGCGGCGGAGGAGCAGGCGGGTGCGCGGGGAGGACAGTCGCGCGGCGCGGTGGAGGAGCAGCGGGTGGGATCTGAGGAGGGGGAGGAGCATGGTGGTGGGTGCGGCCGTGCGGGCTCGGCTTTAGTAGCGTGTAGCGGAGGCGGGCGGGGTTGGTGGCGGGCGCGGTAGGGTGGGGGTGGGGATCGAGCCGAGCGAGGGCAGGCAATGGCGACTCGGGGGCCGCCGGGGGAAGGGGTGGTGAGGCCTGAGGTCGGCCGCCCAACACGTTCCGCCGCGGGATTGGTCGACGCGCGGTTTATGTGGTACGGTTGGGAGAAAGACTAGTTGAGCTGGCGTGTCAGGTTTATCCATGATTCCTCGAACTTGTACCTCTTTTTTTAAAAAAAAAGAAAAAACTTGTACCTTCCATCCACTATTATTTTATTATTAAACAAAAATATACTAGTATACTTATTAATAGTTTGGTTTCTCTAATGATTTGTTTCAATTGAAGGATTTTTATAGAAATTTAAAAAGAAAATCCAATTCTTATATTTTTGCTTACATCATATGATGTTTAGAACGAAGGAATTCTTTTCCTATGAAAAGGCTTGCTTTCCATTTATCAAATAGAGTAAATAAAACATGCACTTCAAGCTCTTGGTAAATTTTCCTACTTTACAAATGGAAAGAATGAGCAACTCCTTGTTCACTAGAATAGAAGATCATATATTCTTGTGTTCCAAACATCCATTACCATAAAATTTTTCTATTTTTCAATCCTCTCTTTTGTACCTACATCTATTTTCTATTTCTGTGTTTGCTATCTTTTCTCCGTTTTGCATTTCTCTATTCCATCCATACCTTAAAGTATGGAGTAAACTCTCTATACATGATAGGCAGCTACGGCAATTTTAGGCCGTGTTTACTTCCATTTTTTTTTAAATCAGCATTGTAGCACTTTCGTTTATATGTGACAAATATTGTTCAATAATTGACTAACTAGACTCAAAAGATTCGTCTCGCAAATTACAGGTAAACTATATAATTAGTTATTTTTATTTATATTTAATGCTTTATGCATGTGGCGCAAGATTCGATGAAATATGGAATGTTGTCCATTTTGCAAAAAATAGATGAGGAAATAAACACGGCGGAGAAGGGAGAAGGACGGCGACCAGGAGAACATTCGAGCCATGGGTTGTGATTTGTGAATCGGACGGTAGCGTGGCTGTGGCGAAGGAGAATGGCAGGCGCTAGAGCACAATGGATGACCTCATTTGAGTGGACTTGGAGCTTCAGTGTTTCTAAAGCAAAGAGACAAACCGATAAGGTTATTTTATATTAGCGTAGTGTTAGAAGCTAAGTGACGGGTAAAGAAATAATCCATCACATTCGTGACCAGAAAAGTAACATGTTGAAATCATCTCTTGTACGTAGTTTTTCTTTCTTTGTGTAGTGTCCATGAGGCCCCGTCACCAACGGGTCTTGTTTTCATCTATCACTGATCATAATGATTCTTACCGACAATGTCTCGTGAGACCTTCACTTTTCTTTCTGTCACTATTGTATGATTTTATATGGATGCAAACGGTCGTCGTGTGCTCTTAATATATTGCCCTTGCTTAACAACTTAATCTTTGGAATTTCAGACAACAAAACGGTTTTACAAAATCATACCATGGCTTTTCAGCCAAGCAAATTGCCATGATAAGTTGCGTATGATCTTTAGGATTATAGAGGCCTGGACCATTTTCATTCAATTAATGAAAAAACTACCTTGTTCTAAAAAAAGCTGTATTGCCTTGATCAGCAACTAAAGCATAAGAATTCTGGAGAGCGAAACAACCCTTGATCAATGGCAAGGGATAGTACGTCAATGACTTAGTCTGTCCCATGAGATTTCCTAAGGCTCGACTCATGAATCTCATATGCCATATTCTAAGAGTCTTCGTCTCTGGATTCTCAACAATAGCCACTTTCAAGCCTTGTTTGCAACGGCTTCTCCTAAATTTACTCTGGCTTATTATAGGCATCTTATGCACTTTAGAAATAATAGCTCATGGAAGTCATTCTCAAAATGAATATAGAGCCGATGAAAATAGGAAAAAGTATCTCACCGGCTCATGAAAAACCGATTCTAATTTGAAGAAGCCAGGTGAAAGCCCTAGTTTGGTTTTGGATAAGACATTTGTTGTGGTACTCCCAAATAACTATGAAACATTCATTTATTTCGATCAGACGGTCACGATCATCTACTACCTCCTAGGAGGTAATAGATGAAATATATATATATATATATATTATTTTATAAAATAAGGTAAATAAGTAAAGTTTTAAATATAAAAAAAGCTTTTTTTAGACTTGACTGGTGTGTGCATGATCTTTGACTAATATGGTAAATCTTTTTGATTTATAACTTTGTGTTTCATGTATTTTTATTATCATATTGTTTGTATTATTTTATAAACGATTTTACATGTGTGTGTGTAGCGTGTGTGTATGCGGTAGGCTAGCCTGGTTAGCCTGATATGTTAGCATGTGTCTGTGAGCGTGTGTGTGTGTATGTGGTTAGCCGGTTAGCACGTCTGTGTGTGTACCCTGCTAGTGGGTTAGAATCCAGACTATATCCACGCTAATTCAATTCTACTAAGCATGCATAATTAACCCAACCCAATCCACATCTTCCACTCGAAGGAACTAAACCACACCAAACCGTTCCATTCTTTCAAGCAAAAATAATCTATGAGCAGTGCTAGGCGACGACTTTGCCGGCAAGCCGCAAGCTACCGAAGAGTACGTGCAGCAGATGGGTCCGGCGCGGTGCATACTGGCCGACCTCCTATAGCGCAGCAACTTCCCCAGAATCTCGCTAGTGAGAGACCATGCACGATCCATGGGCTAAAACCGTTTCAATCCAAACAAATTGAGCCCACACCAATCTAGCTTAAAACCAATCCAGCCTAAACCATTTGATGGCTCAACGCAAATAAAAGCAAACAAAGTCCATCCAAAGCAAAACCCACACCATTAAATCTATTTCTACCCAAACTGTTAGCAGGACAGTGTGTGCATGGTTAGGCTGGTTAGCAAGGATGGTTGGATCGGCGGCGCCACGCAAGGAGGGTCGAGATCCGGCTCTGCTCTCCCGTGATTAGGGGAATCGGCAGGATTTCCCCTCCCCCCTCCCGTCATTAGGGGTTGCAGGTGTTTTATTTTTGTTTTTCTAGATTTATTAATTTATTTAGTAATTCATTAAATTGTAAAAAATCAATGGTTTAGATTGATTTAAGATATTACCTCTTTGTAGGTAAAAGGTGTACCTTAGCATTGCCCTTTGGATAGTTAATGAAATTCTAGTACTAACCTCTATACTAAGTATATGTAGACTTAATGAGGTTGGTACATGTCAAGAGATGGAGCATGAGATGATCATGGTGATGACCACAAGATGATCAAGTACTCAACTTGAAAAGAAGAAATATAAAAACAAAACTCTATGGAGATCAAGGCAATTGCTTAGGATTTTAGTTTTGGTGATCAAGACACCATAGATGGTGTGATCACATTTAGGATAGATAACCGTACTATAAAGATGGGGATTCTTTGGCTAAACGGTTATCAAGTGCCACTAGGTGTCATTATTCTTGTGCATGCATTTAGAACCTAGTGAGCTAATTTAACTTCTTCGAAGAAATTGTTTGTGAAAATGCTAGCACACTTGCACATGTTGGTACACATATGGTGGTGTTGGGACACTTTAAGAAGAAGATGGAGTTGGAAGGGTACCGAGCTTGCGAGGCGAGATTTAGCGCTTTTGAGAAAATGAAATGCATATTTTCTTTTGCGGTAGTGTAAAATTTGGAGAAGTCGCGGGAGTGTTTTTCACTGGATGCTGGTCTCGGAGGCATTGGACACTGAACATGCGTGTTTGGTGTCTTGTCAGTTTCTAACGCGAGTGAGCAGTGCGCATGGGATGTGAGCCAGACACTGTTGGCGCATCTGATGATGCATGACATCAGCAAGTACGCAGGCGAGCGTTTTCTGACTGCTGAGCATCGGACTCCCTAGAGAGCGTCTGGTGACCCCGTACTTTTACAATCCTCTCTGCGTACGGGTCTGGTGTGCACCGGACGCATCTGGTGTCCACTTGACCGTGTCCGGTGGTTTGAAAGTGACCGTTAGATGACGCGCGAGATTCAAACGTTGACAGTAGCTGTCATCTGAGCACCGGACGCAGGGTTTCAGCGTCCGGTGGCTCACTGTTTGCGCGTCCGATGACCCCGACTTCTGTCTAGTGAAAGAGCCAGCGACTCTATTTGTTCGAGGGGCTTATACATAGCTATTGGTCAGCTTGGGACTCACTCTCTTGGCATTCTTGACTACTTGACATCCTTGTGAGCCTAAGCAAACACCTCCCACTCATCTCCTTCATAGATTAACCATCTTTGTGAGATTGAGAGTGATTCCAAGTGCATTTGCTTGAGTAATTGCATCTAGTGGCACTTGGGGATTCGATGTCGGGCGTGGGGTGGGCAACGTCGAAGTCCGTGGCGAGTTTCGAGGGGGGGTGATGGGCATTGGCGAGGGACGGAGGAGCGAGGGCACTGATGATGATTGGGGGGAGGGGGAGCCGAGGGGGGTGATGGGCATTGGCGAGGGACGGAGGAGCGAGGGCACTAATGATGGTTGGGGGGAGGGGGAGCCGGAGATCATGGAGATTGCCGGGGGAACTATCGCGCTAATTGGGGGAGGGGAAGCAACCGGAGATCACAGTAGGCTACGTTGGGGGAGGCATGCGAGCGACGCAGGCGGAGGGGGCAGAGCGACGCCGCGGGTCGCACGTTGACGAAACGAAAAAAGGTTACACGATAAAATAGTCTTAGTTTTGTTCTTTTTAGTGGTAGGAGAAAAGTAATAAAATTATATGAGGACTCGCGCACGGCGGTGGCTGGTGGTGAACGGCAACAGACCGCAACCGCGGCGCCCTACATGCGGCATGTGCATTGCACATGGCCGCACGCGACAGGCTAGCTACATGAAACGGTCATGTGACAACATTCAAGGGACACAAGTTGAGTCGTGAACTATGTAATGTACCTCACGCTCCCGCTGCAGCGTTTCAGAAGGCA
>Ga0182004_10005566_pt1 | contig 10259 bp, 5 predicted proteins | sample Sormic07211540_1_FD_120479 | JGI IMG/M metagenome (GOLD analysis project Ga0182004, IMG submission 120479) | Endophyte microbial communities from Sorghum bicolor roots, Mead, Nebraska, USA - 072115-40_1 MetaG | ecosystem: Host-associated > Plants > Roots > Unclassified | place: USA: Nebraska...
AGGACAATGCTAAGACCTAAAGTCACGTGCACATGCATCATGTATGCATGTGATCTAGATCTTTTTAGACCATAAAGTTAGATTCGCATTAATTCATATGGGTTGCCGTGGATTAAAGGATAACTTGAACTAAATTCTACTCTAATATATCTCAACACATATAGATTGAGGTAAATTCGACAACATCCAGATAAGATCTAAGTCATTTCTTTATTTACTCCAACACATCAGTACGTAGCTTGAAGCTACTCAACCTAACCACTACTCACCCTGTTCTGTAGCAGCAAACTGAAGACACATGTTAGAAAGCACTCTTGGATCGACATGTTGAGTACCTTCTTGGTTCTATCCAGCTCAAAGATCAAGTGCTTAAGGTAATAAGAGAACCTTGCAGGGTTGGAAGCTTGACAGAGGAGCGATAAAACTTTGAGCTCACTTCAAACGTGGTCTATAGGGGTCACCGGCAGTCATCAATAGCATTGAAAAAGTCTTGTGTCACCATTTGTGGCATCTCTTGTGCTCAAGTCCATTTCAAGCTTTATTTGGTGCTGTTTACTTTATTAGACTTAGATTGCTTGTTTGTGACCCTAGGTTGCAAACCCCACTAGCTAGGAAGTAGGATATTAGTGCTTTTCTGTGTACTAATTAAATACTAATTAAATCTGCCCTAATGTCTTTGTTTTTAATGGTCATCGTATATTTACTCCCCTTACTCTGTTTCTTAGATCCTACAAATTGTTAAATGTCATGCAATGTGTTTTGTTATAAACCGTTCGGTACATGAGACTTGAGAATTTTAGATCTACATGTACCACGAGAGGTTGAGAAGTACTGAAATTGCTTAGATAATTATTTGTCTATTTATTCTATGTCATTTATTGTGGCAATTCCGTTGCTTATCATTGGCATGATGTTAATGATGTGCTATACTGTCTATCATAAATGGCACGGTGAAACCTAGTGAGGGTATGAAATCTTAATTGATAGGTTTTGTGGGAATGTGGGTGCAGATAAAAGTTTTGTATTTTGGGTATTCTTGCGGGTGAGTAATTCTTTGCCCGCATTATCTCTTTGTTTGACACATCTCTTCTTTACTAGTGAAGTTTTTTTTTACTTCAGTTCCACGAGTAGCTCTATTAGTAGAGCCGAAGTCATTTTTGAACCGTTTGACAAAATAACTCTATATGTGAAGCTCATTAAAATATGTTTTCATTGTAGAATCCCATACAGAAGTGAGAAACTACTATTTTTAGCTCCATCTCCCACTCACCCTCTCTAAGAATAAGTTTTAAGGAACTTTTCAGGTGAAGCCATTTCATTTATTCTGTTTGGCACAAAACAACTCCAAATAGTAACTCCTGAGGCAGGCAGAGGACTTGTGCCAAACGGAGACATATGGTTGGCGTCTAAAACTATCCTGAGATATACAAGGTAATGGGGTGCGATTCCTAAAGAATTAAGACCAGACCGTGGTGGATACAAACCCGGGTAAAGTGAACGCTGCCGTAGTGCAAACAATCAGATTACCATCAATAGGTACGATCCAACACAGGGGCCATCTTGTTCGTTTAACTGATAAGCCATAGCAGAAAGTACCGTTCGCTGATTTGTTGTAAGAGAAAAACACTGCTGAATGATTGACAGATTCGGATGATAAGCTCAAGCGAGCATGAACCAATCCTATGCCCCGCTACTGCTGCTAATATTCAACTCAGTTTCGATGGATTTCATGAATCTGATCCAAGAACATTCAACCTTCACCTGATTCGAAGACACTTTTAGATTCAGAAAATCTCCATACAAGTATTTTACAGTTCATTACATTATTATTCCTGCTTATATATACATACATATTAATTACAGAGCTACCCGGAAAGGTTACTGCAATACAGGCAGTCAACGAAATCTGTACACTTCCAGGTACCACGCGTAATACACAATCACAATACAATGGACCTCGATACAAATAGCAATGCAGTGCTGATTCCTGAAGACACCCAGACGTCCACTTCAGTCTCAGGCAAAGATGTAGACCTCCTCAAATGATTTCCTACCAAGAATACATGCGTTAGTCTAGATGAATGGATTGTACATCGGTTTGGAGGTAAAGAATAAAGATACAGAGACTCACGATTTTTTTCCACTAAATGTCGGGCTGTAGTTGTAAATTAAGTTATCCAGCACTTTGTCGGCAGGAGGCCTGTTTGGAGACTTGCGTGCTTGGCTGTTTCACGACACAGCGAAGGGTAAGGTAAGGATGATTTTTCTTTCATCGCTCTTGCAAGTTTCATTAAAGCAAGGTCCTTTCTTGCATATGCTTAAACCAAGACATCAAAGCACTACGACCAGAATTCCTGAGAAGGAACACTACTAAAACTTGGGTTTATTTATTTAGAAACGGAAGTTTCAAAGATAAGAGAACAACAGAGTGATTAACAGCCAAAGAAAATGTATGTAGTGTTTGATCAATTTCTGGTACATTTCCACAAAAGAACGATAAAGGTGGTGGCCTGGTGGGTACATCCTGAAATATCCAGATGAAGTATTGCCAACTTGAAATGTATAATAGATGTTACATCCTACAACAACAAACCTGATAAAATGATTGGCAAAATGTTGAGTAACCTGTACTGCATCTTCGCTGTGTGGAATCATTGGTTTCCTCCACTCAAAAATGGCTTTCTGCATTAAGTGAGGACAATTTTATATTTGTATAAAGCCATTGGTATCTGGTGAGTGGCCACAATTTGATATTTTGTGAATATTAATTTTAGAAAAAATGCAGTGCACAAGAAAAAAAAAAGGCAGAGCCAATAATAATATATTAGCATGGAACTCCCAAAACAACAACTAAAATACCTCAGGATGCCATTGCGTGGAAGTGATTGGATAATTATAGGCTTGTACAGTTGAGACATAGACCTGATTTGACAGACAAAAGAATGTTAATTTGTGCAATGGAAGAATTAATGGGCATTAACCTAGATCAGCAACTTTGGAAATTTGCAAATTTCATCGAAGTTGTTCCATTTATACTAATCACATAACACCTTCCGGATAGATTAGTATGTAGGAGCACAATTGTGACATACCTTGCCGTTTTCATCAGGTGATGTAGTCAAGATTTTGAAGAAACTTGATAGTGCATCATTCTCTCGATATCGCCTTGGTGATATACCATACTTCAAACAAATAACAAATCAGACTTGTTAGGGGACTTGAATCTTGTACTAAGTTTGGTTGTTCTGTATAAAGATGTTATCAGAATCACCAGCCAACAGCCATAATAGGATTGAGCCCAGTGCATTAAAGTAGGTGTTGTGTTGAAATAAATAAAAAAAGGACGAAGAAGTAATCAGAACCAATGGTAGCACTTACTCTATGATTTTGCATGACAAGACAGCTGGTGCTGACTTTTTTTATGAGGGCAGGGTCAAACCTGTGAGCAATTGCCAGTCAGTAGTTACAAGTGGAATTCATGAAACCACAAGTAAAACAATAACTTTTAATAGTACTAGCCACATCATCTCATAAGAAATTTATGTCCAGTCATTCTTTTAAATTAACTGCGCTCTGTTGGAGTGTATTTGGTCATGTAGTCCCCTGCCTTTTAGGGACCAATTATAGATAAAATTATGTTTTGGTAGCCATTTATGAAGCTATCTGAATGCATAAATATGCCAGCTTAACCCATTTGCCGATTGCACAATTGGTAACACAGTAATAAAAAGATGTTATTCCATGGGAACCATTCTATAACATTTACTTGCCTCATGTCACACAAGATAACTTATCTAAATTCTAAATGTCCCCATCAAGCACTAGCAAAAATAAAGACTTGCTTAGCATGAAGCAGCCACCTTTGAAACACTGAGCCCTCCAAAGCATAGCTGGGAAACTGAAGAGTGGATGCTTGATTCTGGGCGTCAAACGTCTCCAAGATATTATTGTCCTAGCACAATGGCAAGAGAACAATTAGTGCCCAATTTTGGTAAAGCAAACAGGAATAAATCATGGTCGCTTCATGGAATAGAAGGCTGTAGCACTTTGCTCCAGTACCTAACAACAGGCAAGTAAATGATATTTTAACTTCAAACTAAGCATTACTCTTCCATCATATCGATTTCATAGTTCACAATAATTAATAAGCTATCATATTATTTTTATATTTTAGTAAATAAGTTGGTCATATGGTAAATTTCTAAGAAGTAAAATTACCTTGCTGACAATCATGCTTATTAGCTCAAAGCCAAGACATTGGGCAAACAAAGGAAATGGTTCACCTGCGTCATTCTTGTCCAAAACATACTAAAAATGAAAAAAAAAAAGAGGAACTGTTAGAGTAAATCATGATAATTTGGTTCAATATTGTTCAGGCTGGCAATCATCAACATCATTATATCAATTTCGAACAATGTTCATAATAACATTGTACCTGAAACACTTTTTTTATCGTCTCAAAATATACACCTTGCTTCTCTGATCCACCAGTGAACAGCACTCCATTCAACAAACTCAGTTTCTGCAGGGAAGAGTCAACAAGGTAATATGTTAAACGCAGGGCGCCTCCACAAGCAGTTGTTTGTAAGCCAGTAGCCAGTGCTGTGAGAAGTCGTGATTGAAAATGAATGAAGAATCATCAGTAGCTTGGGGACCTGGGGACCCCATTCAGATCTCAAATATAGAAATACTCCTGGGTAGGTTGCTTAGGCTTGAAACAATTTACTCCAACAACTATCTCGATTTGTGATTGGTGACCCTATTAGTGAAAGTCTCCCGGACATGTTCATCAAGCAATTTTGACACTTGGGAAATTTCCTAAATAATCAGGACTTCACTACCACCATACATTCAGAGCTCAGGGGCATCAACGAAGAGAGAGAGAGAGAGAGATTCTGATTATCCCCCATTTCGAATTCCCTTCCCGAGAATTTATTTGGGAATGTAACTGAACTCTCAAAGACTGCTCTAGCAAAATACTATAGTGAACAATGAGAATTGACCAGCGCTATGGTGGGCAAGAGCTGCATATGGCAGAATTGACCAGTGGTCCGTTTTCATCTGCCCATATCCCAATTCGCGAAATCGTATATGCAAATGGAAGCATGAAACCTGTACGCTGTAGCAAAATACTATAGTGGACAGTGAGTGCACACCGAAGCTACTAACTCGATTCACGACGTGTTGCGTTGCCTATCCAGGACGCGACAGGGGAGAAGAGGGGAAAGGGTAGAAACCGGCGGAGGCGAGCGTGTGAAGCACGCACCTCGAGGAGGCGCTCCTCGGGCTCGTTGTAGACGAGCGGGATGACGCGCGCGCCGGCGGCCTCGACGAACTTGACGTAGGAGGCGCCGATGTAGGAGGTCGCGGTGGTGTTGCTGATCCTGCCGCCCGCGCCGTCCCCCGGGTGCGAGACGATGCCGATGACGGGACGGTCGTACAGGGCGGGGTCCGGCGGCGCGCAGGCCACGGCCCCCGCTCTCCCTCCCGTCGGCAGCCGGATGACCCCCGCCGCCGCCGCCGCCGCCCCCGACGACGGCGGGGGGAGGAGCGCCGCCAGGAGGAGCAGGAGTAGGTGGGGGCAGCGCGAGTCCATTGGCAACACTGGCGTGCGTCGCCCGCCTGTTTCCGTGTGCTGTCTGACGGTCACCGGTTAAAGAAGCTACGGGTGCGGGGGCACCGGAGCTCCAGGCTCCAGCCGTCACCCGTCGTTTTCGTGTCGCTCTCGCCAGTCGCCACTCGGTTCTCACTTCCGCTGACGAAATCGGCTTGAACTGATTTTTATTATTTATTGTGAGTGTCCTTATGTTGTCGTGTGAATTATTTGCATTGCTTTGTGTTTTGCCTTGATCTGCTTGGGTCATGTCAAATTGCGTGTAGGTGCTTTGTGAACCTACTCCAAGCAAGTCTTGTAAACCCTCTATAATATCAAGTGTAAAGTTCTAGTTGAAGAGGAGTTTCATTTTGTGTCGTGCAAACTTGAGGAAGCTAGGTGACCCAGATTTGGTAGTTCCACACATAATCTTCATTTTATGTATTTATATCACTTGTTTCGGATAAAAAAGTTCCTAGACCTCACTCACATCTTTAGAATACTATGTGGATCACAAAGGGGGGGTAAAGTCATTTTGTGTATTTTTATCACTTGTGCTTCCATGAATTTTGGTTGACCTGGTTTTGACTAACTCAACTACAAAGTTTTAAGAGTAGGAAGACAAACCATTCATCCAGCTTAACCCAATAGTTGCATGACTAAAGTATTAATAGTACGAAGAAAAACCATTATTTTGAAAGGATCTCATATTGCCCCATGAACTATCATTCCCAAAATAGTATATCTCTTCCAATAAAATACCCCAAACACCTTGATAATATTATCATTATCGTCATGAGTAAAGATGCAATCATGAGCTTCATCCGAGGAAACCCATAGGAACCATATTAAGGAAGTTTGTGATGTTTTCATGATATGAGACACTGGGTACAATGGGTGTTGATGAACAACTCTTTGGATGATGTTCCTGGATAATTCCATTATCCTTGCTTCAATACATCCAGACACAATGCAAGAAATTCAACACCTATAGGTTCCTTAAGCTTGGAAGCATGTTTCTTAGCAATTGTGTCACCATATCTAAGGACATTTGCCCCCACACTAAGACTTATTCGGCAACAAATGTTGGTCTCTCCAGAAATTGTAGCTAAGTAAGAAGTGTGCATAATTCATCATATTAATAATATAAACATAACCCTTATGTGAATGTTAATCCACAACATGATATGAATTTAGTAGGATTTGTAGGAGCTAGTCACTAGATGATAATGATAAAAAAAGACAACTTGCATTAACAAGCACACTTTACCCCAAAATAGAGCTAAATCTTTGGGCAATTGGTCAAATAATAGAACAATCTTGGTCAAATATATAGTTGCTAGGCACGCAAATACTTCTTGCTAATTGAAAAGTAATTAGAAGCTACACTAACTAGGAATGACAAAACTACAAAAAATGCTTTAAGATTATTGATATGATGTAATGCTTCCAAAACCAACAATAATGAAAACCATGATACAAGCACAAAAAATATGGATATAAAATAACTTAGGTATGAGGCCACTATAAATTTGTAACTTTTCCTACTGATTTCAATGCAACTAGGAAAACAAATGCTCGACAAAAATATATGGAAATACTAGAAAAAAGATTGTCTAGGATGTAAGCGTTGAACATAAATGTTATCATAGTCATCGTTGATCCCTTCATTTTATGTGCTTTAAAACTACCATGTAAGTTGAAATAGAAAATGAACTAAGAATTTAGTAAAATTAAAGTGAAAAATTGTTAAAATAGTCTATGTCATTATTCCAAATTAAACAATAATTGAATAAGAAGTGGCCTACATACTAAACTAAGTAGCATGGATTTAAAAATTTATTCTAGTAATAATGCTAAGGAAATGAAAATTTCTACCCATCTTTAAATAAAATTGTCATTCTAGGTCAATATCAAAAGAAATATACTAAACTATGATGCTTGTGAGGTAAACAAACAACCCTCACTCCATGAGGAAATTAAGAAAATACAGAAATATGGATCCATCTTGTTCTGTTTGTAAATAAAATAAACTAAGAAACAAAACATCTAGAATGGAAATACTATTAGATTTAAAGGTAGACATAGTAGAAATTAATTTGTATTGTCTGAAACCAAGCTTCCTTCTAGTAATACATCTTGATGACGCCACTCTACTTTTGTGTCTCTTCTTTAGTATATCGAGCATATATCATCAGAAGTTTAGATTTCCAACAAATATGTTCATTGATGAATTCCTTGGAACAACATATTTTAGCATGTTGTTTGCACTTTTGAACCTTTGGGTGCTTCTTATGCCACCTTAGGATTTTCCTGTGTCGTAATGCTTGGCCCAATTTTTTCTCTCGTCATATGCATTGACCAAGAAATGATGCTCCACCAAATAATACTTATTAAGCAACTTCCCCCAAGTAGCTTCAAATCCATTAATGATTAACATTTTGCTGGTCACCATGTGGAACTCATCTAACAAGATCTATCCTCCATATAGATTGGTCCCAACTCTATCCTTGCATTATAAAACATGTGCCATTTGCACAAAAGATATAGTGGCCTATGCATCACTTCTTTTATTTCTATCTCCAAAACCATGCAAAGTGATATGAAAAGACAAATCATTAGTTTTATACATCCAACAATCAACCTTTGAAGAAAACTTTTTCAGTGATCTAAAATGTTGTAGAAGACCATGGAAACTAGTTTGTTACTACTATTTACGGTCGCAACACAACCCATTAGTATCAAGAAACCTCTGAGCAACCACTCATATTTCTTAACCTTTTCATCATGCATTAGCACACTTGCAAAAAATCATTGACGAAGAGACCAAATGGCATTTTATATAAGTTCATGTAATATGTGGTGTCAATTGTCATGAGATTGCCAAAAACAACTACAATTTTGTTAGTTCTTTTCACTTGTCCAAATTAGGGATTTATTTTTGGTCCATGCTATCAAGACCAGCCTGAACTGAAGTCTTGCGTCTTTAGGTGTCTTCTTAAAAAAATTGTGTCTTTCTTCTACAATCATATGTCTCACGTAGTGCATAATGGCCTTCTATTGAAAGGTATGCATGAATCTTGCTTAGTGTGATATTATTCTCACATAAGTACTAGATCAATTCTCACGAGCATCCACCTATCTTCATATGAGAAGTCCATTATCTTTATCACCATCTATAGCTCTTATAATTCTTGGTTGTGTGACATGTATTGAAATAAGCTAACCATCATCATTATTGCACTCTAGCCTCGTGGTTAGAACCTTTGTTCTTGCATTTAGTTCATTTTTCAAAATCATGCATGCCAAAAATACATTTTGCAAATTTAGTGATGCAACTAGTCCATTTAATGTTATGCTTGTTTCATCTTGTAACATTAATAGCCAAACAAAATTATCAACCTCTAAAAACAACATACCTCATTGTTTGATAACCATCATTGTTCTTATTAATGTTTCTTTTGTCAATACCAAAACCCACCAGGGACAAGTAAGTTTTTAGAATTTTGAATTACCTCTAAAATAGAATGCTAAATCAAGAGTGGTTAAAAAGTAACCTAAAATTAGATTGCCTACATTTGAATCATAGTACTTTCTCATTGTCCTCTCAAGTCTCGATTATTGCACCCATTCTCATGTTGTCTACATTTTGCATGTTGGGCACCATCATTTTGTCTCCTTCTTAAAGAATAAGGAATTTAGTTGTATTTTACACACTTATAATGATTTACATTATGTGACGTGAATGTGGATATCAAAAGTGTGGACACACTTTAAGGTTCAATTAAGGAAATGTTATATATGGTTGTGTAGTAGGATGAATGTTAATGTAAATAGTTATATTCAACTTAAACCTTTTCTTCCATCCTTATGTGCCCATTGTTGCATCGTTTATTGACATATGCACATTGTCATCAATGCCAAAAAGTTGAAAAACTAGGTTATTATTTGTATGCCATTTACTTCTTGAACTGCGATCATCTCCTACTTGGACCAATTCAATAGTTAATTTAAAACTATATATTCTAGTCGATTTGTGCAATTCTTTTTTGTTAAGGTATCCTAATTTTGTTGGTTAAGCATCATAACCTCTTGAAGTTCTAAAGTGCCATCTTCAAACTCGAGTTTCTAACATCTCTTGTTTAGTTTTCTTGTAATAATTATCCCCATTTTATTTTCAAATTATGCCAAGGCAAGAAATAGAGACAAAGTATGTTTTTCCTATAAACTCATTAGTTGCATAGGAATACTCGAGAGTTTGTACTCGAGAGTTTGTATTCCAAAATAGTGGCATAAAAACTATATGAACAGATTTGTATTCATATAGTATTCCAAAATAGTTGCATAGGAATACTCGAGAGTTTGTCAAATCTATTCATATAGTTTTTATATTTCCAAAATCAACAACCTAAAAGTTATTCATGATTTATATTCTCAATATTTGATTCAAAACTTATTCAAAACACTTTATGGAAGGAGCATATGACTATGACTTGTTCAGTTCAGGAAAAATTTTGGTTTTGGCTACTGTAGCATTTTGTTTGTATTTGACAAATTTTATCCAATCATGGACTAACTAGGCTTAAAAGATTTGTCTCGTAAATTACATGCAAACTATGCAATTAGATTTTGTTTTCATCTATATTTAATGCTTCATGTATGCGTC
>Ga0182004_10005567_pt1 | contig 10257 bp, 9 predicted proteins | sample Sormic07211540_1_FD_120479 | JGI IMG/M metagenome (GOLD analysis project Ga0182004, IMG submission 120479) | Endophyte microbial communities from Sorghum bicolor roots, Mead, Nebraska, USA - 072115-40_1 MetaG | ecosystem: Host-associated > Plants > Roots > Unclassified | place: USA: Nebraska...
GCTGTGCTGTGAACATGACATGCGGCGGGGAACTGCATGCTGTAGCGTCCGTCGTCGCCGTAGCAGCGCCGGCAGTGGTGCAGCCGTACGTACGTACCTACCCAGGGGCGCCGCGCGGACACCGGCACAGGAGCTTCCCCGTACCCGTGTCTTGGCGACCTGCTGTACGTGTAGTGTACTGGACGATCTGTGGTCACGTACGTGTGGATGGTGATCACGGACGATCAACACGGAGCCGGGAGCGCTCCATCTGTTCGGCCGCTGGTGCAAGTCAACTCGGCCGGCCGAGCTCGATCGCTCGCTGTTGCCCATGTCCCTGTGGTGTGTGACTCTGACTCTGAGGATGCGTCGCGTCGCGTGACGTGGAGCAGTGGAGCACCATGCCATGCCATGCCATGCAGACCGCGGCGCAGTGGATTTGTCTCCGTTACCCCGGGCATTTGACCGCGTGCCCCGGATCCTGGAAACCATAAACCAGGTCGCCATCGTTTTCGTTTCCGAGACCATGCATCAAGTCTTGACGACTCCTCGGCGATGAGAGCGTGGCACGGTACCAGTAATAAAAGACACGGGATGTTCGGATTGGAGCCTAGCACGGTGCTAGCTAGTCTTTCAAAGGAGTATACGAGTACGTAGTAAGTTCTTTTTTGGCAGGTGGTAACTCGCTCGATCGGGTTATTAAGATACATAACGTGACGTGACACGGTAGTGGGCACTCCGGCGTGCAGTGTCTTGCAAAGCTGCAGCCTGCAGCTTCGTTGGCGAAGGCGCGGTGGTGCATGGTGACCACACAGAACACAGTGCAGCACACAGTACTGTACTCCTCCCATACTCGTAGTATCTGCCGGTGTGGTGAGTATTGTAATGGGTATACTTTTTTTGGCGGCTCTCTGGTGTCACGTAGCGGTACGAATCCTGGGGGTTTGAATGAACAAAAAGAAAGGAAAGGAAGGGCGAACGGGCCCAGCCCAATCATGCGAATTTGAACCCGCAGCAAGGGCCTGCTCCGCGTCCAGTCCGGGGAGGGAAATCCTCGGATCCATGGGATTCCGCACCGCACCGCACCGCCTCTTGGTTCGTTCGCCCCGCGGCCCCGCTTTTTGGATGGGGTTGGGGTGCGGGTGCGGGTGGGTGTGCGTCAGCACGTGCCTGCCATACGCCGAGGAGCGGATGCGGTCCTGAATCCCCGCGCCACCAATCAGCGCCTCGGTCTCGGTCAACCTGGCTCTGGCTGGCTGCTGCCCTCCTGGAGGTGCGTGCGCAGGGAGCGGAGGGAAACCCAGGTCCCAGGCCCGCGTGCGCCGCCCGGTGGGCTTTTCCTCTAATCAGAAGAAGAAAGGGAAATCCTTTCGCTCACGGGCTCACGGCCCACGACGAGGATCAGTGTGGCTCGCGGAAGAAACCATCGCCACTGCCGCGTTGTGCGAACGCACCGCAGGAGTACAAATGAACGAGTGCTGAAATGGGCTGGATGTTCTGATGGTGTGGACAGGGCTACAAAACGGAACCAACGCTTTGCGTGGGATCCGACGGTGTGGACCGAAATGGGCCGGATGTCTGTCCAATGTTTCCTCCCTTGAAACATCGAAGTCTAGGTTTCTCTTCAAACTCTAAATCTAAAAACGGACAACTTATCTTCTTGTTTTACTACCTCTCTCAAAAAAAGTTTTCATTATGCCAATTTTTCCAAAAAAAAAATCGTCTACATTATCTCTCTGCGATAGCTATAAGTTCGTCCAGTAAGCACTTGATAAGGTCTTTTAAAAAAATCATGAAAAGTGTCTCTAAAATTCAACATATATTATGAGAAAAATCACATAGATTTATTGGAAAATGAGAGTGCCAAATAAATATTGAGATCACAAGAAATATCCCTAGTTGCTTCCCAAAAACGAATTTTTAGCCTAGGGAAATGGAAAAATTATCTATATAGAAGCTAAAAGGTTCTAAAAATAGACTAGAGCTAAATTTATGTGCCACCAAAAAAATATATAGCTTCCTTGTATGCCACTAATAAACATTACTTCTTTCCATTGCCATCACAGTTTTTATCCTTCTAATACAACTTGCCCACTTCCATAAGCTTTCATTGTCTTGTTTGCAAGACACACATAATAAGGGTATAAGACACACTTTCAAGTGTTGCAAAACATCATATTATAAGATATTATGGGACCGAGTCTCACACTCTTACCCTCTGGTATACAAGCCAATTAAGCCTAAATTTCTCCCCTAAATCCCTACCTCTTCTTCCATTGTGAGTGGGAAGAGTACACTTGTGGCGCATGTCTTGTGCACGTGGGAAGGCAATGCCCTGTCTCCACATACAACCTTTACTTGTCCATGTACATACTACTTGCCAAGGATCCCTGCAATTTACTGGACACTAGGTTGATTTACATAACATGCTCGGTGTTGGCCCTAAGATACCCTTCCGGTCGCATTCTACCAGACGCACAAGACACGCTAATCCCACCTGAGCAAAATAGGCCCAACTTGAGCCTAATACCGTACATTGATAAGCAGACCTGTGAAACTTTTTCTAGTCCGAGCTCGATCTAAACTATTTCTTTGAATTATTTTCCAACTAAAAAGAGTTTGTGGTTCAACCCAAGACCAACCTTACTTTCTATGCTCAATGTTATTTTATATAAAAATTAGATCTGAAAAAACATTGGCTTTCTAATTTCAACCTAGGCCACAAAATGTATAAGTGTAGTCCGCGACATGCATTTAATCACCCCATCTCAATCATTGTTGGGCAACATGCATACTTAGCCACACTTTAACCTCTTATTAATTTCCTCCCTAAGCACCCTCAATTGCATTTGGGTTCATCTGCAATTACGTATGTACTATTACATGTCAAATTTATGTTAATAGTGCTAAATTTATCTATAATTTATGTTATTTATGCCTTTTGAACATAACCATGAACTTATGCAAATCTAAGTGGTCAATTAAAAGCAAGGAATGACTGAATGAGCCAAAAATTACTTTATTTCATGTAAATGTGTCTTTTCCACAACAACTTAATAGCAACATAACAACTCACTAATGGAAGTGGCACTGAAGCAATGAAAATTTGAGATAATGGCACTTGAGATAAGTTAAGATATTTTGAATGGCACAAGGTGGCACAAGGAATTGGCACACACACACATATATATTATTCTTTAAACAATAGTAACATAACTTGCTAGTAGTCATACCATGCACCACAAAGTTGTTTTAACATCAATCCTACTTAGTTTTTGGATGATATGGAACCTTATCTAGGATAAGTACCTTTGGCCATTCTTATTAGCCATCCTGATTTGGTCAACTCCACACATGAACCCTATGTCTCAACTAGCCTTCATTGATCACAAGTTGACATCATTATCATTCCTTGCTTGTTGAACCTTTTCCCTAACTTGACCTACCTAGTTGAACCCTTGTAAGGGAGTGAGTTGGCCTAGCCTGCCAACCTTGTAAGACATGAAGCTTTACACTCAAACCAGTCCTTGGAGTCTAGACCTTTGCCTTCTTACTCTTTCGACACAAGGGCTCTTAACTAATGCCTTTTCCCTCAAGCTATAAAGTCTCTAAAAAGACATACCTTCTCCAGTAAGTTTGATCTGAGGCGTTTAGTTTATTTGCTTACCTTCGCCCTATATGCTTGGGGCACCCCTTTGCACTCAAATAGTTACATCCCTTTCATGACCCTCATGTTGACCACCAATCCTTCACACTAGAACCCTGAAGTCCTCTTGAGTTAATCCCTTGCAAGTCATGCCCCTTTCTCTAAATCAACAAAGTTGCCCCATGCTACCTTGACTCTCATCTTATGTTCATGAAGCCCTTCTTACCTAGGGTTACACTCTCTTAACTAGTCTTTTGAGTCAAGCCCAACACCCTAAACCCTAAGCCATTGAAATCCTAATTGACTCTAGCAAGTAACCCTCCTCTAGACTGTATGGGAGTGCTTATGCCAACTAGTCAAGTAATCTTGAGTCTGGTGAACCATCTAATGATGCAACCAAACCATTCGTCAAAACACCAATTACCCATCTTCATTTGAATGTGAGGTATGCACTTTCACCCATGATATATTGTATGTACCACTCCTCACTCATTCTAATCCCTAACTACTTGCTCGAAAATAAGTCTCATGGACTTTGGTAGGTTTTCTTATACAAGGAATGACTCATCAAGATTGTATCTTAGAGAAATGTTCATTGAGATTCTCTCCATATTAGTGAATCACTTAATAAATCACATCTTTGATGTATGCGAAAGGTCTCGTTATCTAAATGCATGAAATCAAAAATCAAAAGACATAGAGATGGTTCTTTTGTTCAATATACAACCATTATAGATTCTAGATGGGAAGATCAAGAAAAGACAACAGTAAAGAATGTCATATGTCTCAAGAGCTAGATAATTTCTCAATGAACAAGTTGGAATTGCTCAACAAAAGTGGATGCAATTGGACAAAAAAACCATTTAGCTTCGTTGTCAAATAGACATCAATGGAAACATCAAGATTCATGAGTTAACTAAGTATCAAATTGACCAAATTGAATAAATGATAGCTCAAGATTTTGTTGTTCATTGAGAGTTGAGTAGGGGAGAACAAGCAAAAATCGAACTATATATTAATTTCTATTTTTTTGTTATAGCAACAAAATCACGAACCAATGAAAAAAACAAGATGCTCACATATCTTAATTCACTTCCCGCACATAGCCTCATAGGCTACACATGTTCTACAACAACAAAAAACATATGATGCTCTTAATGGCATGCTCATGTGTAATTGGGTTGGAAACATGGCAATATTTGTGAAGGATTGGTTTGAGAGGTTCTCGAGTGTTATGCTACTACCACCCAACAAGTTGCATGTTAACGTGCTCCTTTTAGTTCTTACCAAAAGGAATATATGTCGATGCATGTAATACATATATTCCTCTTTCACTCTCTAATGTAGTTACAGAAAGGTGAAACTCGCAACGATCTCCAATCATGACGTCGATCTTGCTGGTCATCCCCTTTGGTGATAGGCCAAAGGTGGAAGTAGCTGGGTAGGTATACGTTTTTGAACGAGGCATTAGTGGCGGTTTTTGGCAGGTTGTTGTCCCTCGAAGATGTTGATGCCACCGTAACTATCATAGCCTACTCGATACCCCTGTCGGGTACGTTTCTTTCCACAACTTGGGTTGCTATTTCACTTCCCCTGCTGACGCTACCTTGTCCGCATGTGTAGCTGCCTATGACGGTTTTATTACCCAATGATTAACTTGAAGATGTCAGTTACTTCTTTCCTTAGCAAGGCAATGACCTTGCCCTAGGCCGTTCGACATGTGTTGCCGATGACGACTGTACCACCTGATATGCAATTACTTCTTACCTTAACTAGCAAGGGAATGGCCTTGCCCAAGGTCGTTTATGGATGCAAAGGCGTCGTCCTTGGACGTAATGTCACATGTGTTAAGAAAAACTCTATCATCGATCGTGGGAACAACATCTATGTCCGTTTTCGGTATTTTACTCCAACAAGCTCCAACGAGGCGATGCCATTCTTATAAGGATTGAAGGGGAGGTGAAATATAAGTTTCGAAACTTACAAGGACTTTGTTGAAATTTTGTTGATCTCAATGAGTCTCCCCTGTATTGGGTTGTTTGGATAAGTTCAATTATTTATTAATAAATCCAACGCGGTTGCCTTTAAGAAAACACAAAATCCGACGCGGGTGCATGCAAGTAATCGGATATACACTTTGATAACTAGCAATCGGATATACATTTTGATAACTAGCAGTCGGATATACTAGGATGGCAGTTGCCAATGAAAGCGTGCATGACACGTTCATGTTTTCATGGCTTTACCTGTCATGGTATACAAGCCATCTGTCTATCGCCCTTAACCCACGTAGCACCTGGCTAACGCGCACTCTAGCATCAGCAATCCAACGCGACCTCCATAAATCCACGAGACCCCCAGCGGATCCGGCAGTCCCCCAAGATCACAGTCACAGCACAGACGCTCCCAGCCAAGCCAGCAGCCAGGCGAGGCGAGGGCGAGGGTGGGGCGCGGCGCGGCGCGGCGCCGCTCCATCCATATCATCAGAAAGAAAAAGGTCAGGTGAGGCGCTCACCGCCGCACCGGAGTACCGGACCATCCCCGGCCAACCTCTCCGTTCATCTCCATGCCGAACTGACTCATCAGTATGATAAGATCCATGTGATCCCGAGCCTAATCCGAACATCCCTTCTCCCCTTTCGCTGCACAGCTCCCGAGAAGGAACCAAACAAAGCCACGCACGAACACACCCGGCGGCAGGCGCCACCCGGTCCTTTTCCTGCCTTTTCCCCGTCGAGTTGATCCATCCAGTACCCGAAAGCTTGCTAAATTTCACGTGCCTCGCCTTGAGTCGTCCCTAATCCAAAGATGCCTTGTTCCTCCTCCTAAAAAAACCCAAACATCCTGACTTTCTCTTGGTGCTAGCCTCCTTTTCCCTTCCCCCTTGAATCGAACTGTTGGGAGCTCTTCGCTGTCCTACCATTCCCCCCTCGCTCTTTTTTAGCATTTTGCTTGGGCTCTCGACTCCTCCGAAAATCCAGCCTTTTGTTTGCTTTTCTGTCTCCTGCTGATTGGTGTCCCCGGATCCAGGATTCTTGATTTGCTCCTCGGGGGTTGGGGCCATGGCGACTGCTGCGCTGGCAATGGCAGAGCAGGTGGTGGCCGACCTCCGAGCGAAGTGTGAGGCGCCGCCGCCGATGCTGCGCGAGGTGGCGGCGGAGATGGCCCGCGAGATGGGCGCGGGACTGGAGAAGGAAGGCGGGAGCAGGGTCAAGATGCTCCTCTCCTACGTTGATAAGCTCCCCACAGGGTTTGTGCTTCTCAACTTGTCTTTCTTGCTTTGTTTGTCTGATCAGAGGATGATTTCGCGTTCTGTTGCTTGTTTGGTAGTACTAGTTCAAGTACTAAACAATAGCAGGACTGCAGGACAATAGAATGTTTAAAGGACCTCGTTCAGGAAACAGTATTTTTCTAGGAGCCCATGATGCGTTTCTTCCATGCTCATCATCACTATTATTATTGAGAGATACCAACATGTTTATTTATCTGATTTTTGGGTGATAATTTTTATGAGTAAATTTGAGCGCAATATATTTAGGGAACACATTTGGTCATCATATGCATAGCTTTTATGTCTGATAGCGTAAAAGGATTATTCAACTGTACAGTAATTTATGTAAGCTTCAAGTTCAAGCTACCTGATAGACCAAGATATAATCTTAAGTATAGTTGTTGTTAAGAGGCAAAATTTTCTGTCTTCAGCACACCATTACAGTATTTTACTATTCTACTACTAACTTTAGGGGAGAAGAGGGATTATTCTATGGATTGGACCTAGGAGGGACGAACTTCCGCGTCTTGAAAGTGGAACTGGGTGGGAATGAGAAGCACGTCGTGGACCGTGACTCCAGAGAAGTCATTATTCCTCCACATTTGATGTCAGGGAGCTCCTCGGTAAGTATTCCTCTACATTAGATGTCAGGGAGCTCCCTCGGTAAGTATAGACGTCCAGAATTCAGTTAATGCGGTTTATTTTAAACTGACAGTATTCATTTACAACATCCTAGGAGCTTTTTGGTTTCATTGCTTCTGAATTGGCCAAGTTTGTTGTTGATGATGAGAAGTTCATCAATGTTTTGAATGGAAAGAAGCGAGAACTAGGGTTCACATTTTCATTCCCAGTGAAGCAGCGTTCTGTTGCTTCCGGTACGCTTGTCAAGTGGACAAAGGCATTTTCCATTAATGATGCTGTAAGTCTTGATGTGCCTAAAGCTGGGTTTTCCTCTGTTAAAAAGAAAAAAGTGTTGATGTGCCCTTAAGCCCAACTTGTCTGTGTTCAACGTAAAAGGTTATGTTAACTTCAGCTTCTCAAAGATCCTGTATTGCTGCTCGATTTATGGTCATAGTGATTTTTATCCTGAAACCTTTTTTAGTAACTATGTTTTATTGGATCAATTGTATCACTGAATGATTTCTTCTTATTGAAAACCTTCCGCTAAATTGATGTTTCTATGGAATTAGGTTGGTGAAGATGTGGTGGCTAAACTGCAAACAGCTATGGAGAAGCAAGGTCTGGACATGCATGTAGCTGCATTGGTGAGTGACGATAGATTTTTTGTACTTTGTCAGTCTTCGATAAGCAACTTGCGATTTCAGCAGATCTTATGATGAAACAGATTAATGATGCTGTTGGGACTCTGGCTGGAGCAAGGTACTACGACAAAGATGTTGTCGCTGGTGTAATATTTGGCACTGGCACAAATGCAGCATATGTTGAGAAGGCAAATGCTATTCCAAAATGGGAGGGTGAGCTGCCCAATTCAGGAGATATGGTAAGATTCCAGCCTTCCAGGCCACATTGTTTTTACTAAATCTAGCAGTATTCAAAGAATGATTGCAGGTCGGACTACTAGTTTTTATTTAGAAAAAAAAAATGATTTTCCTGTATTTCAGGTCATCAACATGGAATGGGGTAACTTCTGCTCAGCCTATCTCCCAATCACTGAATATGACCAAGAATTAGATAAGGAGAGCTTAAATCCAGGAGAACAGGCAAGTTTCCGTATAGAAGATATATGCTGCCATTCATACTGTTGGTTTCTCATGTAGTTGTCTTGCTTTCGACTTCTTTCAGATTTATGAGAAGTTAACATCAGGGATGTATTTGGGCGAAATTGTAAGGAGGGTGCTCCTTAAAATATCATTGCAGTCTGCGATTTTTGGCAATATTGACCACACTAAGCTCGAAACCCCGTTCCTTCTGCGGTATGTAGACTGCTTGGCTTCTTTGTAGTTGCACTCTTTATGTTAAAATCAAGAAGAAGATTGTGAAGCATTAGTTTCAGTTGCATGCTTCCATTGGTCGTTCATCATGTTTTATGTTTTAATTGAACAGATCATTGTGGAGTTAGTGAAATACTGCCAAATTCAATTCAAGCTTGAGTTATGCTAATAAATCTAGGTTTATGTGGTTCACAGGACTCCACATATTTCTGCAATGCACCATGATGAAACACCTGATCTGAAGATTGTGGCAAAAAAACTGGAAGAAAACCTAGAGGTATGTTGGCATTGTGATCACTGCGGTGCTGTGTCATACTGAGGTATACCTGAGTTGGTTCGTGTCTTGCAGATTACAGGCGCATCCTTAGAGGCTCGAAAATTGGTGGTTGAAATTTGTGACATTGTGGCAACAAGAGCTGCCCGGCTGGCCGCTGCAGGGCTTGCAGGGATCCTCATGAAGCTCGGGAGAGATTGCAGTGTCGAGGATCAACGATCAGTCATCGCCATCGATGGAGGATTGTTCGAGCACTACACCAAATTCCGCCAATGCTTGGAGACCACACTGGGCGAGCTGCTAGGAGATGAGGCGTCTAAGGCGGTGGCCGTCAAGCATGCAGATGATGGTTCAGGAATAGGTGCTGCCCTGATTGCAGCTTCACAATCTCTGTACAAAAATGACTTAGTGGCCGTCAAGCATGCAGATGACAAGCATGCAGATGACAAGCATGAAGATGCAGATGACAAGCATGAAGATGACGGTAAAGGAGTCAAGCATGCAGATGACGGTTCAGAAATAGGTGCTGCCCTGATTGCAGCCTCGCAATCTCAGTAGAGAAATGTCCTCGAAATCTCAGTAGAGAAATTTCGAGTGATATAGTAGTATCAGCCATGGGTGCTTACCATAGATGTAGGAAAGACTAGCTAGCAAGTAGCTATAATGTCTTTCCAACATCTTAACAGTCCGGCATCTGCAGTTAGCATGCTGGACCTGGATGTAATCTATAACCAAAACGAGGCTTGGCAGCTGGATGCAATCTGTAACCAAAACGAGGCTTGGGAAGTGCTGTTCATAGTTCCAAACTTCCAATAAAAGCGGAGTTGCAGATGTCTCCTAATTCGACAATCCTAAAACTTTCTGATGTTTAACCATTAGAGCTTCTTCTATATGCACTGAACCATCGACTGTTAAACTTCTGAACAAGGTAATTTCTATGTTACTTTTCTCATCCTTATCAAAGCTCCACAAACCAACCTGTGTAAAAGCTAATACGATGATGATTATACGGACTAGTATAATGCCCGTGCTAACGCCACGGTTTTTTCTAGGAAATACTATAGTAATTTTTTTAGAGTTCTAATTTTGGGTAATTGTTTTTAAGTCTATATACATTTTATGAATCATTAGTACA
>Ga0182004_10005568_pt1 | contig 10256 bp, 8 predicted proteins | sample Sormic07211540_1_FD_120479 | JGI IMG/M metagenome (GOLD analysis project Ga0182004, IMG submission 120479) | Endophyte microbial communities from Sorghum bicolor roots, Mead, Nebraska, USA - 072115-40_1 MetaG | ecosystem: Host-associated > Plants > Roots > Unclassified | place: USA: Nebraska...
AATGACAGATTAATTATGCTTAATAAATTTGTCTTGCAGTTTCCTGACGAGGTATGTAATTTGTTTTTTTATTAGTTTCTAAAAACCCCTCCCGACATCCTTCCGACACATCCGATGTGACACACAAAAAATTTTCGTTCCCAATCTAAACAGGCCCTTAGAGCTATAGTTGGTCATGCAGCATGTGGCCTGTTGGCCCGACCCGCGGCCCAGCATTTTGGTCCGGCCCGAGCACGGCACGACCCGACAACTACCGGGCCTAGGCCGGCACGACCCGAGGCACCAGGCCGTGCCTGGGCCGCCACCATGGCCCATGGCACGGCTCAGGCACGGCCCGATGCTTAATGGCCCAGTAAAAAATATAGCTTTTAAATTTTAAAAAAAGAAAATATAGGTTTTTTTGGCCCATCCATCCATCCATCCATTCTGAGTGGTCTGTTAAGAAATGTAGTCTGCTAATTCTAAACAAAAAAGAAAATATAGACCTGCTACTAGCCTGGCACGACCTTGAACCGGTGGCCCGCCGTGCCTTCGAGCTGGCCCGACGGCCCGCGGGCCGTGCCTTGGGCCATACCCCCGGCACGAGGCACGGTGATGGCACGGCCCGGGGCAGGCACGGCACGGCACGACACGCCGGGCCGCTGGGTCGGGCCGGCACGGCCCGATAGCCATTTATGCTTAGAGCTCCAACAGTTTGGCAAAATTCATTTCCCAAATCTTATTGTTTGCCAACTCCCAAAATAATATAGGGAGGGAGAAAAAAATCTTATCTCCAATAGTTTGACAAATTTTGTTTTAAAAACACAAAAATTCACTAACAAAACAAAGAGCCCTGCTAAACGAATGAAGAGCCCCGCTAAACGAACGAAGAACCTCACTAAGCATGAGAAAGACCAATGCCAAACACGAATTAGACAGAGAGATATGTCAGCATCTCCAACAGTTTGGCAAATGATTTCTCATCCATAATTTTTTAGCAAATTGAAGAAAACCCCTCTCCAACAATTTGGCATACCAATTCCCTATCTTTTCTAACTTGATATATCTTCCTGTCTAGTGCGCAAATATTGTCTAGTGCGCAAATATACGTGTGGGCTCCGTACTTGGTATCGGTCTTTGTCTTTCTTTTCATACTTAGTAGGGCTCTTCGTTCGTTTAGTGAGGCTCTTCGTTCATTTAGCGGAGCTCTTCGTTTCATTAGTGAGTTTTTGGAGGGTTTCGCAAACTAGCGGATCTTTTTTTCCTTCCCATATCATTTTAGAAGTTCAGAAGTTCGCAAACAACAAGATTTGAGAAACGATTTTTACCAAATTGTTGGAGATACTATAGAAAAGATAAAGAATTGGGATGACAAACTGTCGGAGAAGATTTTTTTTTTCCTTATTTTGCTAAAAAAACTTATGGATAAAAAATCATTTGCCAACCTGGAGATGCTCTTATATGAGGTTAAAAGTAGTAGAAAATATGCAGCGGCACAGCCACGGGACGTCACGGCCAGCGGCTCACGAGCCACGACCAGCTTGTTCGCTTCAGCCGAATCTATCAACCAGCAGTAAAATCAGCGAACACAAACAAGACGGATCACCGGCGCTTCTAGCTGCAGCAATCCGACCGAGCGATCCGGTCACCATATGCATGTCGTGTAGCAACAGGGTTGAAATGCCCTATGCCTGCAACTGCAAAGCTGAAACCAAGACCGTATGTGCTCGGATCTTCTTGTGTTCTTGTGGCCGGGGGCGAGAGAGAAAGAGAAAGAGCAAGGGCCAACGAGGGACGTCTGTTACCAGCATCTGTTGTTGTCGATATATATAAATAAAGAGCCATATATATGAGGACTCTATAATTTCAATATGCATATCTCATCGCCAAGCCAATCTTTGCAACCATGTGGTGGACATCCGACAGCTAGAAATCCAGCAACGGCGGTACTATAATCCAGAGCTGGGGCAACCGGTACGCCTAAGAACATCTCAACTGGAATTTCAGAATTGCCGCCTAGGTGGCTTCGACTCTGCTACCGTGACACGGATCTGTCTGCCATCCAAGTCCTGCAGGGCATTGATAAACCAATTTACTACATCCTGAAAGAAGACTAGACTTTAAACTTCAAAGGCAATGACGCAAGAAGCTGGGAAAAGAAAATGGGATTGAGAACTCACGGAGCCATCAAGGTTCGATATCGCATTCTCAACCTCTTCAGCGGAACCATACGTGACGAAACCAAAACCCCTTGACCTTCCACTCTCCCTGTCATATACAATCCTCGCTTCCAGGACCTCACCTTGCTCACTGAACAGGTTTGCGAGAGCTGAATTGTCAACACCCCAGGAAAGGTTGCCCACGTAGACCCTGTTGGCATCACCCCTGGGTCCTCTTTGTGAGGATGGATCCCTGGGTGGTGGTGGCCCAGAATTCACCCTCAAACTTCTTCCATCAAGTACCTATATTTTGAGACCTTGTCAGATAGATAATGAAACAATGAACAACATTTAAACATTCTGTAACACAATATACTCAATCAACGAAACAGAATATATATGCTCTATCTGAAGCATTAAGAGTAATTATTAATGTAGAAATTGATTTATGCAATGCAGGATCTGGTAGGAAACCATGAACATCACCAAATTCCTAGAGTATATTGCAAAGGTCACATTTCCAGGTAAATAAGCTATGTCATACATTAGGAGAATGGTCCATGACAGCAAAATATGTTAACAAAGAATGTGCAATGCTCTGGAAGAACCAAAGTGAACTCACATAGCCATTGAATTGCTCAACAGCCGCCTCAACTTCTTGGACTGAAGACATGGTCACAAATCCGAATCCACGGCTTCTTCCGGTCAACTTGTCATAGATGACCTGCAACAAAATGTAACTTATTGATGGGGTGGTCTATTGTAAGAAGTTATGACCCCAGCTAATTACTTACTCGGCTGTAGTATCTTTTATTGCCTACCGCTGGAAGTATCAGTTAATTTCCTAGCAGCATGAACACTAGGATTACCAATTTTTATCGACGTTTACTGAACAGTAGGAATATTGCGCTTCTCACAACTTTGGTAGTATCAGGCAGCATGAACAGTAGGATCGCCAATTTTATCGACAAGTATAAAAAAAAAACGAAATGTGCTCACTACGGCCTGCTGATTATCGAATGCATATAGAACACGCACCTCGACCATCTCGACGGAGCCGGCCTGCTCGAAAAGTCCCGCGAGCTGGGCGCTGTCGACGCTGAAGGGAAGGTTGCCAACGAAGACCCTGAGATCCTCCGAGAACTCCTCCTCCCCGCCCGGCTGCCCCTCCGCTTCGAGTTCCTCCGTCACGGCCGCGGTCGCGGCCGCGCGCACGGGCTCGAGCGGCCTGAAGCCCGCCGCGGCGGCGGAGACCGCGTGGAGCTGCGGCAGGCCCGATGGGAAAAATGCTGCGGCGGACGGGGCGGCGGGAGTGGGCTTGACGGAGAGGGAGAGGAACTGGGGCGAGAGGGAGGTGGAGAAGAGCGTGGCCGCCATGGGAAGGGCAGAGGTGGGTTTGGATTTTGGGCTGATAGGGTTTTGGGGATAAGGTGAGGTGAGGACTGGACCGAGGAGTGAGGAGGGAGGAGACCCCGGGGTAGGGTAGGGTAGGGTAGGAGAAGAGCAGCGTGTTATAGTGATGCGGGTTCGTTTCTGGCCCATTATGTTGGGCCACAAAACGGTGAAATACAGTAGGCCTTTTGGTACGTACGCACGGCGGATCTAGGAGGAGTCCAGAACGCGGCCCGCCATACGCGGATTTGGATGCGGACGCGCGTACATGGTGGAATGCCTGTACGGGGCATGGGCCTGTGCACTGCAGGACGCCAAGTCGCGACCGCCGGTGCTGAGGTGCGCTGGACGCAGCGGCCGATCTGTGTTGCTACTTGCCACCGATCACGCATTTCTAGACCATAATAGGAGTTTGCTAAAAAACTTTTTTTTTCTTTTATACGGTGATCCGATACATTAGAATAAATACCTCATAATATATAAAGGAGCTATCAAGTTGCGGTCATGCTTGTAGTTTTTCTTCCTGGTCTTTTAAGGATGGTGCTTGTACCAATTTTGGTGCCTCGCCCAAACTAATATATGCATTACTTTTATATATTAATTCTACATCATTTTTTATCTCCATCAGTTTTCCCATATTAAAATCATGAAATGGATCTCTTGGATTGAAAGTGGGCTGAGCAAACAAGCAACCGAAACCAATTTATTTGCTTCATATTTTTCATAAATATCAATTATCAAACATCAGAGAAAGAAAAAAAAAGTCTAATCCTAGAATCTGGACAAAGTAGTAAGAAAGAAAGTACCACAAAACTGAAGACAATTTGGATGCTCATACTGACTGAAATTGGAAGAATGGAGAACTTTGGAAGTTGCTTACTTTGACTTTTGAAATATGAACATAATAGAGAAGATCACGGCTAGGGCAATGGGGCGGACTATGATGTGCTCTTGGTGCTCTTGACTCTAAGGCTACATGCTTGGCCAGCGCACAACAATGCCCATGACTGATCAGCCACGGTCGATGACCAGTGGCAGTAGGTCACCATCCACCGGAGTTCGTGCTGTCGCCAAGGAGAGATGATGCGTCGGCAATTTCGCATGAGTCGAAGTGATGGCCGAGTTGCCAATGCGGACGGTGGGCCTGACTGATATTGGGCTATGTGTTGGGGATTTTGTGGGTTGTTGTGGCCTCTCTAGGTCGACTCAGCAGAGTTGTGGGTGCAGACGTTTAGATTCAGGGGTACGAATACCGTAGAAACATGCATACTATAGTGTATTTCGTATTTTGGTCTGGGTGCGGTCGCACCCAGTATCTCTTACATGGATCCGCCCATGGTTGGACGAACGCCAAGTCGGCGAGCCGCGTCGCGGGGCTACAGGTGCGCCGCTGTAGCGCGACCTTTAGGGTCGGAGGCAGCCTGCTGGTGATGGTCGGAGGCAGAGCGGCGGCGCACAGCCACGGGCGTCCGTAGGCAGGCTCAGTTTGACGAAAAAGCGGGGACTTCACGTCTATATGTGTTCTTGTATGCATACACCTCTGACAATGGGCCTTTGTACGCAGCAGATGTACAAAACGGCATGGACAAAAGAGAGATAAAATTGTAGTGGCAGATATCAGAATAGACGAATTATAATAGCGTTTCTAAAAACTCAAAGAATTGTAATGGCTTGAATAAAAAAAAACTAATTAGAAGCGGGACCCTTAAGTTGAATTTGGGATATAGGACAACTCAACAACTTCTTGCAAAGAATCTTTAATTCGCCATCTCGGTCCTTCAATTTCATTTTAAGTAAGTTTTGAGGTCAAGGACCCAAAGTAATTAGAACTTGTGTCCCTAGCAGCAATCAATAGTTGAACAGTCCATGAACAAGTTAAAGAAAAAGTTGAGATCAGATAGTCACATGTATGGATATGAAAAATATCATGACTTAACAAAGATGTAGTTTGGCAATTTCATATGGCAACATCTTTGCATGTTCTTTTGATGACATGTTGATTTTTGCTTGTCAACTGTGTAATGCAGTCCATCACCATTCATTCACCTAAGGGTGTTTCTTGCTAGAATTGCTTTGGAGATCTTCATTATAGTGCTTCTTCCAACTACGCGGATGGCCTACCATTGCATATCTCCTTTGTAGGTCAACACTGGTTAGAGTTTATTTTGCGTCTTGATAGTAGAGAAATGTGAGCACGAGACACAAGTTGGCTAGAGTAGCAATCTGGTGGTTTGAGAACCCAACAGGTTTGAACAATGCAAGGAAACATGAGTGTGAGAAGGCTTGTTTATAAAAGGAGTATAACATTGCTGAGTCTCCTACGGACTTGTTTCTAATTTCTATGGCAATTCCACAAACTACTGTCGAAGTTACAAATGTTCACTATTTGACAAGAATTCATTTTCTTGGCAGAATTTCATTGTTACAATGTACCATCAATCTGAGTGTGAGAAGGCGACCCTCCGTCTCACGCTTGCCTTCACTCGAGGGTTTAGGGTTTCAGTGTCTGCCCGTGCTCCACCCATAAATTTTCTGCTTGGGTAAAGATAAAGACTACACGTCGATAAGATCAAACTCAAAACAACATTTCTTATGATCATCTTACATTGGATGCTTTAATTTTCCCGTTATAATACACCAGCATGATCATGCACCTATATATATGAAGAAAAAAATCAATAAAAATGCAAACAATTGAAAATGTAAAAACGACGCGGACGCAAACCGTTCAAAACCACACAGTTCTACGGACAAATGTTTCTGTAGAACGTTTCTTTAATTGTGCCATGGAATTTTTCAATCAATCTAATAAGAAAAACAGAAGCCCTCAACAGTGAAACACCAAATTCGTCACCCGGGCCTACTTCGTTGCGCATGTAGTGGCCGTCGCGGCTCCGCGGGCCGTGGCCCCTGCTGCTAGTGGGCTAGTGGCACCTTTGCAGAGACCTCCCCTGACCCCTCCTCCTCTCCTGCGGCGTTCCCGCGCGCAGAGTCTGTCGGCACTCAGCTCCAACTAGCCGGAACAGTATAATGGCCGTCGTCGTCCGTCGATAGCGATTGTGATTTAAAAAGGAAAAAAAAATCGTCTCTCTCGTAAAAGTGGCCACACGTACGCACATATGTTCTGATCGTAGCAACACCAGTAATTAATTCCTGCATGTTGATCGATGATAACTTAACCGATGATCCACAAGATTTCGCACATGGAAAATACGCGTCGTGTCAAAGCATATGCCCTACTACTTTCACAGTCGACTTAATTTATCAACGGCCGGTTCGGATATTATATATATATGCGACGGGAGATGTCGATGCATAGCGGACAAAGGACAAGCCAACAATAATATACAGTATCAAATAATCAACACACGTTGCTGATGGCGACACATCTCTATCTATCTACCTACCTACCTTTCTGCATGCTATGAGCATCCATCTTAACCCACCACATTAGGCTTTTAATTTTCCCTCGCACTGATATAGTAATAACAATACAAGGAAAACAATTAATCAACCTAGAAGCTTAATTAGTATTTTCTCCATTGCCATCCTGATTAATTAATAAAAAATATTCTCAAATTAATGATGGACATATGCATACATGTGCTTCCGAGCTTCTCCCGTTTTCCGTGCTTTTATTTTTCATCTTCTGATTTTTTTGGTATAATGCAGCCGACCTGCACCCTGGCCTTGACAACACATTTGGATAGCGACGTGCGGGCGGCATTCAGCCACGCCACTTTTCCGTGGAATCATATCCTGTCCGCAAACACCTAGTAGCACGACCTAGTATTAGCACGTGCGCACCAGCGCGCGCTGCACGTGATGGGAATATATACAAATCATGATGTGTAGTTCGTATAGAGCATGAAATAAAATATATCTATCATACTAAAATTATTTGTATTTTTAGATGTTTACACACAAATATACTGTATATAGACACATATTCTACCTCTACAAGTTTTTTTTTTAAAAAAATAAAGGAAACGAGTCCGTCTTCATCTATTGAGGCCTTGTTTAGTTGGTGAATTTTTTTTGGTTTTGGGTACTGTACCACTTTCGTTTGTACTTGTTAATTATTGTCCAATCATGGACTAACTAGGCCCAAAAGATTCGTTTTGTAAATTATAGGCAAATTATACAATTAGTTATTTTTTAATCTATATTAGGTGCTCCATGTATATGCCGCAAGATTCGACGTGACGAGAAATCTAATTTTTTGAAAACTAAACGAGGTCTGAGATCAAAAGAATCTGATCAATTATTACAAATTAAAAATAAAATGCCACAAGTATCCAAGTTCCAACTCATAACGTAATTCTAAAATTGCTTGGCCATCCAAAGGAGACAACGAAATTCTTTGTGGCTGCCTCTAGTGCTACAAACTTGCAAGATGGGTTTCTTGTTGCCGTCACATTGTTGCAATTGTGCCCATTGGTGTAACCAATGCATTCCTTTAAATAGTACTTGCAAAAAAAATAGTTTTGGGTCGACACTTGTAAGTCATTTTTTGTAAGCCATATTATCCAGCTGCCACTCCTATCAAACCTAGTACATAAAGAAAGGTGGAAGGAGAGGCCTCCCACCCTAAACCTAACTAACTAAACATGCAAAGAAAAAATATCAACACAAGGCTGCCAATATAGGAAATGAAGTCACGGTAGCAAGGCATCCACTGAGAAGAGATGAGACTATAACGACGAAGTATCCGCCCAAACAAGAACCACGGTGGCAAAGCATCCACCAAAGACAACGCGACAAAGTGTCTGCATGAGGAGGGAGCTTGAATCAACATCGGCAACAAAGATCCGCCCGAGCGCAAGCGGCAAGTATCCGCTGCAAAGAACCAAATGACTGTGATAACACCAAACACTAGGCTGGACAAATCAATGCAAAGATTAAGATGAAGCACACATAGGCAGAACACAGTGAGGAGCAACTTTGGCGAGAGAAGCGGAATGACAACAGAAGTGCCCCAATGAAGCCTCAAAAAGAGGGGATGACATCCACAAAAGCTCACAAAGTTGGAATGAGCGCACAAGATAAACTTTCCTCCTTGAGTCGCCCCCGACAACACATGTAGCAAACAAAAACTTTGATGATGTCCCAAGAAGGCAGATGGCAAAGGGTTGGCCACCGCTACCGGCTCGGCGCAAGAAGTAGGGAAGAGTTTTCACCCATACTGTTCGACCACTACCGTAAGGGGGTCCATCCCGCTCATAGCAATAAGACTGTGAGGGGAACAACAAAGGATGCACCATGGCTCATCAGACCTACGAGCGAGCCACATGATAGCTTCAGTGCTAGACCGTTGCCGTCCAGCCACAATCTTTATCGGTCACCAAACGAGCACTATAGATCTAGCCATCGTAAGCTGGCCCCTAGCCATGAACAACTACCATCCTCTATGCAGGCGACGTGCGGCCTAGCAAGGTCACCAGCTAGAGCACCAGAGTAGGCCGGCGTAGGGCCGGACCAACCGCAAGCCATCAGCCACTGGCCGGCTGCCAGTCATCGGTCATCACGGACAAGCACGGAGCCAAGCAATGTTGCTGCCATCCCATGGTCCTAGCCAGCCACGAGCACCCAAAAGGGCTTAATAGCTGGCTACCTAGACCTGGCTACCACCGTAGCGGGTCGTAGACACTAGATTCGGCCCTAGGGGCCGGATGCGGCTGGCTGGCCGCCCATTCTTATCGTAGCCAGCCACTGGCACCCCAAAGGGCACCGACCATCTAGACCTGGCTGTCGCCGCACGCACCCAAGGTCAAGGTAGTTAGGCGTGTGCGCTGTAGACGCTAACTCGGATATGGCCGACCGACCACCCTACCTCACCATAGAAGAAGAGGGTAGGGGGTGGTGTAGGAGTGAGGGGGGAGGGAGGCTGCAGACGATACCCTTTTTCGAAGACGCCGTGGACCGCTGTCACCACCCCTCGGGGGGAAAGAGGGGATGTGGTTGACACTACTATAGGATTTCTTTTAGGTGGCGGTGGCCTTTTTTTAATGGAGGCAAGCACCCTTTTTACCTGCCTCTATTATTCCTAGCCAGGCTAGCTTCTCGAACGGTCGCCTCAGTTAATGTTCATTAGAGGCAAGTTAGGGCAACTACCTCCATTTATCAATATTAATCGAGGCATTTGCCTTAAGTCGCGCACCTATATTAAACCATTAACCAAGGCGGGCAGGGCAACCACCTCTGTAAAGTCATGATTAACCATGACCTTTGATTGTAGGCGGTTGCAATACCCATCTCTATTAATCCTTCTTGTCTGCCTCTAATAAGATTTTTGTAGTAACGTGAAAAATGTGAAAAGTATGTCAGTATAAATTGGTTTTGGGTGCCAGTACGAAACCGACGATAGTGAAGATGAGCATCACTGTCCACTCTCACTATCGAAGCCCGAAACCGGTGGTGAGGGAGGTTTCGAGCTGAAGATGCTGCTGCTCCCGTAGCAGTGATTGTTATTAGCATGAGTAATAACATGTTGAAAACATGCTCAAGACGTCCGACCAGTCCGTCCATTCCCAAGTAGCTGTAACGTGCCGTTGCCGTTAGGCTAATCTCAGTGCTTGTTTCACTTCACGGTTTCCAAAACGTCACATCAGCTTTCACAGGATGAAATAATTGATGAAACTATACTCCACAATGCAGTGTTTCATCTCATCATTTCCAAAACAAACTAAAGCATTTAATTGCTGTCAAACGATCAGATCATATGCT
>Ga0182004_10005569_pt1 | contig 10256 bp, 6 predicted proteins | sample Sormic07211540_1_FD_120479 | JGI IMG/M metagenome (GOLD analysis project Ga0182004, IMG submission 120479) | Endophyte microbial communities from Sorghum bicolor roots, Mead, Nebraska, USA - 072115-40_1 MetaG | ecosystem: Host-associated > Plants > Roots > Unclassified | place: USA: Nebraska...
GGGTTTTTGGCTACTGTAGCACTTTCGTTTTTATTTGACAAACATTGTCCAATCACGGAGTAACTAGGCTCAAAAGATTCATCTTACAAATTTCAGTTAAACTGTGTAATTAGTTTTTATTTTCATCTTTATTTAATGCTCCATACATGCGATCAAAGATTTGATGTGACGGGGAATCTTGAAAATTTTTACGAACTAAACAAGGTATGCTAAAATGCTAAAATACTGTGAGAGCAAAACGTAGGAGTAGTTGGTTCACTGGAAAGCTCTGTTAAAGTAGTGCACTCACAGTTCCAGTGTTAGCTCTACAACTACCGGTACTCGGGCATCTCCTGCTGCCTGCAGCTGTTGATTCTGATCAATTTGTACTGGGCTGTAGTATTCTCAAAAGGAAGAATTGTACTAGCCTTTCTCAGAATTCACAGTGCAAATAGCGCGCGAAAGAATGAAATTCAGAGTAAAAGAAAAAATGTTTCTTTTTTTATTATTTTTTTAATATACCGTACGTATTTCCTTGAGAGGGCAAAGAATGCTCAGGCTTTTGCATCTTTGGGATTCTGGCTCTCTCTCTCTTTTCCCTTCTCCGTTCCGTTCTCCCCTAAAAGCGAGCAGCTAGCGGATAGATAAAGCTGGGGTCGGTTTTGGTGCCACTGGCTTTCCTTCTTCCCCTTTGCTGCTGACACTGTTCCTCTTCCCTCCTCCTCCTCCTCCTGCTCCTGCTCTCTCTCCCCCTCCCCATGTCCGTCCTCCTCGGCGGGCGGCCATGACTGCTGCAGCCATCTCTAGCCTCCCCTGCGCGCTGCCAGCTCTAGAAAGCTAGTAGTACTCCTACTAGACAGCTGTTGCCTGCCTTCAGCTGTGCCGCCCGCCGCTGCAGGAGAAGGAGAGAGAGAGGGAGAAGGAGAGAGAGGGGAGTGGTGTGCCTGTGCCTGTGGCCGTGCCGTGTGATAGAAAGAATCTGCCGAATTGCTTTCCACCAGTCATTGACCACCCAGTTACGTTTGAGTTTCCCCCCCCTCGTTTTGTCCCCCCCTCCCTGCGCTGCGCCTCCTGTGTTGCTTGCTGTTGTTCCTCCCTCCTTGGCTGCTTGGGGGCCCTGCTCATCAAGCTCCTCCCCAGGCCGCCTCAGCATCTCTCACATACCGCCGTGTCTGGTGCCTGCTTCTGCTTCTGCTTCTGCTTGCCCCATCCTCCTTCATATTCTTGACGAGTTAAATGCATGCCTTTGAGCAGATTGCACACACACATCCCTCCTCTCGATTTTATTGCCTATGCCAACCCCTTTTTCTTCAATAGCTAGCTAGGTAGACACATACACATATCAGTAGTGCGTGCGTGGTGTGTGTGTGTATATATACACACACACACAACAGGTGCAAGATCAGGCGAAGCTGCTAGCCGCCCTTTGGAGTTTGGAGGCTTGGACTCCCATCACCTCGATCACCTAGTATGTTCCACCACCAGCAGGAGTTCCTACAGGCAGAAGCTGCGGCCGCGGCAGATCGGGAGAGCAGCATGTCCAACCTCACCTCCTCCGCCAACGCGGCGCCTGCTGCTGCTGCTGTCCCGCCGCCGCCGGCCGCTGGCAACAACAAGCGCAAGCGGAGCCTCCCAGGCAACCCCGGTACGTGGTGGACGATGATCGATCTTAGCCTTTTTCCCCTCCCTCCCTCCCTCCCTCCCTCCCTCCCTTGTAAATTCCATCGATTTCATTCTCGATCGTTTATGCTTGGCTTGGTCGATGGGCGGCTTCATCAATCAATCAATCAATCAAGAAACAAGAAAAGAAAAGCAACTGATGATGATCACCGGCATGCTCATGCCATGCCATGACATCTTTAATTTCTCTCTGATCATCAGACCCCGAGGCGGAGGTGGTGGCTCTTTCTCCGGCGACGCTGATGGCGACGAACCGCTTCGTGTGCGAGATCTGCGGGAAAGGGTTCCAGCGCGACCAGAACCTGCAGCTGCACCGGCGCGGGCACAACCTCCCCTGGAAGCTGAAGCAGCGCGGGACGGGGAAGGAGGCGCAGCGGAAGAAGGTGTACGTGTGCCCGGAGGCGTCGTGCGTGCACCACGACCCGGCGCGCGCGCTGGGCGACCTCACGGGGATCAAGAAGCACTTCTTCCGCAAGCACGGCGAGAAGAAGTGGAAGTGCGACAAGTGCTCCAAGAAGTACGCCGTGCACTCCGACTGGAAGGCGCACTCCAAGATCTGCGGCACCAGGGAGTACAAGTGCGACTGCGGCACAATCTTCTCCAGGTAGCTAGGATCCATCTTCGTTTCTTTTTTTTTTACTTGGTTATCGTCGTCGTCGTCTCTCTCAGTTTCTCTCTCGCTCTAGAAAGCTATAGCTAGTTGATCCATCCGGCCGTCTTCCCTTGCAAATTTGCAATTGCAATTGCAGCCGGCGGCTCCACATGCATGCCGGCTCCAGATGAAACTCTTGGCTCGGCTCCATTGTCAGTGTGCACACTGGTGGATCCTCTCGTCTATGATCGTCGATGAAGTGTTTGATTAGCTCTTTGATCTGCTTGAGAGAAATGCATGTGGTGATTGATGAGATTTCAACTCGATAGGGCACTGATTAAAGGAGAGAATGATGTGCCAGGCTAGATCGATAGGATAGGATGCTAGCGCCTAGCGGTACTACTCCTACACGGCTACGTACACATCAGTGCAGATGCAGTGCTGTACTGCACTGGCTCGCCTCGCCTTGGCTTCTGCCTGCTTGCACCTTGCAATGCATGAGAGAGAGAGAGAGAGAGAGAGAGAGAGAGAGAGGAAGATAGGAAGGCAAGTCCCCAAGGCAGCATCGTGCATGTGTCCATGGACAGAAAGATGGACCACTTTCTAAAGACCTCCCTCGCTCCCTTTGCTCTTTTTCTTTCTTTTTGTTCATGGTCCATGGACGAGGACGAGGGGAGAGGATTCGGAAGCTCCTGCTGCTGCTGGTGTTCCATGGTGGGTGCGTGCCGCAGAAACAGCAACAGGGTTCAGAGCTTCGCCATAGCTTGGGCGCATGCGTGTGTCTGTATCGTGTGCGTGTGAATATTCATTTGTTCGAGCTTTCAGACAAGACCCAGCACAGACAAGCTACGCTCGCTCGATGGTGAAGACAGGTTGTAGAGAGGTAGAGGAGGCTCGGACAGACATGTGAATGGTGAATCTCTTTTGCAGAGCCGAGGTGGCTTTCCATCTCCTTCGCTCGCCCCAATGCTCCATGCTGCCTAATTGCCTACTAGTAGTACACAGCTAGAGCTTGCTGCATGACTAGTGTCCTCCTACTCCTCTCTCCTGTCATGTTAGTCTCACACGGCAGCATTGCGTTGCGTAGCAGTAGCCTAGCGTAGCCGCCTAGGAGTAGCCATGACAGGTGAACAAGATCAAACGGGATGGATTCCTTCCTGAGCTTTTCCTTTTTGCTTCTGATGGAGCTGAGCTCTGATCCCGGCTCCGGCAGCAGCAGATTTGATTCTCTTCTTTGTGCGTCGCATGCAATGCAATGCAATGCAATGTGCAGGCGGGACAGCTTCATCACGCACCGCGCCTTCTGCGACGCGCTCACCGAGGAGAGCGCCAAGGCCATCGGCCTCAACGCCATGGCCGCCGCGCCGGCGCCAGCGCACCTCCACCACCACCCGCTGCTCTTCTCGCCACCGCCCGCCGCGCACGTCATGCAGCAGCAGCAGCAGGTGGACGTCGCTCTTCTCCAGGATCATCACCACCACCACCAGCACCAGGAGGTCATGCAGCCGCCGCCGCAGCAGCACTGCAACTACGCCATGAAGACGGAGATGCCGCCGTGGCCGCCGGCGATGGCCTACGACCACTCGCTGATGCTGCCCGCAGCGCAGAGCTCGGCCACGTCCGCGCCACCGCCGCCGCAGCCGCAGCTGCCCGCGGCCTCTGCGCACCTGTCGGCCACGGCGCTGCTGCAGAAGGCGGCGCAGATGGGCGCCACCATCGGCGGCGCGGGCACGGGCTACACCCAGATGGCGGGCGCCGCGACGAGCGCGCCCGGCACCGCCTCCAGCTTCGGCCTCGGCCTCCCGGGCCTGCAGAATGCCCATCATCATCAGCAGCAGGATGGCGCCGGGGTCATGTCCGCCGGGCTCGCGAGGACAGCCTCCTCCCACGGCCGCAGCGGCGAGGAAGGCGGCGCCGACGGCATGACCAGGGACTTCCTGGGCCTGCGCGCCTTCTCCCACCGCGACATCCTCGGCCTCGCCGGCTTGGACTCCTCGTGCATGGGCGCCATCACCGCCAACGCCAGCATGAGCTGCTACGAGCCACAGCAGCAACACGCACAGCCTCAGGCTCATCAGGCGCAGCAGCAGCAGCAGCAAAGCAGCAACGAACCATGGCACGGCATGGGCAGCCATAGCTAGGTCGGTCGCTAGCTACTCTCGTCTCGCTACCCCTGCCATGGCAGCGAAGCTCGCACGCATCTGATCGCTGCCGCCGCGGTGGGTGCAGAGGCAAAACCCCAGTGCATGCAAATGCACCGTGCCCTTTTGAGAGTCCGGTAACACTTGCCTCATCTTTTGCTTCTGTTCATGGATACATCATCTCATCATCTTTCAACTCATTAACCACGCAAATGCAAGCGATCAAACGACCTTGTGGAGAGCTAGATTTCGATCAAACTCTAAGCTGGGTCGGATGATGATGATACAGAAGAGTACGCAGCAGGGCAGGGAGTTGTGTAATTTTTTTTTGGGTTGGGGGAAGAGATCGATCAACATGTAAACTAGTAAGCTCGAATCAAGCAGCTGGGAAGAAAACCAAATAGCTATGTGACAGTAATAATACATGCATGCATTCATCATCTCTTTTGTTTGGGCATTGCATATTGCAATTGTGTTGTGTGAACGAACTGGAGTCCTTGCATAGTGTAGACTGTAGTAGACCATCACCATAGACCAGTAGAGGGTGCATTCTTTCTTGGGTCTACGAGACATGTGTGGCCTACTGGCCGTGATATAATTTTTTTCTCTTCATACTATTACTACTCCTACATGCTGCATGTGTGTGCCTGTCTGTGTACTGTGTCGTGCAATCAGGCCATGTACTGGGGCAGTGCTGCCTACTGTTCACCCGTGACAAGGTTTTGTTGGTATTGGACCTATTGGGTCATGGGCACGCATTATTCCATGCTGGATATATATGCATGGACTGATGAGAGCGAATATTGGAAAAGTTTGTTACAATATATTATATACACATCGTGAGTGTGCTGCCTTCTTGCTTGCAACTTTAGGATCTGCAGTAACGAAATACTATAATATGAAGTTTTTCCCCCTTTTTGTAACTTCTGCCTACGTGGTTTCAAGAGTCATTTTTTAATAAATTTGCTTCTTTGTTTGCATTCTCGTGTTTCTGGGTCCTTTTACTAGTAGTTGTTTAACAGACCGAAGGCACGTTACGGCGAGATTTGACAAAAAAAAACATCGTTAAAAAAGGATACACTATTGCGTATTATTGCATTTTTAGAGATTTTATAATACATACTCCCACTTTCCGAGAAGTTATTTTTTTAACTTTGATCAATTATATATAAAAATATATTAATATTTATAATATATAATTAGTGTCATTAGATAGATCTTTGAATATATTTTTATAATAAATTTATTTGGATGTACTAACGTTGTATATATTTTTTATAAATTAATCAAAATTAAGAAAGTCTATATCCTATAGCGACGTTCTTTCGGACGGATGGAGTATATGTGGGGCAACCATGATGCATTTTAGATTTTATGGTGTGCTCTTACCATGCTACAGCTCAGTACAAATTAAACTTAATTACCCTGCTGTGTTCACCTTCCATAGCTCTTAGAATTCCTACTACTAGTGTCCAAAAGAAAATCTACTGGTAGTAGCTGCGCTACACTATACGAGTAGACCATAAACTACTATAGTGGAAATTTTACTCTTTTCTCATGGTTTAGCACATATCGGTAATCAGAAGAAATGTTAAGAAACAGCAGATTGTAGCCAATTATTACCCTTCCTTGGTCATTTCACTCATTACATAACAAAAAGTATATGTACCGGATCGGATGGCAGCATGCAGTGAGAAAAATGGGGTACGGTGACGCTGACACCATCTTTGTGGGGGATGAATATTAGATAAACTATTTTGCTAATTTAAACAATCTGCAACTCTAGTAAAAATCTATTGCATCAAGACAAATTAGATGTGATAGGTATAAAAACAAAAACTTGTAACTATTTTAAACATGCATGCATGATACCAAAAATGGTATGATGTGTACATATAAAAGGCATAGCCATAATTTTGAAGTACTAGGCCTTGTTTAGTTCACCCTGAAAACCAAAAAGTTTTCAAGATTTCCCGTCACATCGAATCTTATGGCACATGCATGAAACATTAAATATAGATAAAAATATAAACTAATTACACAGTTTAGCTGTAAATCATAAGACGAATCTTTTGATCCTAGTTAGTCCATAATTAGATAATATTTGTCACAAACAAACGAAAATGTTACAGTACCGAAAACTTTTCACTTTTCGGAACTAAACAAGGCCTAGATCTACATAAACACTGACATGCACCCCTACCTGTTTTAGAGAAGAAATATTTATATTAAAACTTGGCATAATAAATCCAAAAATTACATATGAAAGAATCTACAATAAAAAATAAAAAATAAAAAAATCTATCACATTCTTTCGTCATCTTCTTTCCTAGTGGTTTTGGTTGATACAATCCATGCTTCAAATGAAAAAAAAAACTCTATCGAACAGTGAACAGTCCCCAAGCTTAATCCCTCGACTAGGTCTAGAATGAACCAATAGTCACAAGATACAACATTCTAGAACCAAAAGGAAACACATCTGGATTTGATGAAAGAATATCAATGATTGAATCACTACACACGAATAGGCTATTAGCACCTCCAACCCTTAATCCATTAGGTTTTGGACGCCTGATTTTCTCTCTACAATCATCGACCATGGGGTTGGTGACCCAAATTCTTTCATCATATATATTTTTCCCTACTGGCCTTGCTCGAGCCCATGCTTTAAATGAACAAACCAGTTGAACAACAAATGGTTCTCATGCCGAATCCCCCAACAAACCCCTTTTGGTATGCCATAAGATACAATGTTCGAAACACATCTAAATCGATGCAAAAATATCGCCTGAATCATTGGGTACAATACAAGCTAGCCGCCAACACCTCTAACTCTTGATCTATCAAGTTGGACACATGATTTCTATGTGGCCATCGACAATGAGGTTGGTGATCTAGATTTACTATTAAGGGATCGGAGTACATTAGTACCTAATCGACTCCCCCAATGGTGATCTTGTTGTGGCCATTGTCAACGTCATCACAAGTAACAATCTCCTGAATCACAAACATCAATGATAATTTTATCGATATATTTATTTAAGATAAACTTAAGCATACTAAATATAAAGAACTGCTTGCCTGTAAATGAGGGATGTTGCCCTCTTCTTCTTGACACTGACGGTCCCACGTTGGAGAGGAAGGAGGGGCCCCTAGCTGACAACTGCAAGCTTCGCCTTGACAGTAGCAGCTCTAGTTACAGATATTAATACACGCATACAGACTTGATTTTAGCACTGTATCAATTACTAGATTTCAGAGGTAATGAACTTTGATCAGGGAAAGCGAACGTGGTCAAATATATATGAACGTTTTCTGTGGTCAATATGGGATATTGTAAGTTTGGTCCCAGAGTTACTAAAACTTGCATTATATTGATGCATATTGTACATATATATTTAATTCCTCATATGTATTTAATTATAACCAGTAACATGTTTTGAATTTCGAAATTTTGATACCTTTCAGTGGATGATAAGATATCAAATATATTATTCAATCATTTCCACAAGGCCATTCGATGATCAGAATATTCATTGATACCACGGCAAAACTAGAAATTTTTGCTGCACTTACTTAATCGGTCTACCACTTTCTATGGTTTCCAATTTGTCACACATTTTAATTATGCATTGTGTGATTTTCTTATATAAATGACCATTCGTAAATCAACATGGTCTCCATACGCAACGTTCACACTGTTATATATGAAAATCAAATCATAAATTTTCTAAACAATAGTCAAAATCTGTTAACCCTAGCTAACTGCACGCTTTAATATTTCTCTATTTTACAAGTGGAGGCAATATTAATGAATGTCTATGGATGCAGTACGAATGGTATTGCTCTTTTGTGGAAACAATGACCTTAGCACAGGGCTCCTAGTGTGTTGCACTAAGTTTGCACAGGCCATGCATGTTAGGCCGCGAAGATGACATATATGCACGACAAATAGACAAAGAGCATCGTTCAAAGCATATGTCGGTGCTGCCGGGGCCGGGGGTTCCAATGCGCGTAATGGTATTCCGGGACCATATGTAGTACGGCATAAATACACATCATTTGCTTATTATAACATTGGTGATGTCGTTTGCAATTGTATCTAGCTCCTTTTTAAAAGATATCGCAAAAAGTGCACGCATATGTATTTTAAACAAGCAATTGTGTAATTATCAGGTATGAACAGGAACCACGGGACCGTCCGATGTTTTATGCAGAAACCACGAAGTGTCAAGTTCTAGTTTTGATCTGCGGACCATCCGCATGTGCTATCGGAGTCTCAGTCTAATCACAGTGAACAAGGCGCTGAGGTCCAATATCGAGTTTGTCGAAAGGGGATTGCGCGTGTGTCTTTGTGCAAGACTTCATTCGTAGAGATTCCTATAGGTCTCTACGATATACACAGATACATCCATATGTGAAGGTAAATGGGATGATTTGTGCAAGGGTGAAGCTCTAGGTTTTACTTGGCTTAAGGTCTATATAGTACTATGAAAACTCGATCCGTGGTGGCTAGACAGCCCTCCCGCTATTCCAATTTTAGAAAAAGATTTCTCACGTACATTGAAAAATCTCTCAAATCCCTACCCTACCCATACATAGTGTCATCGTAGCTCCGTGAGATGAATTGACCACAGACTTGTGCTTTGGATATGGGGCAGACGAGGAGTTTTTCCCCACCCCAGTCACTTTGGCTAAAGCCACAAGAGTGAGTTTGTCCATGTTTTGTCGATGGACTAGTAATTTTATACGAATGTCATGTTGCTCTAGGAAGACGATGGTAGCATCCAAAAGACACAACGAATCATACTGGTTCAAGCTGTAGGAGCTCTACATCGAGTCTTAGAGAAGATCAGGTGCATGTTCCTCGCTTGAATGCTCTGAAGTTGTGAATGCTCTGAAGTTCTTATGACAATGAGGTATGCAAGAAGAGTGGAAAGAGGTAGGAGACAGGACGGGACTGCCCGAATGAAGGTTTCGACAGTCCGTTCCTTAGATGGGATGCCATGGCTGCCCTTATATAGAGTCCAGGGCCAGGGCACATACAAAGAAGAAAGTTCTTCTGATCATGTGATCATGAGCCCTAGGGAGGAAAACTAGCTATCTTGGCCTCCAAGGGAGGCCGTCTTGTCTTGGTGTCAGTGTATGTCTGGACGTGGCCTTCGTCATGGTCTTGTGCTGACACTGTAGTATGTAGCACTACTATGTCGGCCATGGCAACACTGTAGGCACAGTGATGATTCGCCAGCTGCCCTGTGTGTTGTGGCCTTGCCATGGCCCGGGAGTGTCGTATAGGATTTGGTAGTCGCCTTCTAGTCACTTGATCGTCTTGTTGCTTGTGGAGATGATGGCCATGATCCTGAGCTCTAGGGTTGTGGCCAACATTGGCTTGAAAGTCAAGTCTGTAGTCGTAAACCCCATCCTATAGTGGGTGGGATCGTACGCATGTCTGATTGGGCTGTATTTGGATGGTAGGCCGTCATACTAACTGCCACCGCATGGCGGTGTTGTCTTGTTTATTGCGTGGCGCAGGGATGGTGTCTGACTAGGCTGAGGGACTGTTGTCCCCCCTCGGTCCTTGCGAGGTCAGTATGATGTGCCTGCTCTTGTCAGGGCATGCATACCTAGCTTAGCCCGATCTCTCCTCGTTCCTCCCAAGGGTTGGGACAGAGGAGAGGTCGTGTGGCGTTGCGTGGTGTGTACTGAGGTCGTGGCCGACTCCTGCCTTGGTATTTGTCCCCAGTGGCGGAGCTCGTCAATTTTGACGTCTAGGGCCACTAATAAAGCACACACACCGTTTACATTGAATCAAGATATCAGTTGTACCAAGTCTAATACCGATAGATAACAAAAATAGCTTATAA
>Ga0182004_10005570_pt1 | contig 10255 bp, 6 predicted proteins | sample Sormic07211540_1_FD_120479 | JGI IMG/M metagenome (GOLD analysis project Ga0182004, IMG submission 120479) | Endophyte microbial communities from Sorghum bicolor roots, Mead, Nebraska, USA - 072115-40_1 MetaG | ecosystem: Host-associated > Plants > Roots > Unclassified | place: USA: Nebraska...
CGGCGGCGGCGGCGGCGGCGAGGACGAGGAGGAGCATCACGGTGATGACTGCCATGGATGAGATATGGGTTGTTGGTATTGGTATAATCAGTGCCGTCGAGTCGTGGTGTGCAACAAATGGCGTTCGCGCGAGCCTATGGGCGACTTGTGAGTGTGTGGGTTTGGTATTCTAGTGCATGAAGGCAGCATGCTCAATGATCGGACCTTTTACAGTTACAGTGACCAGAGTAACGACCACTGACCAGCAGTTGTGTATGCATGGCGTGTTGGGTGGTTCCGTGGTTGCTTTCGCGCGCTGGGCTCAACTGCTTTAGTCAGATCTCAGATGCCATCGCGTAGGGGTAGGGGTACGCGGAGAAGACGTGCTGCCGTGGAAAGTACTCTACGTTCTAGAAGGAGATGTGTAGGAACTATAGAAGTGGGAATTGGGCCACGCTCTCTCCTCCGAGGCTTAGAGTGTGCTTACTAATATGTAGGTGTAACATTTAACAAGCGTGTCGTGGAGGTTTTGGGGGCGGCGGCCGCGTGCTAGTGCACAGGCAGAGGGCGGCGGTGGCACTAGGGAGAGAGGGGAGAGAGAGAGAGAGAGCGCGACAACGCTAGAGAGAGGAGAGATAAAAGTCTTTTGACTATTTCTTTCTTGATTCTAATAGTTACATATCTCTTTGTATTTATAGTTCTGGGAGACTTAGCCCCTAAGCAATCACATACTTGATCCCTACGGAATCTTAGGAGATCCTTAGTAATTGGATCCTTCTTTTCTAACAATCACAACTCTTTTCAAATCTATTAGAACTCTATTAAGGTAACTAGATATTGATAATGTGGCGATAATGGCGATGGCGGCTATGCCGCCCCTTCCTCCTGGGCATGCACCCCCCCCCCCTCTAGGGTAGGGGCGCTGGCGCCCCTCCACGGACCCTGCCTGGCCCATTCTCGCTGTTGACGGTCACTGCCCGCGTTAGGTGTGTGACACCAGGCGCGCTTAGTTATATAACTAGTATATGCTTGTTAAGCAGTAGAGAAGTATCTTATGGATCTACTCATCTTGTTGTCCTCCCAACTAGCTATCTACCTACTTTTACCTTTGTAAGACTCTGTATGTTTGTTGATCATTACCCTCAATATTTAGCGACTTACCCCTGATAGACTTCGGTACATTAGTTGTAATGTAGTCAAGAGACAGATATTCATTAATACTCGTAGCTACACTTACTTGTGTGGATACGATACACTGAAATACTCCTTGGTGCTGCGGAATTATCACTTGAGCATAAGAAATGCTAACAGGGCTCTATTGCAGGGCTTGGATAACAACAAGGAGTGCATATTAAAGGTGTGCAAAACCTTGGAGTCAAGAGCAATGAGCTTCTTGTCAGCTAATGGTTGGTTATTTTCGTATTGGACTTTAGTGGTGTGATTGTAATAAGTTACATCTTGAGGTGTGTGAGTTTTGTAATACGTTTGGCCTAATGCTTCTTTTCTGAAGAAGTCTAAAGCTGAAACGTTTTCTATTATCTTAAAAAGCTAAAAAACCATATCAATGCTTAAAAATATTTGATTGGCATTTCAAGAAGCTATATATATATTCCATATCTAGTACTTACTCTAATTACAAATACAAAATCGTTGTGATATTCACACAATCGTCAATATTTATTGGTATTTGATAAATATATTATATTACATTAATGGTTTGTTTAGCAAGGCTCTTGAAACAACTTCTTGGCTTTCGAAGCTAGCTTCTATGGAAAGCCAACCAAAAGGCAGAAGCTGAAACAAACAACCCAGCGTTTGAATTGGCTTTTAAAAAGTAGAAGCTGGCTTCTAGGATATATAATAAACTAAAAACTGAAAAGCATGTTTGGAGGAGCTTTTCTAGCTTTTGGTGTGCGTAGAAACTTATAATTTATTAAAATAAACAATAGTTGGAGGCTAAAAAGCTAAAAAGCCAGTGTTTGAGCCAAAAGAGATCAAAAGCTGGAGCTCAAGCAAACATGCCCTCAAAAATATAGAGGGAGCTTTATCGAAAGGTATGCTAAATCTGTGAAGCAGTTCTGTAAAACTAGAAGGCTAACAGCTAGAAAAAAATAGCTTTTCCTAATTGACTCATCGTACATAAATACTTTCTACCTTCATTTATCATGAGAATCACTTTAAAAAACACAACACTCTTTGAGAACCAAGAGCAAAAAGAACTAGCTGAAATACATATCAATTTATAAGAAATTTGTGTAGATAGTCGAGGCCTTGTTTAGATCACCCTAAAATCTAAAAACTTTTCAAGATTCTCCATCACATCAAATCTTTACGGCACATGCATGGAACATTAAATATAGATAAAAAATAACTAATTGCATAATTTATTTATAATTTACAAGACGATTCTTTTGAGCCTAGTTAGTCTATGATTAGACAATAATTATCAAATACAAATGAAATGCTACAGTATCAAAATCCAAAAAAAAATTGATCTAAACCAGGCCTCAAAACCCAACAACTAATCATCTCGTAATTCAATCTGGTTGGCATGAACGCCGGCTGGGTGTGAGCAGAGAGCTAGGTGGTGGGCCCACAAATCAGCATGGGCAATGGAGGATCGCCGCCTCGTCAGTTGGTGTACGGTGTATGGTGTACCTGGCGGTTGGTGGCGATCTGCTTCCTTTGGGTGTCTGACTGTGAACACAACTGAGAGACTCGAGACCTGTCTTCTGTTGGGATAAAAGGGTAAATACAATACACAATTAATCCCTCAACTTATGATGAATCATGTGGAGAACATCTACCATTAGATTAGCAATGGAAATAAACAATCACACGCACAATAAACATAGCGATTTACGTGGAAAACTTCCTCAAGATGAGGAGTAAAACCACAGGACCAACCGGTCCACTCCAAGCTCCAAACTTCCACTATAATCAATAATGGGTACAAGAAGTCTTTTCTAGAGAATCTAGAGGATTACACTAGCAGAAACACATTCATCAAGTTACAACTTGGCATCAACTACAACCACAACCTTCTAACAAGAGGAATAACAACAGACAAATAAAGAAGTCACAGATTCTGTCTTCCTCGGTAATCAGTTCATATCTCCTAAACTACATCTCCACTATGCATAAATTTTGGTAGGCAAGTAGATCCATGAGTCCCCTAACGGCTGACCAAATTTTAGCTCAATCGGACACAGTTTGACTAGCAAAACAAATCATTTACCAAAACTGCTCTGTTCTGAAACTACAGAGACCCGAACTGATAAAATCCCTCTCAAATCTGGTGCTATACTCAACCAATCCTTAAACTAACTTAACAGATTGAAATACTCTAAGTGAGAAACAAGCTCACCAAATTTGGTGCCAACCAACCACGTTTGAGCCTCCAATCACCAGCTTGAAGATGACCGGTTTACAGCCACCAAATCTGGACAGATTTTCCTTCTCCTTCTTCTTCCTCTCTTCTCACATTGTGGTGTGTGTGTTCTGCTCTTTCCACTCTCAGTAGCAGCAGCACTCACTCTCTCATAGAGAATGGAGGCTAGGGTTTGGGTTATGTATTTCCCAAGAAGCAATCTCAACCATTGATTTGGAGACAAGATCAATGGTGCACAAGCATTGGGCTTGTGGGCTGTTTTTGCTGCTTTGCTAGGCTCCAAATCAACCTCCATGTGGAGGGGATAGCCCAACACCTTGACTTTGACTTATAGCACAACCAAACCCAATCGGGTTGGCCACTGACCACTGGTGCTTGCTTTGAAATCTCACTATATTTGAAGTTCTTTTATAACACTGTAATTATTTCAAGTTTTCAACGGGCCATGAAACATAACGCGGTACTGAGTGTAAGCTATATGTGAATAATGTGATGTGTATCATCCACACGTTCCACATGATATATATAGCAAGACAGGATTAATTCGAGGCACATGTGTGGCCGCTCGACGAATAGCGAAGGTCGAGAGCAAAATGTGAAAATAATAGGAAATTAGGTCTCACTTGGAACCTAAATTGTAGCCAAAGATTATAGATGGCTACCCAAAAATGAGGTCTTTCACACTTTTCCATCATCATCAATAATATTATCGGATAAAGGAAAAACTAGCAAGAACACTGAGGCTAGAAGAAATACATCACATGGAGGCTATCAAATGAGCCTATGGTAGTGTGCTACCTTAGAGGAGAAAAGAGACAACCAATGAAAAACCTCGCTTGAGATGGACTCTATGCTTCGACAACCATCAACCTATGTGCATTACCCACAGCAACGAGGACAGAGCACATGTCCATCCGCCATAAATCCTTGAAACCCACTTAGCTACCCCTCTGTTCTACGTCACTAGCATCAACACCATACATGGTCGAAGTAGCGAGCACAAACCTCATAATTTCATAAATAGGAACTACCATGATCTAGAAAAGAACCATCATCACTAATGTAGACTCAAGATCCAGTAGAGATCACCCTCACAGGCACCTCACTAGCATAGTAGAAAATGATAATGACATGGAGATGGTGCCAGAGACACATATTCCAAAGTTGCGCATTCGCCACTGTCTTGATGTTTCAACCAAAGGTGTGACACCAAACAAGAAACTAGGACCCAACCTATTGATACACCATGATCCATGTGGCATTTTTTTGTCTCATTATACCAACAACTAAAATGTCAAGGACATGTGTCCATATGTGCTAGTTGGGTCTGGGCTAAGGAAGACGTAGGTCAACACTAAGACAACGAGATAAAGGAGCCAGGATGGCAAGCTATAAAGGATATCAGATATTTAGAGAACATAATATCTCTATCTTCTTCCTCATGTGTCTCTCTTGTTCTTCCTCGACCTCAACCTTCTCTTGTTGTACTTCTAGAACCTTCTAGAGCTATACATGTGTTGTTTCCTCCTATATACTTGATTCCCCTACTTTGCTACTTATTCCCCAACTCTATCTCAAGTGTACCCAGTTGTACTCTCCTTTCTTTCAAATTATAAGACATTTAGACTTTCTAAATTCAAACTTTTTCTACACAACTAGATATATATTATGCCTAGACTCACTGTAAAAGCTATGAAACTAGAAATACCAAAACATCTTATAATTTGGGACGCAGTATTACTTATCAGAGGTCTTGTGTTGTAGAGTCTGTGAGTTGCTAACTTCTGTCATCTCTTGATCTAGTAGAGTGAATGAGAATGAGATGCTTGACACAATACTTCAATGAAGTACTAAGATGTACAAATGCTCTCCCAAGTCCCAATAGATGGCATGGTTGACATAAACCTAACAACAACACAATGCAGCAACAGTGATCATGGCTATTATTATTTGCAGCTTATTTATTATACTAATTCTATAAATCCTCAATTGTGCAACATAAATGAAGCCAGATTAATTATAATGATGGTATCATCTTTTCGCCCCTTCTTTTTTCACCAACACTGCAAAAGCTAGTAACACAAAACCACAAGACAATTGATGGTTCCAAAGGGTCAGGCTACACGCAATAATGTCTTCATTGATGGTTTAGGGTAGACGACATTGTCGTCATCCATGGTCATTTGAACGTCGTCATCTTCTCCCTCTTGGCCTTGTACCTCAACGGCACATGGGACACCAACACGACGCATCGACCGACGATCTGTGACCAAAATTGGGCAGAAACAAGATTGGGTTAGGGATCTATGGTTTGGGGGAAATCTAAAGAAGAGATCTAGGGTTTAGGGTTTTGAATCTTACCTGCTATGCAAAGCCTAGAGCCAGAGAGGTGGAGATGAAGACACACTATGGTAGGAGCACCACCAAGACTAATGGCGAGCAATGAGATCAATGTGAGATCTATTATTTGGGGGGGGGAGACGAGAGTACGAGAGGACAAGAGATGAAGAGCACGAGATGTGATATGCAAGATTGGCCAATGGAGAGGTTGTCGGAAATGGGGAAGACGACAAGAGAAGTGATAGTAGTGGCAGTCGGTGGCCAGAGAGGCTGGGACGAAGATGAGGGTACGAGAGGAGAGGAGGATGAGAGGAGATCTGTAAGATCCAGCAAGACTGGGACAAAGATGATGGTACGAGAGTAGAGGAGGATGAGAGGAGATCTGCAAGATCTAGCAATGGATACGTCGCTGGAGACGGGCATGATGACGAGAGTGGCGACAACCGTGATAGGCCAGCGGTAAGAGACGCAAGACATGAGACAGGCAAAGATGAGCGGCCACGACGTGTGGGGAATGAAATGAGAGAGTAGGGTTTGAGGGGCAGCAGCCGCAGCCACAGCCACCTTAAGTTATTACTTTTTTTAAAAAAATTATTATCACAGCGCCATGCCGCCATGTAGGGATTTCTGCACACCATTGCAGACGGCCTTAATTTGCTCCAAAGTTCTCTAATTCATACATAAATACATACTGCGACATTTGGCATTCATCTTTGTCTCGTCGTACGGCCCATAGTCATGTCGTCTCCTACTCTCAACGCCTGATTTTCTTGGTTTGGTGAGAATATTTGCACCTACCCGCGCCGTACTCCGACGTACTACCGCGCCGTACAGGGTGTGCTCTCCCATCCCATACATGTGACACCAAGACTGTAGATCGACACAGGCGTGGTAACAAGAACAGCACCTCGATCCCCAAGAAAGAATCATCAGGGTGGAGTCATGGTTCATTCCAGTTCATTCCTTATTCATTCCGATGTCAATGGTGCCGTGTGGTTATGGTTACAACAACACTAATCTCCATCCTACCGAGACCTTGACCTCTCGCATAATCTTAAGGTTTCAACAAGAACAACACAAACACTGATCAAATGGAAAACGCTAGAAAAAACTATATCCTTGACGACGATCCTTCTCCATTATTCCATACATGGAGACCAGGCATGCACTCGATCAGTGCTTGATGTAGAGGTTGTACTCGACGGTGGCGTCGCCGGTCTTGAGGTCGAGGGTGTGCGTCCGTGCCTGCGCGTACCCGCGCGCCATCCTGAACACGCCGGTGCCGCCGACGACGGCCATCTCCCGGACGGCGTTGAACACGGCGTTCCGACCCATGATGGCGACGGTGCTGCCGTTGTACTTCCCGGCCTGGAACACGAAGTTCATGTTCATCATGAGCGACACCTCGTCCTTGCCGGCGCCGATGTAGGTGCCCTGCGCGCGGCCGAGGGGCTTGGAGGACTTGAGGTCGGGCCCCTCGGTGAGCGGGTCGTCGATCACCACCACGGCGCCGAAGGCCGTCTTGGAGGTGTTGGTCACCGCCGCACGCGCCACCGGCACCGCCGTGGGGCTCGGCCCGCTCACCACGTCGTGCCAGTACAGCTTGATGTGCGTGCTCTTCTCGCCGGACGACGCCGCCGACGCGGCAGGTGCGGCGGCCACCAGGATTGGCAGTAGGACGACGAGGAGCACGGCGGCGGCGGCGGCCATGGCGCGTCCGGCCGGGGATGAGAGGGTTGAGACGTGTCGTTCTTGGTGCTGATGGCGTCTGCGCGCGCGACTATTTATGCGCAAGCGAGATGGAGTGGCAGGGTGCTAGAGAAGCTTTAATTTCGGAAGTTGACAGTTTGTGAAGTGGGCGGGGAGAATTATGTGCTTGGCGTGTTAGGGTGATTGCTTTCGCTGAAATATTTGGTGAGATACCATATATAAATGCTGCTGGAGGGTCCTGGAAGATGGGATGCCGCTGTGGAAGGTCTTGCCATTCAGACGAGGCGGAATGTTGGTCATGAGTGTAGTCAATTGTTTAATATAATGAAGTGTTGATCGAGCTAATCCACCAACTCCCTCCATAATTATTGATATTCATATAAATAGATACTTCTACATAATCCAACTTCACAATGACAAAAGTGTTCAATAGAGGTAGGCACCACTCTCATCTTTGTCCCTTCGTATCAATGCTCGTCTCTATTAATAATAAAAATAAAAGAAATCACCCTCCTATTGTCTCCACATGACAGGTCGAGCGAAGAGGGGAGGGCCGTGTAGGAGAGAGAGGAACTTGGGGCGCCCAAGCTCGATCACTAGGCCATGGTGTAGTGATCGTGTGTGGGGGAGGCGGAGGCACCGACTGAGTGGAGGAAATAAAGGACGACATCAGTGGAGATAAGGTCGAGCCTGAAGGAGAAGTTCATAGCGGTGGAAAAGAAGAGGGGTGACCAAGTGGTTAGAATTTCTTCATCATCCATTATATACTTGAGGCTCATAACGAGCCTAAATAGGCCACACGGAGCGGTAGCGGACAACCTTATTAACAGAGATCGGCCATTTTTAGAGGTTCACTTCTGAAAAATGGCCCACGATGCCTCAAAAATGATTTATGTGATTTTTTTTATTCTCCCTGGAGACACATATATTTTTACCTGCCTCTACAAATCAAAGGGTCAGTCTCGCAAGATTTTTTATAGCACCGATACTCTGTAATCTCTATAGTAGACTTATTAATCATAGTTATGTCTTATGGCACCACCTCTAGTTGTCTTCAACATGCACATTTCAATGAAATCTTAGTTTAAATCATAGTGTTTTTTAGTTTAGCTCTTATCTCTCATAACATAATGATCTAGATTTCGAGTTTTGAATTCTTGTCGTATAATATTACTAGTTGCTATAAATTTGTATACTGAAACTGAATTAGAACTCTTGTACATATAATTGTATAGGTGGGTAATCTTCATGCCGATTTAGAGGTTAGCGTATATTGTTTTTATAGTGATGGTGTCGGGTAACTTTTACAAAAACATAACGCTTACTAAGGCTACTATTATCAATGCAGATTATATAGTGTAGACTGAATTATAATTTCCATAATTTTTGCAAGAATTTCTTGAATTTATTTCATTGTGTTCTAGCGAATATCATGAAGGTTAACATGGAGACTCTGATTGGGATCTCCAACTAGTTATAGTAAGATAGTCAAGGGATCTAAACACTTGAGTACAAATAAAAAAGGGGACTGCTAGGGTCTGATATCGGACCACATCTTTGTGCTGATACCCTTCTCGCCTAGGCATTGTTTACTTCACCCCGAAATTCAATAACTTTTCAAGATTCCCTATCACATCGAATCTTGTGGCACATGCATGAAGCATTAAATATAGACGAAAATAAAAAACTAATTACATAGTTTATCTATAATTTACGAGATGAATCTTTTAAGTCTAGTTAGACCAGTCTCAGTGGGAGTTTCACACCAGGATGTCATGCACATTTATTTATTAGAGCGTCATGTCAGAAAAACTGCACTTTTTGCATGAAACGAAGAGGGGAGAGAATGAAGTAGTTTCACCATGGTAAAACTCCGCGGGCGATGTTTCCCACGCGGTGAAACAGGATGAAATCCCCACTGAGGACTAAATCGTTTCACCATCTTGCATGTGATACAATCATTTTGCAGTAATTAAATGCTTTGCCCAGCCTAGGAAACATCAAGGTGAAACTCATGCATTGTAGAGGTTGTTTCATTGTTCGTTTCATTGATGTTCTGTCAGCAAATTTGTTTTGGAAATAGTGCATTTAAACGGGCCACTGAGACCGGCCTTAGTCTATGATCAATGCCCTAGTTTTCCTGCCTAGAAACGCCGCCACTCAGTAACCACCCACCATGTCATCTTGTAGGGCCTACTCACCCATCCATGCAAATCACTTTTTAACGAATTAAAAAGGTCATGACTCATAAATTGAAATCCAATTACACCATTGGTTTTCTTTCGATAAATCCTTCAATACTAGATCATGAATATATTTGGATAAAGTTTTATTAACGAATATTTTTCTTCTATTAAGCTAAGATACGTTATAGGTTCACAGGACAATGTTCTATGACTCTGTCTTCATAAGACTAATGTTCCCAGTTTAGAAGAGCGGTATTCTAATTTTAGATTCATAATATTGATATTATAATATAAAAATAAATAAATAAATACATAAATACATAATGTTAATATGAATAATAAAATCTAGAGTAAAGCATAAGGAACAAATAAAATAAGTAGTAGAGAATTAAAAAACATTATATGGATACTTTTCAAGTACCCTAAAATATAATATAGAACATCATAAGTATACTCAGTGAACATCACTAAATACACCATATAACATTACTAAATTTGTTATAGAACATCAGAGGTATACTACGCGAACATCACATATTTACTATGTAAACATCACAAAATGTATTATACAACATCACATGTGAATATCATAAAAACATCATAAAAATATCGGTGTATATATACTTATACGTGAACATCACATTTGTAC
>Ga0182004_10005571_pt1 | contig 10253 bp, 10 predicted proteins | sample Sormic07211540_1_FD_120479 | JGI IMG/M metagenome (GOLD analysis project Ga0182004, IMG submission 120479) | Endophyte microbial communities from Sorghum bicolor roots, Mead, Nebraska, USA - 072115-40_1 MetaG | ecosystem: Host-associated > Plants > Roots > Unclassified | place: USA: Nebraska...
TACATGGTATTTTTTATACCATTGTGAGAAAAGCAAAATTTGATACTCTATTGTCGAATATTTTTATCTGATCTGGTTTTCTTCAGTGGGGGTGAGTATGGGCTATCTTGGTAGGATCTTAGATGCCAAGTAAGGGTTCATGTTAGGAGATATTCGGTGGGGTGAGTATGGGATATGTTAGAGAGCAGTTTTTTCAATCTTGCTACAAAATCTAGATTGGGCGTGGGTTTTATTAACTCTTGGAGATGCTCTTATGCCACTCTCCAATACATTCCTATATGAACTTCCTAAAAACAAAAATACCCATATATTGTTTTGTGTACCAATTCTAGGTCCGCACAACATCCCTATCAGGCTATCACTCCATCTTGCGTGAGCAGGCATTGTCGACCGCCCATCAATGCAAGCACCACCGTCCCTCCCTGACGTCGGCCCCAACAAAGGCAACAGATGCCACCCCCAGGCCAGCAGGCAGCCGCAGACCAGTAGACAGAAAGCAGCATGTGAAGGAAGCACCATAGGTTGGATTATCAATCTATCAAAAAAGACAGGTCATCATACTCACCATTCACCTTGTCAGTCTAGGAATTTGTATTCTCCATGATCTTTTAAGGGGCGACAACAGTAGGAGTCAAGATGTCGTAAAGAACATCACAACTCATGCCAAAATTAACATGGAATGGGGGCATTACAGAGTGAGTGATGGGAGAAAATGCAGAACTCGGGCAGATATACCGGGCACAAAAATTTACAAGTTGGAGGAGAAATTTAGCAACTTCTTATTTTAAGGAGTTATTTTACCAAGTTGTTGGAGGCAATTTTCGTCTAAACATGGCCATCTACACACATTTAAACGCAAAATAATGGGTTCACGTATACTTTAGGCCCTAGTCACATAATTAAACACTAGAAACATCTAAATGATAAAAAACAGTTTAAAATGGATTAATCATGGCTATACAAGTGTGTAAACACTAAAATAGCAATCCTTTAAACAACAGTTTAGGCGATAGACCATGAATTTTGGCCGTTTGGGTGCTAGACGAATATTTAAGTGGGCAAAATTGGGCCTGCGCATGTGGGGGTGAAAATTTGGTGTGATTTAAACGATGTCTATGGTCATATGTATGCCTATATGTGGGGGTGAAAATTTTGTGTGATTTAAATGATGTCTATATGACCATATGTATGTCTATATGTATAATTGTGTATTGTCTGTCTAGTTGTGTAAATATGTTCATATCTCAAATTGCACTTAAACATTTGTATACAAATTATAATTTTATTGCTAAACGGAGGATGACTAACAGTTTAGTGTCTAGAATAGCACTAGTTGGATGGGTTTTTTTTCTTTCTTTTGTCTAGAAACTTAAACAAAGAGTCATTTGCTAAGTTCTTGGAGTTGCTCTTAGAGCATCTCCAAGAGTTCCCTAATTTTTTCTCCTAAAAACTCTATGTTTTCCAACTTCTAAAAAAATATTGGGAACAAAAAAAAAAGAACTTCATTTCCAACAGTATTCTAAAAATCACTTCCAATAAATCAAATATTGACCCCACGACTTTTTACAACAATCTTCTTTTTTCCCCGCACGATGTCGTAGCTCGTGCGAAACCTTCTCGCCGCCGCCGCCGCGACTTCCCAGCCAACCGCTGCTGCACCTCCCAGCAGGCAGTCAGGCAGCAGACGCCCGGTCTGTAGCATTGCAGTACAGGCAATCAGGCAGCGCACCGCGGGCGGCGCCAACACCGTCGAAGGGTGCGATGTCAGCGGCGTCGGTGTCGAGGTTGTACAGAAAGGACGCCGGGGCCATGTGGATGCCGCGCTTGCCGTGGCAACGGGCAGCGACGGGACGCGCTGGGGTTGCAGGTGGTGTTTGCCCAGATGTCCTCGTCGTCCTTCATGTCTATGGCCGCGATCCCCCTTCTCACTCGGTCACTCGTTGGTGCAAAGGAGGCCATAGCAGGAAACTGCACTGTGCGAAGGAGGAGAATCGCCTAGGGAACCTCAATTTGCGCGAGGCCTGTCCGCGTAAAGTTACGCGCATCGAGAGGTTTTTTTCCCAAGTCCTAAAAGATTAGGAGGAGATATTATGAATTGTTGGAGAGGAATTTTTCTCCATCTTTCTAAAAAACAAGGATTAGGATAATGTTTAGGGAACTCTTGGAGATGCTCTTAACTTTCTAAAAATAGAGAGTCATGTACCGTTGCGAGAAAAGCAAATTTTAATACTCTATTGTCAAATTTTTTGTTTGATCTGATTTTCCTCGGCGGTGGTGAGTTGGGGTAGCTCATGTGGTATGGGCTATCTGGCAGGATTGCCAACGTCGAGTGAGGGTTCATGTTAGGAGATATTCACCTCAGTCATATATAGACCAGTTCATTTGACATCTGACCAACTATGTTTCTGTATGGGAAGACGTAGTCTGACATCCCATTAAGTGAAAGTCACAGTAACTACCAATGGGACAAAGTTACAATTGGTTACCAGGAGAAGACACTGTACCGTTCTTGGGTGTTCTTCCATGGTCCGGTCGACATGGATGTTGTGTGATCTTCCACGATTTTAGTGTCATGTGCATTATTTAAACTATGTGTAATTTTTAAAAATTATAAGACCATGGGTAGTGTTGTATGGCTGCCTAAGGTTATTTCATTTGGATACAAGACCTTGGTAAGCCTATCTCCGCCAAGGCTCAAGGTTATTTCTTATTTGGGACATCACCTTTAAAATCTTATTTAACTCTTGTTTTGGAAAACTTCCCCTTTTGAAATCACCTTTCATGCAAAACATTTGTTTTGGAAAACCTTCTTTCGAGTTTTGCTCTCCTTGATTTTGAATCTTCTTTGACACAACTTTTTGCTCAAAATCCTCCTTTCAAAAACCAACAGTCTACCTCCCATGCATTTTTTCGCCCTAATTATTTTGAAACCTAAGATCCCTTCTTATTAACCTACTAAAACTATAATTTAGCAGGAATAAGTGGAGGCAAGTCAAGGATAAGGGAACTGATTGAAGAACATGCCTGGAGCACCATTGTGATACAACCCAGATTACTTTTCTTTATTTGCTAATGAGTGTTCATCAATAGAGAGAGAGATCCTACATGAACCTTACTCAGTACAGATTTAGGGATGCAAACACATTGGCACAATATGGGGATTTGTTGTGGTGTTCTAGGAAAATAAATCCATGATCATGAAGTGAAAAGCATGTGCTAACAAAATCAAATCAAAAGTACAAAACTATCTCGATTAACTTATCGAAATCTAGAGCATGATGTTTTTAAGTCATTGATGTATATAGATGGGCTGGCTTTTCACAGATATGGTTATTCAAGGGTACTGATATGAGTTTATGCGGGTCCTTCTACTCCATAAACTTTTGAAGGGAATCTTTTTAAAAAACAAAAGTAAAGAATTTGTAGGCGTAACCAATTTCCTTTCCTTGCTTATCTTGGGCCTGCTCTTCTAGCTTACCAGCTTACATGCTTGCTGCCCTAACAACAGCCAAAAGTCTACCCATAAACCACACTATGTTAGGGCTTGTTGAGTATTTTATGTACTCAACCCACACTATGTTGGGATTTTAGGAATGAAGTTGTTCGAGTATATACATGAAAAAAGATGACGGAGTGTATGCAAGGATGGGGCCGCACGAGCATACACAAGGATGAAACCATAGTAGCGCGCACAAGAAGGATATAGGGCAGAGGTTGGGGTACCCTCTGGATGTTAATAGGATACTCATACCAACAAGTTGCAACTTCTTTTTCGGAAACCCATCTCTAAAGAACTCTTAGCCTAGAGAAATTTAGGGATGGGTGACCGACCAAAAAGTTCTTCTCGGTGCGCACGAGTGAGGACAAGAAGCTGCCACATGTAAGCAGGCCCGGCCTCGTGGAGGCGGGACATTACAGAATGGTATGAGAGCTAACTCTCGCAGTTTCACGAGCGCGTGTATCGCAGTTACGCAGGCATGGTGCGCATGGCTGGTGTGTACCCGGAGTGATCACACAACATGACATATGTGCTGGCACTGGACACACGGATGTGGCCAGGGGACGTTCCTGGCTTGGAGTTGACCAATGAGGACGTTGATTTCTTAAGGGGGTGAGGATATAACATCCAGGCCTAGCGCTTAATAGGATTAATAGGATACTCATACCAACAAGTTGCAACTTCTTTTTTGGAAGCTTATCTCCAAAGAACTCTAAAGTTAAGCATGCTTTGCCTAGAGAAATTTAGAGATGAGTGACTGATCGGAAAGTTCTTTCCGGGTGCTCACGAGTGAGGACAAAGTGTGTAGAAAAAACTGGTGTTAGTATGTGAGAATAGTCTATGTCCAGGGTGCGCATGAGTGAGGACAGTGTGCAGAAAAGACTGATGTTAGTCTGTGAAAGTAGTCTATGTTCTAGACAAGCTGCCGGATATAAACAAACCCAACCTCGTATAGGCAAGACGTTACACTCCGACTTCGGGGAAGCTAGTCTAGCCAGTGATGATGTTCCTCACTCCTAGCAAGAGCGCCACCCAGGGCTCAAACTTGGGACCTCCCTCTCAGGAGTTTGGTCACTTGACCATCCCGGCTGAGCACCCTTCCCGCGCGCAAGAAGGATGATGCAAGAGTGCCTACAAAGATGAAGATACATGAAGGATCATAATGATGAGGTTAACACTGTTTCAAAAAAAAACACTTTGTCTATATGAATGGAATCACAATGTTAGGACGTAGGACCGCTGTAGTTGAACTCTCATGTTTGATAAAGGCTTATGACCCAAGCTATGTATAGAAGTTCCCTTGTAACATATTTTTGTGTTACATCAATAAGGAGTATGATCTTTAATATTACCCTATATATTTATTAGCAGTGATACATAATGCTTAGTGGATCGACCTCCCCTAGTTGGATTGGTTTGGTTCATGCGGTACCTACTTGGACGAACCGTTATATATCAGACTTAGTTGTGACGCGAGACAATTCAGCCATGAAACAAGGTAAACGTTGGTGCTCACGGCAAGAGCAGCTACCAGGCCCTATAACAAACAAGCAATATACAACTGCGCGGTCCCAAGAACAACAGGCCGTAAAAAACATGCTCGGAGCAATGCGTGTTTGCCAATTCCGTGCATGCACGATGCGTGTACTGTTGGCTAGCTTTAATTCGACCAGTTCTTCCAGATCGAGCTGACGGCGTACCCACAGCCAAGCCATGCCACTGCGCTTCGCCGCCGCTCTGCTTCTTCTCCTGGCCACGGCGGCGTCGTCGTGGTGGTTCGCAGAGGTCGCCGCTGCCGGCCGCGTCTTCAACGTCTCGGACTTCGGCGCCGTCGCCGACGGGCGCACGGACGATTCCGAGGCTTTCCTGCGGGCGTGGACCAAGGCGTGCGCGACGCCGGGGAGAGCCGCCGTCGTCGTCCCCAGGGGCGACTACCTGCTGCACCCGCTGGTGTTCCGGGGCCCGTGCAAGGGCTACATGGAGGTCCACGTCGCCGGCGTCCTCCGCGCGCCGCCGGGACTCGCCGCCTTCCGTGGCTGCCGCGAGTGGGTCCACTTCTCCAGCATCGACGGGCTGCTCGTCACCGGCGGCGGCACCTTCGATGGCCGCGGCGCCACGGCGTGGCCGCTCAATCAGTGCCCTCAGAAACGCGACTGCAAGCTTCTCCCCACCGTAAGTTCTTCAGGGGTTCTCTAGGTTATAGTATATCACAGCAAGCAAAGCATCCTGCACGTCTGTCTTCTGTTGGCCGTCCGATCGAAAATCCAACGGTCTTGCGTTCTGATTATTTGTTTCCCCTGGTTCATCGTCGTCGTCGTCATCAGTCCATCAAGCTGGGGCTGGTGAGGAACGCGACGATCACGGGGGTGACGTCGCTGGACAGCAAGTTCTTCCACGTCACGGTGGTGGGCAGCCACGACGTGGCGATCCACCGCGTGAGCATCCGGGCGCCGCGGAGCAGCCCCAACACGGACGGCGTGCACATCCAGGGCTCCTCCAACGTGCGCGTCACGGACTCGGCCGTGGCCACCGGCGACGACTGCGTCTCCGTCGGCCCGGGCGCCTCCGACGTGGTGGTGTCCGGGGTGTCGTGCGGCCCCGGGCACGGCATCAGCGTCGGCAGCCTCGGCAGGTACCCCGGCGAGGAGGACGTCCGCCGGCTGCGCGTGGCCAACTGCACCCTCGCCGGCACCTCCAACGGCGTGCGCATCAAGACGTGGCGCGGCGGCACCTGGCCCACCGCCGTCACCGGCCTCGTCTTCGAGGACATCGTCATGAGGAAGGTCCACAACCCCATCATCATCGACCAGGAGTACTGCCCCTACGCCTCCTGCCGCGAATCGGTCCGTCGGTCGATGCAATCGAACTGCTGGATATATGGATTATTCATATGCATCACAAAACGCTCATCTCTCGATCGCGTTTTCGATCGCCGGCGTGCGTGCAGGAGCAGCGGCCGTCGGCGGTGAGGATAAGCGACGTCAAGTTCCGGAACATCCGGGGCGAGTCGGCGACCAAGGTCGCCGTCAAGCTGTCGTGCAGCGAGGCGAGCCCGTGCCGGGAGCTGGAGCTCAGGGACATCGACCTGCGCTACGTCAAGCGCGGGGTGGCGACGCAGTCACGGTGCGCGCACGTCGCCGGCGGTGTGGTCGGCGGCACGCTGGTCCCTCCCTCTTGCATATGAAGTGTACCAGTGATGGATCGGACAGCTGAAAAGGGGAACTGTACTTTTTGCTTGCTTACTACTAGATGTGAATTGAAAATCATTAGTGAAAGAATGACATAGGAGCACATCATCAGAGCTGTAATTGTAGGTTCTAATCGAGTTTTGTAAATTTTCTGATGTAGTAATGCCCTTGGAAATTAGCATACGGTCTTCTTGAGATGATGAAGAAGACAAACTGCAGATTTCAGTCACTGAGATCGATGAGATCTGTGGTCTCCTGACTCCATGGAAGCCAGTGCTTGGCTAGTGGTTCTCAACTCACGACCTGGCGACGAGTCAAGTGTCAGTGACGGGTGTTGAGGACTCGAGTCGTCAGCTGTTGACTGCACTTGGATCTCACCCTCCAGGCTGAGGATGTGCTCAAAGTAGGAATGAGGCCAAAATCCTGAAATTTGTAATTAGCACAACTTGTTATCGACGATCCTGTAAAAAAAAAGGATGATAGATCTAACATTGTAGTACTAGTGATCAGGAACAGTAATAGGTATTGTACTAGTCTGGTTTATGCAACTACGCATGATTTCAGATACCTTGTTCACCAGATGGTGGTGGGAAGAACTGCAGATAGCAGAAGGAAGCAACCACCAATCCTGCAGATGCAGAGTCGTTACTACCAGAGCGACACTGTGATGACAAAAAAAGAGCTGCAGACACAAGAAACGACAGCGACTGGACCGACGTACCGAGAACTCCGGCGGTGAACACGTCCTGCCAGTGGTGCCAGTAGTCGTCGACCCTGGACACGGCGACCATCGCGGCGAGCAGCAGCGGCAGGGCGACGATGCAGAGCTTGGCGACGTGCCCTCGCCGGTCGAACGCCCTGATCTTGCCGGCCAGGTACCAGGACAGGAATCCCAGCCCGGCGAACGACCCTGCGGGAGTACAGTGCTCAGTGGCGGCGGCGGCCGGCGGCAAGCAAGCAAGCAAGCAGATGAAATGAAAATGGCTTCTGTGGAGTAACTAAGTTACATGAGGTGTGGCCGCTTGGGAAGCTCTTGTACCCTTCTTTGACCACCGCCGGGTCTCCATGGCAGATGGCTGCTCGAGTCACGTTGTGGTACTCCTGGATGGAGATTGGAGAAGAGAAGACAACTAACTCATCATGTTTACATACTGAGCCGGCTTTTGCTACATCTGAATGAAGCATGCAGCTGCAGTGCAGAGTGCATAAGACTGATCAGGAATGGAACGAACGAACAGAGACAGGGTGAACTCACCGGCAGACCGTCAGGAAAGCATCGCCAGAAGAAGTTGGGGCGCGGCCGGCCGACGCCGTCCTTGATGGCGTCGGTCAGGACGGCGGTTATAAGCACGGAGAAGAGAAGGCCGAGAATGGCGTGGTGCAGGTCGTACGCGTTCCTCCTCCTCACGTATATCCCGGCGATGATGGCCACCGGCACAACGACGGCGACCACCTGCGTGTCGATCGACGAACGGAAGGCTCAGTCGTCAGTCCTGTCCAGGAGCTATAGGTAGGTAGGTACTCGTCGAGACGGGCACGCACCGGCACGGCCCAGACGGGCACGGTGTTGTCCTTGAGAGGGTACCGGAGGCCCGGCATCATGTCTGCGCCGACGAACCGGTGGAAAGGTTCGATGAAGTTGAGCGCGCCGTCGACGGCCACGAGGAAGATCAGCACTACCCAGTCCAGGAGGTGCGGCCTCGCCACTCTGGTTCCGTGGCTCTTGAGGTAGACCTGCGGACGAGCGGTGGCCGTCGCCGGCGGCGGTGGAGGCATCTTCTCCTCTCCTGGGTTAACCGCAGGGTTGGGTTCATGTCAAGCCATGGATAATGAAGCTGTGAAAGAGAGATTATTGCAAGTGCAGAGGACAAACACTAGACGACTTCTGCCTCCCCCGGCGGCCAGCGGCGGCGGCACCGGGCACCGCAGCTGCTGGTATACGATGCGCGCTCGTAGTCGTAGGTAGGCGGGGAGATGGAGGTTGCCAATGCCAAGCGGCAGGGGCAGACAAGATCGCTTCGATTCGGGGGCGGCAACGGGTACGGCCACGGGTTCATGACACGAGAATCTCTCTGCAGCTTGTTCGTCGTCCGTCAGGCGAAGGGCGAAGGCGCACGGCGGATGCTTTCTTTGCATGTGCCATCAAACTCGGAGTCGACCAAACTTGGTGGTGCTCTCTGACAAATGCGCGTGATGCTCTTGCTGCTAGTGTTTTCTGTTTCGTTTTCTTGATGTTTGTTGTTCCCATGCTCGATACTTTTTTCCTTTGAAAGAAAAAAAAAATCGATGCGCACCGGCTTCAAAGTTGAAAGCACAAGCATTGAAAACCTGCTCCCGGTTGACAACACGTGGACGGCCAATCCAGCGCTGCAAAGCTCCACTAGTGTTGAAGGGCGGGGTATAGCCCAATTCTAGTGTTCTTCGCCGAGGCCAGTGACTTGTAAAATATTTTGCCACCTAGTGTGCCTCTTTTTTTTCGAGCTTAACAGGAGGGGTTGCCCCCTACTGAACTTTAAGCTTAACTTGAGCTATTCACGTTTGAAGGTGGCTTTATAGGCGGCTACTTAATGCTGCAATCCTCTAGAGATATTATCATTCCTAGCAGACCAAATAGCCCAGAACATACATACTCCCTTCGTATCTGAATTAGAGGACGTTTAGGATATAAGTGTGATTACCAAGGAGTCATTAATTAGAGGGTATTTTTCCTTCTTTGCCCTTATTAAATAGAGCTGTGGATGAATACTAGATGTGAAAAAAATTGAGTCCAATTGGCTACTGTAGTGAGGAGTTAGTCCCAGACATCAAGGTCGTCGCGGGGTCGATCTCTCGTGCCCACAGTTTTTTTTATACGGATTCGGAAACAAATTTTTTCAGCATTTGCATGGCGCGTCTGGGCGCGTTTTTTTGCAGCATTTTTTCCCTTGCGCGCTTGAGCATGCCTAGCTGACGCTTGAGTACCTGTACACTGCTTGTGGCTATTTAACACACCTCCTTGCTTCTGCAGACAATGTCATTTCTCTTCTCCACACTCCTCTCACTACGGGAGGCACTGGCTTCCCCTAGTGCCAAATGCACTCGGGAAAGGCCCAGATGCACTCGGGAAAGGCCCAGATGCACTCGGAGAAGACTGCCCGGGGTATCTCTTCACGGGAAAGACGCCTTCCCCAAGAGCCAAAAATCTTGCACTCGGGAAAAGGCTTTTCCGAGAGCTGTGCTAGCACTCGGGGAAGAATTGACGCCGTTGGTGACCAGCCGACGTCGTTTCCTTCTTTTCTTAAAAAAAAATTCTTCCCCGAGTGCAACACTCGAGGAAGAAACCCTCTTCCCCAAGAGCCGCAGCTCAGGCACTCGAGGAAGACACCCTCTTCCCCGAGAGCCGCAGCCCAGGCACTCGGGGAAGACACCATCTTCCCCGAGTGCTGCAGCCCATACACTTGGGGAAGCCACTCTGAAAATCTTTTTTTTTGCTTTTCCATGTGAATATATATATATATATATATATATATATATATATATATATATATATATATATATATATATATATATATATATATATATATATA
>Ga0182004_10005572_pt1 | contig 10253 bp, 8 predicted proteins | sample Sormic07211540_1_FD_120479 | JGI IMG/M metagenome (GOLD analysis project Ga0182004, IMG submission 120479) | Endophyte microbial communities from Sorghum bicolor roots, Mead, Nebraska, USA - 072115-40_1 MetaG | ecosystem: Host-associated > Plants > Roots > Unclassified | place: USA: Nebraska...
AGCATAAAGCAACATCACAGGAGCAAGCTGTCAAGGATCTGGAGGTTAGTACTTATTGGTTCCTACTCTAGTAGTGATAGCTGAGGTGTGGCTTGTCTGTTTCCTGACCCCTGGCATTCTCCAGTTTTCAATACATCATTTCTGTAGCTCATGCCTGAATTTAAGCAGTGTGGCTTAGCTCAATCATCCTTGCATTTGAGATACATTTCACTCAAAACTTCTTGGATTCCTGTTTATTGTTCAGGACATTCTGTTAGCTGAAAACTAAGTGCAGTGTACTAGAAATATAGAAACCTCACACTTTTAAAAGTAGAATAATGTTTGTTAACAGTTATTTTTAACGCAATAATGTTGAGTTAAGATACCAAGTTATAGCAGAGCATCTGCTCACAAGAGAATTACATCCCTTTCTAAAATTTGGTACACATACCTGCAAAAGAAAAAGAAAACAGAGGGGGATACATACCATTGTTTTATGTTTGTTAGCTAGATAATTATCTCTTGAATAGTGTGTTTCCAAACCTGCTCTTCTTAGTATGTATGCAGATAGCCAGATACTACATCTTATATGGTACAAGTACAAATGGTGTCCTGTACTCTGTCGCTAAACATTCTTGATCATTTCACATTTCCTGAACCATGTTATTTCAGGAGCTAGAGAAGAGGAGAGAAGAGCTTGAGTCTCTGTTAATTGCTGAGCGGCCAGAGACGGCCTGATGTCAACCACAATGACCTACCATCACTCTTCTGGCGTAAATAAGTGTTTTTTCTGTTGAATGTTGACATGTTGATAGCATACTGCTTTGTCACGGCCATCGGTTTCATCTGTGGGTCACTTTGTTGACGTGTATCCCCTTCTCTACTTCCTCTGTAAGTACGAATCCCTGATTCTGAACTTGATATCTCCATGGTACATATTGATAAGGCTTTGCATCTGCTAACGCCAAAGCTTTTTAACTGACAGACCTTGCGGCTTTCCTCTGGGCCTCCGTCTGAATTATGGATTTCAGTTTCAGAACGTTTGTGCCATCGCATTGTCTTGGAACATGTTGTTTCAGTTGTGTAATGTAGTTGTATACTCCCATGATGATCTCCTGTTGTATGTGTTGCTGCATAATGCGCCTGAATTTTCTGTGTAACTAGGGTCTCGTTCGAGAAAGATGAGTTAAAGCAACTTCTCATTCGACAGATGAATAGTAGGGACTCGATAGGATTATGATTTTCTGCATTGTGCACCTATAGTTTTTTATAACATAGTCACTGTGTGCAATCAAGTTCGGCCGTGCAATGTGCAGAATAGATGAGGCCAAGAAATAAAAGTAATTTAAGAAAATGATCGAGAGGAACATGATGTCATATTAACCAAGTACCTCAGCACCTCCTAATGACAATCCTTTACCTATTGGAAAACTACTACAGTAAATAGATTTTCAAATGATACTAGATATATGTGCACATATACTACATGTGCCAATTATTTTAAAATATCAATAACAATCACTTTAAATCTGTTATCTTAAAACATCAACAACAATCACTTTAAACCAATTAACGAAACAAATATATTACCTATATATATATATATATATAGGGGCATGACATTTCCAAATTTAATCCATAAGCTATCAACCACAAACATGATTGTAAAAAAGCCATAGCTTTTACAAATGTAGATTTTCGGACCCCACTACAAACAAAAGTAGCTTTTGCACTATTTAGCTCAAAACCATCAACCATGACATCTAGTTGAATATTTTACAAAATATCCTCTAGAAGTCTTAGGCTCATCTAAAGCAATCAACAAACTTTCAACCATAAAGCTTATACCCAACGAATAGGGTTTTGGGTGATATTAATATACATCAAGGTTACTAGATATTGTTTTGAAATGACAAATATGGAAAGAACTATTAAAGACAAAATGGTGGACGATTAGGTGATATACTCACATTCTTCTCGTGGTGATGTTTTTTAAAACTAGCTACTCTTTTCATTCTAAAGTATAAGTTGTTCTGATTTTTTTGGTACATAGTTTCTGCTGATAGGATATGACAAATGGGTGTCCAGCTGAGTTAGTTAGGTGTCTCTAGTAGCACTCCTCAGATCCCGGGTTTGGCTCCCTGTGGGAGCGAAGGCTAGGAATGAGATTAAAATATTCCCTCATCTTTCCTGCCGTCGTACTCTATGTTCATTTGATGATGACAGTTAGATCCACATCTAAATAGGTCCAGTAATCAAAGAATGCGGAAGCATAACTGTTGACGTTTCTTAGCGTCATCACCAATGATAGAGATAAACTCCATTCCTGATAATGGCGCCAGAAATGCTTGTTGACATTTCTTAGCATCATCACCAAAGATAGAGATAAACTCTATCCCCCGCAACAATGTCATAATTGCTTGATATTTCTTATGCTTAAGTAGATAATTCTGCAAGTGCACAGAATATCGTCATAGCACTTCGCCCAGGAGCATTCCATGGTATCATATTTATCCATAGAAAAGCAAGGCTAAAGATAGTGATAGTTAAGGTTGGACAAAAATCTTGAAGCTCGTTAGCTCGCTCGGCTTGTGGCTGGCTTAGCTAGTTAGCTATAATGGGCCAACTCATGAGCCAAATGAGCCACGCTTCCGGAAGAAAAGTTAGCATAACTTATGTTATTTTGGTATTACTTCACATCTTACACTTTACAATTGCTTGATGACTGGTTTAGACTCTATAAACTTAGGATTGTTACGACTTTATCATTTTATTTTTAATAGATATATGGATAATCATGGATGCATTATGCATGATATAGAGTATGTACCAGGATGTATAATACAATACTATAATATATTATTATAATTATATTGTTAGCCCATATGAATACTTAGTCTTATATAAATGCAAATATCATATTTTGCGGTCGATCTCACTTTCTAGCTTGTTAAGATAACGAGCCAAACTGAGTTAAGCTGGCTCATTATCTAGCCTTAGTGACTAGACTAAAGTGGGGGTAAGTGCTTATATAATGAAGTGAGGGTGGCACATAGAAGATCCACACATGAAAAGGTAAAGTGGAAGTGTAATGAGTAAATGAGATGAGGCTATGAAAGATAACACACTAATCCTCAAGTTCTACTCTAGCAACATACTTTGATGATACAACCAAGATTAAGAGGTAAGTTGCATAACACTTCAAGGTGTATGTGCTCCTGATTAAACCAGACACACACAATGAGCCCTATGATTTAATAACTAGCCCCAATGTGGTACAATACATAGGCAAACAGGACTGTCACCACCTGCTACTACCATAACTATCTGGAGGGTTAGCTAGCCACAATCAAGCTACCCCCATAGTGTATGCACCCTGCTTACACTATGTGATACTACTCGTAGTCTCACGTTAAGACTAGAGCACAAACTAGTGACACAGAACCCATGCCATGAGAGCCTACTTCTAATAAAGGTAATATGTGCAACACAGAGCATAACTAGAGAATAAGACTAGTACTGGAGGTAAAAGACTCGAAGTAAAACTTGTACAGAAAGTAATATTTATTGAAATAAGGAAAGTATTACGAGAGAGGTACAAAGCTATACCAGACTCCTAAAAGACTTCTCCAGCTACTATAGAGCTACATATTGAAGAGTAGAGAGAGAACTTCTCTTAGTGTGTTGGTGTATGTTACAAGTGAGGGGAGGGGGCCTATTTATAGCCTAAGGTGGAGTAGGGCTACTCCTTTGCCATGTCATCAATCCATGTGACATCTCCTCCTAGCCCTTAGATTAGCTACCATAGCTACTGCCAGAAATCAACGTGCCACGATGCTCCAAATGGTCACACCTTTCATGTGTGTAAGAATGAGTCAGTGTGGTGAAAAAACAATGGCGGTCGCTGTGGATTGGGGGTTGTCGCCCCCATTATTGAGTGGGCCTTGCACCTTTGGTGTGGGGGCTCTCGATTGTATTAGAGTGTGGGTACGACGCCACTTGGTCCATTTGCACACCAAGTTATGCCGTGACAAGTTAGTAATCCATGTGATGTTGATTTGTGGCCTTTGATCTTGCACTGACATGGAATCAAGGGTGCATAAGGCTTGGAGGTGTGTTTCATAGACTCTCCCATGGGTAGGTGACGTGGTAGAGGAAATGCCAGGGCGGGTGCCACTCCCAAGTGGGCCCTGGTGGCCCACCTGGCTCTAATTGCTCTTAATTCTTGATTATTTGATAGGTCTCCATGTACAAGTGGAACTAGGTCAATTATAAACATAAATGACTACTGATATTGTTATTTGCTCCCATATTAATGTAATGTTGATGGTCAAGATTGATAGTTAAGGACCATCAACAATAACATCATACAAAAATATATCTGTGTGAGCTATGGGCTTCACAACTGCTAGTGCTCCTCCCCATAAAACATCAGCTACATCGGCATAGAAGAAAATATGCAAGTGAGCTCTAGGCTTCATGACTACTAGCACTCCTCCCCATAAAACATCAGCTACATCAGCATCTAGGAGCTACCACGGCTTTGTCGCCAATCAATGCCACCATGGCACTCATAAAACAATAGCTACATCAGCATCTAGGATAGAGCTACCACAACTTTGCCACCACACAAATGCCGCCAAGCTATCTTGTTGTTACAATAGGAGTTACCTCATATTTATAGCCCCCTCGAATACACAGTTTAACTTAATTCTATCTTATCCCTTAAATACAATTCAAGTTGTAGTGTAACTAAATTATACATATATTTTACATGTACTAACAGATGATAAATTGTTGAAGGATGTGACTGGCATAACTGGTTCACATGGGTCTGTGGTAGCTGGTTAGTGTGATGTAGCAGGGATGGCTTGTCCTTGGGAGGTGAATGTGAGAGTTTCTTCTCTAGTGCTGCAAGGCATGCAATTATTTCAGTTAACCTAGCAAATTTTGGTTCCTGAGAAATGGCAACCGACTAGGTAACATAATTTTTTTGTTTTGTTTCTTTCAATATCACCTCCAGTTCTGGTTGGGATTTTCGGTTCTCGATTAATTTTGCCCACCCCTAATTTTGCCTGTAGCCTTTGTCAACCATCATCTCCCATCTCCTCATCCATGGTTCGCACAACATTTCCCTTGCTTCAATACGTAGTAGGTAGAGTTACCTAGGCTCCATCACCTCTGACCCTAGAACCATGGCCTCCTATGTCTAGAACAACATCCAAGACTTCTAGGGAATCTCCTTTTTCTATATCATCTTCGGCAACAAGGTGGTTGAGGGACACCAACAAAATCTTGCCAACCATGTAGAACATCAAAACGAACTTAGCAAAGATTGTCTTAGTAGCATATTGGTGTCCACCATGATGTAGACTAGCAACATTACTCCATTCCCTCACAAGACTAGAAGGCACCCATCATGTAGAACTTGAAAGGCACCATCACATTACTTCTCAACAATGTCTACCCCTACTTCAGCTACATCTATAACAAGACATGAATCAACATTAAGGATGTGTTCTTGAGCTCCCCTAGCATAGAGGTGTTGCATGGGCATGATATTTAGGCTACATTGGGTTGGGCTATCGATAGGCACATGCGAGGTGGGTGATCGAACCGGGCCCCCAAAAAGTTTGCCCCCCCAACTTCACATCCCTCAACCCAGTACCTAGCGATTCAGAAGTCAAAACGTCAAACCTTGGTCGCCCGGCGGCAACAACATCACACATTCCCTTGTTTTTGTCATCTGCATGTCGTTATCAACACTAACTCGGCATTCGACAGAGGCCAGACTGCACAACCATTGAACTAGCAATGACTCCTCTTTATGCTTGAAGCGATTCCTATTCCTCTGTTGCCTTGCTTGGTTCCCTGACTTGAGTGGTAAGTGCTCCTATTGTTGGCCAATTCCTGCCACAATGCGGACGTAAGTCACAGCGCCTGCTATCTATTTTCTCTTCCTACTAGTAAGAAGCTTTTGTTTTATTTTATCTATTACTTATTCTTATAATCACAGTCACAACTGTCTTAGAGAAGCATGAACAACACGGACTAGAGTTCAGAGCAACACATGCCACGCAAGAGCTCAGATGATTCCCATTTGTTGACACTTCTAACACCACTTAAGCTAAGTTGTTATCCCTAGCATGGTGTCAGAAGTGTGGTATATAAACTGCCCACTAATAAAATAAATATAGAATCTGCAAGCGTACAGATTAAATACCATTGGAGCACTTCATGGGGAAGTATTCTAGGTATCGTTATTTATATTTAGCTTGAGGGAAAGAACTAAGGACTTAAACAATGAGATCAACTTGCAAAATATGACTACTTATGAGTGATTGGGTTGCATAGTCACATACTTGACAGGAAGGTAAACTATGATAGATAAATGATATAAAGTATAAAATCCTAGGGAATAATTAGAGATTAGATATAGACTACTTATCTTAATAGTAGGTAGATGTCTGATTAGTTCAAGAGATAGAAAATCCTAAATAGCTCTAATTTATCAAGTCATTCATCTATCCTAATGCTACATTATCATATATAGCACAAAAGACTCTTCATTTATGTATAAGGAACACGGCTATAAAAAGCCAAGACAAAGCTGGACATCCTACGCAAATATGGTTACATGTCCTACCAATGGAGGATGGAATACAATGGACTCAACAGAACTGTCACTTCCGTGATCTACCACGTACCTGGCCAATAGGGTGTAATTGTAGATAAACAACATCTAAGCACCATGCTTACATGACATCTATCACCTAACCCTCCCGCGAAGAGAGCTATAAGTACTTTGCAAACATATACATAAACTCATTATCAATCATAACCATATCAAATGTAGAACTAGGATAAACTATTCACATAATAAATAGAAACATAATGATATTTAGAATAAAGTCAAAGAAAGATAAAATATAATACCAATCTTTGATGAAGATGTGGAAATTCCGAGCACAGGAGCCTGACTTTGCCTCTATCTAATCTAATCCTATATAACAGATGAAGATTAGGAGTAGCTAATCTATCTCTAATCCCTGGCTCTAATGGCATCCTCTAATTCTCAGATGAGAATAAAAATATAATTCTGTATTTCTCTCTCAATTTTGAGCTCTCCTCCAGGGTAGGGTCAGGGTTGTATTTATATCCCCCTAGGAAGCACCACAGCCCTCAGATCAAACTGACTTAAATGTACACTCAAGATTACTCCTCAAAGACGGTGGAAGCAGGATCCGCAAGGTTGAAGCTGATTGGCCAGATCACCCGGGTGGCCGCCCCTGTCCCCCTGGCGCCCGCCCCTGCCCTATGGCAGGTGGGCCCCAGCTTGCAGGGCGTGGCTTCCTGAGTCTTCTAGAGTATTCTGGAGTTGACGTTTGGGTCTTCTCTCTATGTAAATCTGACATGTGGACCTCCTTTTGTTATTGTTTTGATAACCCCCTGTAGAAACAAACATTCACCAAAACTCGTAAAAATTGTTAGTAAAAACCCTAAGTCTATGGTGATGTTCAGTTTTATCCCCTTTCTTCTCATTGGTTGACATATAATTGATGGTTAACAACCGTCAACAAACTCCCCCAAGCTTACCTTTTGCTCGTCCCTGAGCAAATAGCTACAAAGGATGGATTAGGAGTTGCTACAATGCTTTCACGCTTTACAAGTACATATGCTTTAAATAAGAACTCATTCCCAGACTAGAGTGAACTATCATAACTTCCAAATTTAATCATGTTTCTTTTAACCATGGGGCTTTTACCTGTTCTTCGGTCTTGAGCAGTTGAAAGACAGAACAATTAAGTCAAGCATTGTACATGTCTCATGCTCTATTGTTCCACCTCTGTCTTGTAGTTTTTATAAGATTTTCAAAATAAAAATCAGAGTTCTTTAGTACAACCCTTTCAAGTCTCTTATTATGTGGTATTTTTGGATCCTCTCTTGCTCTCAAGATATGTAGTATTTGTGGCACGAGGCATTTATATAGCCTTCACTCTCTCACACTATATCTAAGAAAGCTTATGTGGAGCTCATAGGTATGGAGATAACTAATGCATTGGGTCTGATCGAACCATGGATCCAAATGAACTCACCACATAACCAACCGGTTTGTGCATGTGTGGTTTTATATATGTGGATGCAAAACTAGAGAATATTTATGGAAGGATAAATGCTGCAAAAATAATTCTAGTGCTCCTTTATCTGAAATGATTCCTCTAACTTTGAACTTGAAATTTTGATGATAAACTTGGGCTCATAAATCTTTCTTTTTTCTTCTTTCTTTCATAGAACTTTTGTCGAATAATTTTCCTACAGCCAACAATTCTTTTTGTAACAAAAATTTTGTAGAGGAATAAAAGAAAAAACTTGGAGCATTGAACTTGAGGTAATTGGCTAGCAAATAAGCAAGGAAAATATTTTTGGTGTTTACTCTCAGTGTAAGAGCGGAACATTTTTGAATAGGTAAATGGTGCGTACTTCCAGAGTAGAAGTAGCAAAGGGTGAACATGAGTGTGCGTGATACCAGGATTAGTCACATGATGAGTTTCTAAGGGTCAACACAGCTCGAGCAAACACAAAGACCTACATATATGTGGAGGCTTCCTATTCTAAATAAATATGGCTGTGGTAGGAATTTTATACTCTCTATAATACATTATGAAGCATTTTAATTTTTACAAAATAAATCTCTAAAATTTAGTAGCACTTGGAACATAATAAACAGCAGCTCAAACTATATCATCAACTACCTAGACTTAGTTTAAGCATATGCTCCCATAGGTTTAAAGAGTAGAGTAAATTCAGTTGTCTAATAGTTTATCCAATCCTTAGGAGAACTCAAATTTAAAACTAGGCACTTAAAAAGAATTATAGCAGAGCAACTATTCATCATTTCCATTATGTATTCTTCATCTCTACATATTTTATTTATAGCAAACTTAACATAAAAATAAAGCAAACTTATATTATACACTCTTTTTATTTGGTTTTCATTTTTAGGCAAACTTAAACTTAAACAAATTAAACAACAAATATTTATTTGGTTTTTAAAATTTGTATATATAGTAACAGAAAGGAAATAAATTGAAATGAAGAGAAAGAAAACTTACCTTGATAACGGGGGGTCCTCCTCCAAGCTAGTCTTCTTTCGGGATTTGTAGGAATGCGAAGATGTCATTTGACTTGATCTTGCCCTTCTTGAATAGTGGTCAATGTCTGAGTGGTGTTTTGGTTCCGCTGACGTTGATCATTCAAAGCCTGCTCATTGTGAGCAAGCGAAGCGTGGATGTAGTTTTAGAATGCCATTTGTTCATTATAATGTTGCTGGGTATAGAAAAACCCAGAAGCATCAGATCTACGTCCTTGCTCAAAGTCCTATTGTTGTTCCTCTTCTTCTGTCCTCTCACCATAGGTACTTAATGAATGCTTTGGTGCTTCTCTTGAGGGACCTTCCCCTGTAGAGATGAATGGTGGTGGCTGGTAGTACCTGTTGACGGTTCTTAAGTATCCATTTTAATCATGAAATAAATAAGGAAAAGGACCAATATACAAACAACACCTAGAATTAGGGTTTGATCTGACAGAATTCCACGAGTTTTGCTGTTTATCTATTTTTGCAAGGGGTTATCAGGAAATATGGAAGAAAGACCCACACGTCGGGTTTACATAGAGATATTAACTTGTGCACCACTTTTCCTCGATCTAGAAGGTTCCAGAAGCCACACGAACAAGCGGGAGGCCGAACGGGCCCACAGGCAGGGCACCCACCCAGCCCCCCGGGGCACCCGCCCTCCTATGCTGGCCAATCAGCACGAGTCTCGCGGATTATGCTCCACCGCCTTTGAGGATCAAGGAGAACCGTTCAATCAAGGTCGGTTTGATCCGACGACCCAGATTCATTTGAGAGGGCTATATAAGCATGGCCCCTGGCCCCTGGAGAAATCAATCCCCATTATTCATTAGCATATTTTCTAGAGAGGATTCAGAGAGAGAGGTTCCTTAGGGTTCCAACCTCATAGGGCTTAGCATCCAATGTGAGAGTAGAATTAGTTCTACTCGATTGGGAGAGATAGAGTGGAGGTGTAGATCGGAGGAAGCCTGGCCTGTTGGTGTCTACTCCGAGGTTGTACCTGCGGGATCAAGTCTCCTCACCCGAGGCTTGCTCCTAGGATTCTTCAGTATTTCGACTTCTAAATTCTAGTAAGTTCTTTGTTTTATTGTTCTTTGGTTTATGAGTTTACTTTGATCTCTTCGCGTAGAGTTTAGAGTAA
>Ga0182004_10005573_pt1 | contig 10250 bp, 11 predicted proteins | sample Sormic07211540_1_FD_120479 | JGI IMG/M metagenome (GOLD analysis project Ga0182004, IMG submission 120479) | Endophyte microbial communities from Sorghum bicolor roots, Mead, Nebraska, USA - 072115-40_1 MetaG | ecosystem: Host-associated > Plants > Roots > Unclassified | place: USA: Nebraska...
GCACACTGGCCGATTTTGTCATCAGTGTAGGAGTAGCTATGTATACGTGCCAAGTACTTCATCTGCTTATATGAACCTAATCATATTGACTGATTTTGTCGACCGCTTAGGCTTTGTTTAGTTCTTTTTTTTTCACAATAAATACCATATCACTTTCGTTTGTATTTGATAAATATTATATAATTATAGATTAACTAGACTCAAAAGATTTGTCTCACAAATTATAAATAAACTATGTAATTAGTTGTTTTTTATTTTTCTATTTAATGTTTTATGCATGTACCGTAAGATTTGATGTAACAAATAATCTAAAAAATTTTATAATTTTTTTTAAACTAAACAAGGCCTTAATTTTTATTTTTCGATGATGCGGTTCAACCAAAAGAAAAACACGGCGACATCTGTCGTCAGGTCCTCCTCCAGGACGTGTGGTCGTGTGCGCGTGCGCTTCCCGCCGCCCACCGGCCGGCCAGACAGACGGACCAGGCCCATCCAGCCGAGCCAATACCGAAACCCCCAGGGAGGCTCCAACCACGCCATGGACGCACGCACTCCACCACCGCACGCCCCCAACTGCTACGCTCCCCCCGGCACCCAACCCAACTCACTGCCCACTGGCTCCGCCTCCGCCCGCGTCCGCGCAACTTCTCCAGCTCCAGCTCCAGGTCCCGCGCCATATATTGGACCACCACGCAGTCACCCGCACGGCCAGGCCACGCCGCACCACCACCAGCTCCCGCACGCGCAACCCCACCCCCACCCCACCCATTTCTTGTCCCTTTGCTTCGCTCGTGCTCGTGCAGCCGTGCCCGAGATCGCCCGCCAAGCATGGCAGCCGGCGCCGGCAAGTCGTCGAAGGAGGCGGACCCCGCGCGGTGCAGGAGGCACCCGAAGCACCGGCACGCGGCCGGGGTGTGCCCGTTCTGCCTACGCGACCGCCTGTCGCGCCTCTCCGCCGCCGCCGCCTCCTCCGGCTCCGGCCGCTCCGCGCGCGCCGCCGCCTACGCGTCCGCGTCACCATCATCATCGTCGGCCTCCTCCCCTCCGTGCTCGTCGTGGGAGGCGACCGTAGCCCAGTCGTCGTCGGCACAGGCGCCGCGGCCGGCCCGCCGCGGGAGCCTCGCGCTGCTGCTGCGGCAGGAGGGGAGGGAGGCGGCTGCGCTGGCCGCGGCGCGCCGAGCGGAGCAGGAGGAAGAGGAGGAGGAGGAGAGGAAGGCGAAGCGGGGCAACTTCTGGACGCGGCTGCAGCAGCAGCTCCACCACGGTGGCTGGCACAAGAAAGACGACGGGTGCTCGGTGGCCGCAGAGAGGCAGAACGCCGCCGCCGCGGCGCACAAGCGGGCGCCGGTGGTGTGATGCTCGATCAGGGGGGTGGGTGGCGACCGACGGTGACCATGCGCATGCGGATCGTGGACGAGCGCGTCGAGGTGCTCGGTTCTGTGCTGTTGGTGTGTTTGCGCTGTTGATTAAGCAATCTTTCGGTATCTTTTTTTCTCAAAAATGTCATGCGTGACTGCTGCCGTGGAATGGATGGCCGGGTGCCGAAAGGCGGCCTAATGGCTCGCCCATTTTGTAAACATCATCGCTAAATGAAAGCTTGCACTGTCTGTTCGCTCCTTCGCGTCACTCTGCTGCCATGATCTGATCAATCAAGCTTATCATGCACCTGTTTCAGGCTTATGGTCCGTTATTAGCTGCTAGTCGTGGAAGCGAGTTGTTTACCTGTTCTGGCATGTAGTGACGAGCATTTTCTAGTCGTAAGGCACAACATAATTGCTGCATCAGCAGGGGTAGGGGCCCCAACTTTTGCTTTTTCTGAGGAAAAGACACTTGTCTTCCATGGCAGGTGTAACTAATATTCTCGGATAAAGGAGTACTACAGTAGTGTACAACTCTGCTTTGCCATTCCTTCATTCTGCATTATTCTGTTCTTTAGGGAGTTTATTATACATTCTCCGTTGCGGATGTTTTTTCTGGAGTTATCTGTTCAGAGTAAGCAATCATCAGATGATAGTATGGCAGATGCAGTGCCGCAAGATTATGCAATGATCAGAAACACATCTGGCATCCCACAGATGATGATACTTAGGACTTGCATGTACTGTACATTTTAGTGTTTTACTCTCATTGCGACACCAGTTCATGTTCATATTTACACTTCTCCAGAACCTGGGTCCCTCCACGAGCATACAAAATTCTGTACGTTCTGTACCTTGGTCAAGTCCCTGTCATCCTGTGTCCACTCCTTTGTGTTTCTACTACTACCCTCTACTCCTTCGCAGCCTGAGCTTTTCTTGTTTCCGTCAAGCGAAAAACGAGACCTTGCTGGTCTCTCAACAGTGTTGCATCTTCGTGTTGCTGCCCCTACCGTCGTCAAGGCAATCCATCGTCGTCGAGGTGATCCGCATCCGTGCTGTTCGAATGCCGTTTCAGTTTCCGGAAGATCTCATCGAGTGTTTCCGTAGCAGATTCATTCGTCCCGGTGGCCCTAGAAGACAGGCCCAAACGGAGGAACTTCTTGGAGCCCATGCTTGCTCTGAAGTTCTGAAGACCCATCTTCATTGAGGCCCACCTTGAGGCCGTCTCAGCCGGTGAATCTGGAGCCGCCGGCTCTTCAGAATTTCCGGTGTCGAGCTTGATGGAGGCCGGTGAAATTTCCTTCTGAACTTGCTCCTCTGGTTTCGAGCTGCTGTACTGTTCCCTAACTGAAGAATATCTGTGAGCAACATCGCCACCGTGCTTCGGCTGGGCGGTTCGTTCCGGCTTCGTCTCCACTGTATCCTCGCCCTGTACGAAACAAGTTGAAGATTAGCTGAGAGTAGAACCTCCCAATGGACTGAATTTGAGCTCAAAATCTGCCGAAAAGAAGGTTTCGGACAACTGGAATTTCTTTTTGTCGGTGAAGACAAACGGTAAGGCCATCACTGAAAAAGGACATGATGCAGCCAAATTAATTTGCACCTGTGGTATGTTTCCAGATTCGACGTCTTTGCCTAAACAGTAGAAATTTCTTGCTAGTGGAGTTGCATGCTCACTGACTTTGCGTCCTTGTTCCATGGAGTTTCTCTCTGTAGAAGAAAACAAATACATCAGACGACACAACAAATCAGCGAACGGTACTTTCAGTCATAACTTTTTAGCCAAGCGAACAGGCTCATGTGATAGAACAAGCCGGCACTGGAGTAAAATGACTTCTAAAACCAAGCATGATTTAAAAAAACTATTAGCAACAGGCTTGAAGTTTCTGAAACCATTAGCAGGGTTTAGCATGCTAAATTGATTGTTGACAGAGGAAACTGAAATCCCAATAAGCGCTTAACAGCGAAGCAGTACCAAATTACTGGAGGCATGTTGGGTAACAAGACAAAATATCATCATGTGTACATAATGAAATTCTTACCTTTCTGAAGAATAAATAATCCAGATGGATCCAACCCATCCATATCTTCTTGGTCAGTCCAACACTTGAACCTTTTCAAGCTCCCAAAAAAGTCTATCAAATGCTCGAAGAAATTTCCAGCGACCAATAGAGTATAAACAACCATAATGAGTGGGTAGATTTTGTTGAAGGTTCTCCCAAAGAAAGGAGCAACGTCATCAATGTTTCCCATTCTCTACATATTAGTACAAGAGGTGATCAGTAAAGCAGTCAACTGGGACATATATTGTAATGGTAAGATTAAACACCAATATAAGAACAAAGAGAATCCTGCACGCTGCACTTGCAGTTAAAAGAACACAAAATTAAGGTGATGAATTTGATCATTTTTGGAGCAGTGATTATCTGAAAGGGGGCTGTATTTGGCATGCAAACTGTAAGCTCGCAATCATTTAATGTGTTTTCTACTTATCTTTCCTGGTGTGCACAAAAATTATGGTTTTTTTCCCAAATATCAAAAAATAAAAATATTTTCATTATTTTTTTCTGAGCAACCCAACAACAATTATGGAAGTTTCAGATCAAGAATGGCTACTCAATACCACATATTAATTTTATTCATTGCCAATAATGTAGTGAAAACAGTACAAGAAAGGAACATGCAAAGATTATCACCTTTTCAAAAGTAGTTTTAGCATTACCACCAAGGTGAATGAGATTCAGGAAGTTGTAAGAAATGGGTGGTGCATATCTTGCAACCATTCTGCAGCGAAACATTTGATGTAAAAACTGGATTGGAATGCAGAAATGAGCTTTTAACATTTAATGCCATTCAAAGTATCAAAAGGTGGAAAACTGGAAAGCTTACGAGCAGATCATAAGCAAGCTGACTGAACTAGTATGTCCTGGGGTCAACGAATATAACAGCATCATCCCTATCCTAATCAGTGAATAGTATGTGCAGATGCACATATACATCAAGGGAACAAACGCAGCAACCTGTTAAGAGGCAACTCTAATCAGCAAAAAGAATGAGGTTAAACTTATTGTTTTGGAAGTTTTTCTTTCATGAAAGTATACCAAGCAGAAAGAACAACGGTATTTATAAAATAAAAGAATGGCAAGGAACATCAATGTTTGATCCTCTAAAAAAAACAGATTTCGACAACCCACCAGGATTTTTTTTCACATGTTAATGCACAATGGTCGTCATATGAATAGAATTGAGAAGCAAAGGTTTAACAAAATCTCATGCAAAAGAAGTTAATTTTATAGAAATGAACATGTGCCTGGGTGTGAAAATGGGATCCATATGGTATATTTTACTCCAAACTAATAGCCAATGATGACAAGGCAAAGCTGCAGCAATTAAATGGACAAATTTCTTACCTGGACTAGAACTTCTCGCTTTCCTACAGCATTTATAAGATTGGAGAAAAGTGATAGATCAACATCACTTGGAAGCAAAGTGGCCTCAGCCAACAGTATGGAAGCCGAGATGCATCCAAGGATAACAGCAAGTACTCTCATAAGTTGCTTTCTCAGTAAACAGCGCCAAATGAACTCTAAAAATGTCAATGTGCCTTTGTATCAGTACCATGAACTATTGAAACTTCAGGGTGGTTAGCTCAGAACCCTATATGTGTCGGATATGATATATGAGAGTGTTGTGTATAACAGCATATCTTCACTATAAGTTTTTTTGAAACGCTTGCCAGCTGTAAAATTAGGACTGAATTAATGTGAAATTATTGACTATCAGTACAACTTGTAGATTCTTGCAAGACATCTCCAGCTGTTACGTCATATTGATAGACACATAAGTTCAAATGGGAGAAAAATACCTGTGGAGTCAAGGAAAGAACCCAGTGTGCCTGATCGATTTTCCCTGAAACTTGACATGTATTTCCTGTAAAAGTTAATAATAAATGAGATGCACAGATGCTTGAAACAGACCTCTCGAATTTTTTCACATGATTATAAGTTGTTAACCAGCTTGCAAGCCTTGATGATTGAGGCAGTTCGGACAAATTTAATGCACATATGCTGAAATGTCACAAAGTAAATCTACCAAAATATCCAGGGTAAATCTGCGGAAATATCCATGTTTCGTTACCATCCAAGTCTGGAAGTGCCGAAAAGGGGCCAATGTAGAAAAACGTTTCTAATGTTGGACTTGCACTTGCTCGTATCACTAATGCTACTTATAACTTCTGCATGATAAACCAAGCCCAGCAAACATGTTTGGTTCATATGCAGTACCATCTATCACTCCTACTGCTGCTAGTGCAATTTTATCAGTTTGTATTCATGATTTATCTGTTGACTAAATTAAACCTAAAATATTATTTGATCCAACAACAAAAATACTGAATAAAATTCCCCGATTAGACAGAGCAAAAGACACATCAAAAAACTTCTAAAGTTTCCCATTGAAGGTTTATTAATAGTCAAGACCGGTAACTACCTGTGCTGAACCTATGCTGTCATATGGTGTTCCTTTTCACTATGAAAATAGATCTCATGAACGGTCATAGCCATTTCTATGCAACATAAACAATACTCACCATCCACTAGCATCACGTTGCTCATAGTTTCTGATAGTGTCTTCTAGTTCAAGGGCTTCCACAACACAAGTCATATAATCACTGCATAAGTATAGCGCAGAATTAAGCAGCAGATGTGAACAAATAACTAGAGGCAAAATTGTTTTGGACTCTTGCTTTAAAAAAAATGTTTGGATTCCGCCGGATACATGAGTTTTTGTTTTAAACTACAGTAGTATATAAATGAGAATTATGACCCTGATTCAGGGTTAAATTAGATAGCACTGGCAATTCAGGGAGGTAAATATGTAACTTACTTTAACTAAAAATGCATGATATAAACAAAGGCTACTAACACATAATATCATAGCGTATCAGACCTTTTACGCCTATAATACTCTTCGTGGGCTTTCCTAAGTTGACGTCGGAGTGTAGCCATTGTTTTATTATCAGTATCATAGTCCATATCCTGTTCCCCTAATTTCCCACCAGAAGGCTTGAATGACGGATCATCTTGCAGCTGAGGGAAAAAAAGATATGAGGTAATGAATTATTAAGACTAATGTCAATTTCTAAACGAAACTTGACGTGGTACCTGAGAATCCATACCATTTGAGTCAGTATTTCATTGATGATATCCATGCAAGGTCTTAATGGGTCACGCTTGGACATTTGATTCGAGGTGGCTTGAACAACCTTGGATTAAAAAGGAACAATCATTCAGATAAATGCAGTTATTTATCATGATATGATTGTTTCGGATCTAGAAAAGTACATACAAATATCGCATTGCAATATTCTTGGTGAGCATGATCAAGCTTTGTAGCCATCTTCGAAACTCTATGAGATAAAAATTGTAGACGACGAGTCCAATCAGCACTTCGCCATACATTCCTTGGAATTTCACTCAATCCAAAACCAAGCAGGAAGGCACCTGTCACTAAGCCAAAGGTATTTGAGCATGCCATGGAAAAGCCCAAGATACCACGGACCCTGCCAACAATAGCATTTTTGTAAAGTTAAGACAGTGAAGCAAGAATTCAAATAAACCCCTCCCTGAAAAAGTTTGCTAAAATAGACTCGACACAATAAAGCAAATATTATCAAGAAATATTGAAGGAAGTGGATGAATTTTTGTAGATTTAAAAATTATCGTGTTAAGAAAAAAGTTAAATTTAGTGCATTCTAAAAACATCAATCACTTGAGCCCAAGTTGCATAAACATATTAGATCGATCAAGGGTTATTAAAGATCACTAGACAATAGAAGCATACCAATCATGGCGCATTATTATAATTAGAATGAGTCCAAAAAGGCCGATGGCTCCAACAATTGCATAATAGGTCATGTTCTTGTGGATGCTAGCTTTCAGTCTTTCTCTGAACGTGAAATCTCCAGAATCTTCATAGCCCTGAAGAGTGGGAACAATAGACCTGTTCAGATAGATAGATAGAAGTTTCAAATGACAATACTGCAAAAATGCACATGTCGACAAACGACCTAACAACTGTGAACCTAGAGAAATGAAAGGAAAATAAGCTGTTCATAAGAACAAAAAAAAAGCAACTAGGAAGGCCAGTAAGAACTTTTCTTATCAGTGAGAGTTCACACCAATATGGTATCCTGATAATGAAAACAGCAATGCCGATCTGGATTTCAGGATTTGATCATATTGTCCAGGGATAGTACTACTTGTAGAATGCAGGACACAAGCGACCATCTGAAAGGATCCAATTTATCTAGTTGAGAGAAAAATATTCAGTAAATCTTGACCAATTTTTCCTTAAGAAAAGAATGCGGATCAACTTGGCAGTTAAAAAAGTCCAATGCTTACGCAGCAGTTTCACACTAAATTAACGTTATGCAAAGCCAGTAAGGACATGTCATTAGAAACACAAAGAACAGCAGCAATGCCGTTTCAAATCCTCCAGCACTGAAAATCTGCAACTAGAAGGACGAGAACAGAATACAAGCCTTTGTGGTCACTGGCATACCATGCTAGGATAAATGTACTCCAATACGACCAGCTCCAGAAGAATCTAACGTCACTCTTCTGATCTCCATTGCCAGAAACTGCCTGCAAGTTGGATAATGGCATAACGGGTCAGGCCAACAGAATGAAAACAGACTACCCTGCAGATCAGTGCACATCATAGCGTACAAGTAACAAGTAACAACACCCTGTCGGCCTTTCCATCCACAGTCATATTACTTAAGTAAATCTACAAACAACGACAACAAAAGTCTACTCGGTTTATTGATCTTGATTGTTTGTTTAGGTTTTTAAGCAGCACAGCAGGGAGAAAAAAATAACCTCCGTTGACAAGTCATAGAACCAAGTCCAACACTAATTTGACGATTTCACCATCTAAATCCTACCTTTCAGGACCTTGTCATCGACATTAATTACCTACACAGAATGATCTACCAGACTACTGGTGCGTACGCTACCGAATCACCATTTACTTATAAGTTAATCCTGTTTTAAATAATTTCTTAATAAACTAGCAACAGGTTCACAAATGGATATGGTTCATCCAAACTCCGATTCCGACACTACATTACCAGCAACGGAACCAATTAACACAGTTTACTCGTCCGCAGTACGCTCAAATGATCTCAGAGCGGCAGAGATAAGCAGCACTAGCTAGCACTCTGCAGTCTAGCAGCTAGCGTGGCGCGAGGGAGGCGAGGACGAGGAGGCGGAGGGATCGCACCGTCCAGATGTCGGTCGGGACGAGGACGACGAAGGAGAGGGAGCAGAGCCACGCGTAGCCGACGACGGCGAGGACGTGGGCCGGCACTGCGGGCCCCGCGAAGTAGCGCAGCGTCGCCGCCACCATCCCCACCGTCAGCGGCAGCGATATCATGTAGAACACCCACATCTCGCGCGCCGCTTCGGGGCTCCCGCCGCTCGCTTCTACGACGGGAATCGGGAGGAGAGAATGGAAGGGATGAATTGGTTTTCGATGCGGCGTGGCGGGGGGCTTAAAAATGCTTTGGCGTTTTGGGTGGAGTGGTGGGTGGCGAGGCTGGTGGGGCCGGGACCGGACCGGTTCCGCTCCTCACGTGTCAGGAGGTGGGGCCCCGGTGATCCGAGCTCTCGTCTCTTTCTTGTCGGCTTCGCCTTTCACTCACGTCAGCGCTGCATGGAGCTGGGACTTGGACCGGGACCGCGTCGTCCGAGCTCCACCGGACCTGATCGCCGGGCGTAGCGCCGCCGCCGCCGGGTAACGTCATATCAGCGTGTACACAATCAAGTGAATGCATCGGGCCCAATCACGTACGCTTCGTGTTTTGCATAAACTACTAATAACAGTGGCATTTTGTAACGTGAAAAGCTTTGATGGTGAACGAGAAGGACTGCGTCAATCAAAAGGACAGAAACGCATGCACCTTGCGTACCGTAAGTCCGTAACAACGCGCATGTACACACGGGCTACTTGTACTTGGTCGCACCTACTAATAATTAAGGAGCAGATCATGTTGTCACCCGGAAGGGGACGTCCACGACGACGACTTTGTTCGGTCAACTGCGTTTGCCAATACTGCTAGTCCTCAATTTCGTCATCAATGTACAAAAAACTCTTTTGCTCGGTAGCTACAGTCCGCAACTGCAATGTTGCCGGTGCTGCTCATGAAGCAAGTGCAAACTTGGCAAATCGCGACCATCCACCGCCCGTGCGGCCCAACAGGCAACGGTATCTTGTTTCAAACCAGAGGCGAAGGCCCATCAGGACATGGCCCATCAGAATTCAAAACAGAAAAAAAAACTGTTTTACACCCCTACTGGAGTTGTGCCTATAACTATTGAGGCATCACTTCTTTCCTTCACTTGTATGTTTTATTATTATTGCAATAAACAGCATATATGTGGCTAGAAATGTCCTTTTGTTACAATATTTTTATTTTGGTTTTTTCTTCTGCCTTTCGAGAAGGCGTGCGAGATGAACTTTATTTATATACTCAAGTTAGTGAAATGGATTGTGGCTTTGTTTGAGTCATATTAGGCTAGGCTCAATGAGAATTTTATATGAGTTTCATTTGTATTTAACTAGCTATCACATAGCAATTTTTTATGGCATGGAAATATTTTTAAGAAGAGAGAAAAATGAATTTTGTCCGTGTTTCATTTCATTCCACATGACGTGATAGTCTTGAAAACAAGCTACGAAACTCTCCATTAAAAATGACCTTAGTTGCAGCTGACAAATGTACGCGAGTTGCTGCAAAGCTTGCGATATATTGTCTCTATCCTCGAAAGTGTCATTTTTATTCTCCTAGTAGATAGTGAGTCTTAAGTTTGACAAATGTATACAAAAAAA
>Ga0182004_10005574_pt1 | contig 10249 bp, 8 predicted proteins | sample Sormic07211540_1_FD_120479 | JGI IMG/M metagenome (GOLD analysis project Ga0182004, IMG submission 120479) | Endophyte microbial communities from Sorghum bicolor roots, Mead, Nebraska, USA - 072115-40_1 MetaG | ecosystem: Host-associated > Plants > Roots > Unclassified | place: USA: Nebraska...
AAAAGCTTGTCCGTGTCTTGCGTCACCATCGAGTTCGTAGTTTGCGCACCGTCTACCGATAAACTACTACCGTGGGTATACCCCAAGGTAGACTGCCGACTAGCTTTCGTCGACAGGTGATAACTCGAATACTTTGGTCCCAACAACAGCGATGTGCCCGGATGCCACGACCAAGAGGTATTCACGCGGAACTCTAGAACTCATCGAGTATGACTCGAAGAATTCTTAAGAACTCATAGGTAAAAAGGAAAATATGCGAGTTGACGAAGTCGTCGAAAGTAGATGCAAGAATAGATGTAAAAACTTGTGTTTGATTGATTGGATTGGTTTCTTACATCGACACTAGGCCTATATTTATACCCTATCCTAAAGAGTTACAACTACGCACGACTAGGATTCTAGTTCCAAACTAAATAGAATTCGTATACAAAACAAACTCTAACAATTATAGAAAATAATAATCTATCTATCCTGGGTGATCGGCACATCACCATCATCTCCCCGATGATTACCACGTCTTCCTTTATCATCATCGGCAGATCATCCTCCATCAGCATCGACAGTCATCAATATCAACCATCAGCATTGATCACCCAACGTTCCCAGACTTAATCATATTCTGCTGCTTTATCAACGGTATCATAAGCTATTGGCAACTTCCTTGTTGACCAATCACCACTTTTCCATCTGTCGATCCAAGATTCATTAACTTTCCTGATACGTATCCAAAAACGGTGTCAACAAGAATATAAATATTGGCTAATCCTAATTCTACATTGCTCTTTCCAAAAATGTCTTTCTTTCTCTGAATCACTGATGGTCTTTGTAAAGGATGGTATGGGCTATCTTTTATTCTTCTTTCATTCTAGGACACTTGCCCTTTTTCTCTTCTCTATTTTTTTCAATACTTTTATTTTGCATAGCCTCAAACCTCCTTCTGTAACCAAAAAATATTGAGAAAGGCTTTTTAATGGACTTAGAACAATTATTCCTACCAAGACTCTTTTTGTGTTTTCTCCCAGTTTAGGAGTAAAACATTTTTGTGGATGGAAAAGGCATGTTTGTGTGCATTCCCAGTGTAGGAATGGAAGATATATGTGGGTGTACTGATCTTGATCTTAGGAGCATGATAATCCTCTTGACATAGGTCAATAAGGTTTGAAAAAACTCAATACAAAGCAAGTAGCCTATTCCCTATATTAAAGTTCCCAATAGCAATAGGAGTTTCTAGGAATTATCACAGTATAAGTCTATCTTGTGGTCATGAATAAAACATCTTTTAAATGTTTATGCATAGGGTGATTTAACTAAAGATATTTTATTCCAAATCAAAATAGCAGCAAAAATAACAATTTATAACTTAGAGAAATCAAACCTGGCGATGGTTCGAAGCGGAGATCAGGGGTTTTTCCCCGGGGCGGGCGACCAAGGTGATAGGGGTGGCCGCCCCTGGCCAGTGGCCCTTTGGGGTCAGCTTCGTAGAGCGTGGTCTTCATGTCATGTCCTCTCTATTTTTGTTAACTTTCCGCAAGAATTCATTCGTTTCGATCGTCGGGTGTCTCCCCCACACTAGTTTCCTGTTATCTTTCATTCACAACATGGTGGAGACAAAAGAGAGACAACAGAGAGACAGGATATATAATAATATTTATTTAATTCATCTTCACGTAGGGCTTATTATTACAAAAGCAAACTTTCAAAAATAAACACACTGAGAATGAAACTAAACACTTGCCCTATCGGATGCTAAGATAAATGGCCCCTACTTCTTAGGGTTCTCTAAAGCCTCCACCCTCTCCTTAAGAGCGGTGGAATCATGCTCTAGCCTCACCATTCTAGTATCACCATAAGTGATGGCTCTACTTTGAACATGTTGACAGGCTTCAAGAGAGGCTATAATGGTGCACTACTCAGCTAGTTCCTTCTCCAAGTCAGCCATTGTCTTACGACGCTTCCGTGGAGTCTTAGCTGTGGCCATGGCGGACTTTGGAGCTTCCTTTGGGGGATGATCTTGACCTTCGGTGGATGAGCGTGAACCCCCTCAAAGTAGGTACATTCACCAGTGGTGTATTTGGCGTAGATGACCTCCCCCTTCTTGTTGGTGTTCACTCCCAACAGCTTCTCGTTGCACTTTGGTGGCAGGAGGTTGGTCCTTGCCGGCAGAGCAATGATGGGGCCCTTCGATGGAGCTCCTTCCAAGAGGAGAGGCTTGGTGCGAATGCGCTGAGCAAAATAACATTGTCTATAGCAGCATGGTTGCGGTGGTATGATGGCTAGCGGGACAGGCTCCTCTATGGGAATGATAGCTTTGCTTTTAGGCTCCTCCATAGGGATAGTGTTGAGATCAATCCCAAAGGGGATCATTCTCCTCTCTAAATTCTTCTTAGCCATTGCTGAGTAAAAATGTGTTGCTAACTCTTAAGCATGAGTAGAGAAAGAGCTATGATGGGATGAGATGAGACCAGGGGCATGGGTTGCTTATATAGGGGTTTGGAAAAATATTTTTGGAAGTAAAATGATGAAGGATGGGAAGAAAATCAAAAGATTTACTTTTTATAAATAAGGAAGGTCTCGGGATGTAAATGGAGAAAGGCGGCGACGAATGGCATCGGGGAAGGGGCGGGCGACCCTAGGGTTTCGGGCAGCCGCTCGACCTTCAAGCCCGCTCTGCCTCAACTTTTTCGTGTACTTTAATAATTATATTATTATTCGAAAAAAGTTGATTTTCTCTGATAATTCAAAAATAAAAGGTTGAGCCTAAATATTTTAATTGAGAATGAAAGTAATTATGTTTACTTCCTCTAATTCATTATTGGGCTCTAAAAATAATTTAAGGTGTTGACCATTTACCTTGAATAACATACCTTCGTTGTTGTGAAGTGTGACAGCTCCATGCGACGATGAGCTCACCACCTCAAACTGTCCTTCCCATTTGCTTCGAAGTTTTCCATGCCCGAAGAGCTTCACCCTAGAATTAAAAAGTAATACCTTATTGCCTGGGGTGAGCTCTTTCTTCTTGATCCTTTTGTCATGCCATCTTTTTACTCTCTCTTTATAAATTTTGGCATTGTGATATGCTTTTTCCCTCCACTCTTCTAGCTCAGAGAGTTGCATCTTCCTCTTGTCTCTAGCTGCTTCCAAATCCATGTTCCATCTTTTGATAGCCTAGTGAGCTTTGAATTCTAGCTCTACTGGTAAGTGGCAAGTTTTTCCATAGACAAGTTGATAGGGTGACATCCCGATGGGTGTCTTGTATGTTGTCCAGTATGCCCAGAGTGCATCATGGAGCTTGTCCTTCCAAGCTATCCCCATCTCATTTTCTGTCTTTTGTAAAATATTCTTGATTTGCTTGTTTGATGTCTCGGCCTGACCACTTGTCTGAGGATGGTAAGGAGTAGCAACATTGTGATGTATCCCATGCCTCGACAGGTACTGCTCAAAGCCCTTGTTGATGAAGTGAGAACCTCCATCACTTATCACTATCCATGGAACTCCAAATCTTGGAAATATTATTCCTTCGAACATCTTCTTTGAATGCATACTGTCAGCATTCCTGCATGGCATGGCTTCAACACATTTGGAGACATAATCCACTGCCACAAGGATATACTCATACTTCTTTGATGGCAGGAATGGCCCCATGTAATCAATTCCCCAGACATCTGGAGATTGCTGATGAGTGGCATGGCATCCCTTGAATTGATATTACCATGTCTTTGACACAGGCCACATCTCCGAATGAATTCTTTTGTCTTCATACATTGTTGGCCAGAAAAATCCACACTACCATATCTTGGTGTGTGTTCGAAACGCCCCTCCATATGGTGATGAATGACATCTTTCAATGATTTTGATTCCTTCTTCAGTTGGCGCACATTGTCTGAGTAAGCCATTTGAGCATACTCGAAAGAGGTATGTTTCATCCCATATGTGAGAACGCCTCTCCTAGATTAGCTTCCTTTTGTTGCCTCCTGGTGGTACATAGCCTGTAACCATAAAATTAACAATATCTGTGTTGACGGTCAATAACGTCAACTTTTATTAGAACTTTAGTCCCAAAAGAAAACATGAAAACACATTATTCTAGGGTTTAATCTGACAATTTCCATGAGTTTTGCATATTTTTTATTTTCTAGGGTTTATTTCATAGAGAGCTAAAAAGAGGGATTCTAGTGCATATTTACCACGAAACTCATCCGCGACGGAAAACATCACGAGAAAACTCGAGAAGGGTCTAGAAGACACCTAAAGGAACGAGACCTGCAGAGGAAACAAGGTGGGGCTGGCTGGCCCCACCCTAGGGTTGGTCGGCGCCCTATTTCATCCGATGACCTGGAGTCTTCCTCCCATGCCTCCTTGGAAACCAAGCATAGTATCCCTCCGTCGATTTTAAGTCACTTTGATCCGACGGTGCACACAAGATGAAGACGCAGATCGCTGATGTGGTGGTTCCTTGAACCCTACTCCACCTCGGCCTATATAATGATGCCCAAGGCTCCTCCCAAGAGGCATTCTACACCTCGGTGCTTCATATTCTCTACATAATTAGGGTTAGGGTCCCTCTAGTTGATCTACTTCTAGTTCATCTAGTTCTAGTTCATCTAGATGTGGCAATTAGGAGAGACTAGTTCTTCTAGATCTAGTCTTGTTTAGAGATTAGAGAGATTGAGTAGAGGAGTAGAGATTCTAGAGGAGTTCTCGCCTGTCGACGCTTCTTCATGGCTGTATTCGTCTGGATCTAGTTCCCTCGCCCGGAGCTACGTTCTGAGGTACTTTTGTACTTACCATTCCGATTTAAGTAAGAAACTTGTTCTTATTAGTTCTTTGGTTCACAACTCATATTGAGTTCTTTGATGTTGGTAATTACTTGGTTGAAGTAGTATTTCGTAGTGTAGGCGTGGTGCCTATGCTAGGTTTACTTGGGATGTCCCCTGATCAGCCGGACAGTGGTAGCTTGCGTAGGTGACTTTATAGCTACGTTGATTCCTGTGTAGTCCACTTCCCGTTGATAGGACTGATAGGCTTATAGGTGCATGGTAGGAGATTACTCTGTTTCTTCTCCTATTTGGGTTACTTGTCCGATAAGACGATATTATATAAAGTTTACCGGAGTCGGAACCAGAGTGCATTAGCTATTTCCTTTTTCTTGATATGATCTAGCCTAATGGTACGGTTAAGTCTATATACTTTGTCATCATCACCACTGTTCCCTGTGGATATGATATTTAAAATCTCCTGGTAAAATGTGACACTGGTATGATATCTGTGCGCTTGCGAATAATCCTACTTAAAACTTATTTAATGGAGTGCAATTACTTTATACCAACAAGCATTTTTGACGCGCGTTGCCGGGGATAGGGTTTATCTCTATTTTTAGCAATGACGTTAGAAGTGTCAACAATCTACATACCAGGGGTCAGATCTGTTGATTCCGTAGAGCATGTCGTCCTGAAGTGACTCGTCGATGGGTAGTTCATGTGGATTCTCAAAGTGCATTCTAGACAAATGATCGACAACAAAATTTTCTACTCCCTTTTTATCTTTTATTTCTATGTCAAATTCTTGGAGTAATAAAATCCATCTTATCAAACGAGGTTTAGCATCTTTCTTAGTGAGCAAGTATTTTTAAAGCAGCATGATCAGAATAAATAATTACTTTAGCTCCCGTTAAGTAAGATCTAAACTTATCAATAGCAAAAACAACAGCTAGGAGCTCTTTTTCAATAGTAGCATAATTAAGTTTAGGTCCCGTCAGAGTTTTGCTAGCATAAGCTATTGCATGATGCTTTTTATCTTTAGTTTGTCCTAATACAGCCCCCACAGCATAATCACTAGCATCACATGTAATTTCAAAAGGTAAATACCAATCAAGGGGTTGAATGATTGGTGCTGAGATGAGTGCTTTTTTATGAATTTCAAAAGCTGGTAAACATGCATCATCAAATTCAAAAGGAACATCCTTAGCCAATAAGCGAGTAAGAGGTCTAGCAATAAATGAAAAATCTTTAATAAACCTACGATAAAAACTAGCATGGCCAAGGAAACTCCTAATTCCTCTTATATTAACAGGTGGAGGTAAACGTTCAATTACTTCTATTTTTCCATTATCTACCTCAATTCCTCTTTCAGACACTAAGTGTCCTAGCACTTTTCCTTCTCTAACCATAAAATGACATTTTCCCAATTAAGGACTAAGTGCTTTTCTTCACACCTTTGCAAAACCTTATCTAAGTTTTCTAGACAATCATCAAAAGTTTTTCCATAAAAAGAGAAATCATCCATGAAAACTTATCTTTTCAATCATATCAGAAAATATAGACATCATACATCTTTGAAAAGAAGTAGGTACATTACATAACCCAAATTAAAGACATTGTACGATAGGCATAGATTCCATAGGGACATGTAAAGGTAGTTTTGCTTTGGTCATCAGGATGGATAGGGATCTGGTGATACCGTGAATATCCATCTAAGAAACAAAAGAAGGAATGGTTGGCTAACCGCTCTAGCATCTCATCAATGAAAGGCAATGGAAACTGATCTTTCTTAGTTGCCTTATTAAGCTTTCTATAGTCTATGTACATCTGCCATCCTGTGATGATGCGTAGCTCATTCTTCTCATTTTGGACAATAGTCATACCTCCCTTTTTAGGTACAACTTGAACATGGCTTACCCACTCACTATGCGGCACAACATAAATGATGCCTGCATGCAATAGTTTTAAAACTTCCGTCTTTACAACCTCTCTCATCGGATTGTTGAGTCTACGTTGGGGTTCTCGAGATGGTGGAATATTAGGATCTATAGAAATGTGATGGGTGCAAAGAGCATGACTAATTCCGTTGAGGTCTTGGAGTGAGTAGCCAAAGGTTGAATGATGTTTTTCTAGGGCTGCCATCAGACAAAGAGTCTACTCCTGAGTGAGTTTATCACTTATAATGATAGGAGACTCTGGATCATCACCTAGAAAAGCATATCTAAGACCAGTTGGTAAAGGTTTAAGCTCAAAAGGAGGTCTAGGTGGTACTACAAACTCCTCTACAGGTTCTTCCTAAGAAGGGTAAACTTCTCCTTCTATGAAGAATCTAGCTTCATCTTCTAATCCTGGTTTGGCTAAAAAGTCTAAGGATGCAGCTCTAAATTCCTCCAGCGGGTCTTCTTGTGGATAAGGTTCGGTTCTAGAGTTTAAAGAATATGAGATGGACAATGGGAATTGAAGTTTCTTGCCTAAGTGAATTTTAAGCTTCCCAGATTGTCCTTCATAGAGAAGTCGCCTAAAAGGTTGCCCTATCAACAGGCCAAAGTCCCTTGTGTCAAAGATATAAAAACTTAAATACATTGGGGTTCCTCCTACCTGGATGGGTAGAATGTGTAGGATTTCTAAACTGGGGATAATACGTTCTGAGAGACTTCTCATAAATTTTATTGTTGGGATTAGTACCATGTCTTGTATTAAATGTTCTGCAAAAGACATAGACATGATATTTTCCCCTATAACTGGATTATAGAGAGCTTTTATTTGATCCATATTGATTACGCAATGAATTGGAATAGAAGATGAATCTAAATGGATTATTTCAGTGGAAAGCTCTGATTCTTCTAACCATTCATTACATATAACTGATACTAATTCTCCTAAGCTTCTTCTAGGGGAAATATCCTCAGGGGGATCAAAAGACTCTCTAGAGTTTCTCCGTGGCCTCTTCATAGAGTGATAATTCAAAATGTTTCCAAATTCAGAAAAGAGATCAGGTTCTATGTCTAGCATAAAATATGGAAATGGAATTTCTTCTTTTTCTTGTTCTAGACATGTGTTAGCTGAAGTAGATGGTGTGTGTGGTGAAGGGTTAGTTTCAGCTAACTGGGGTTGAGGCTCTACTTCTTGGAGGTAATCTAATTCAGTGGATAGGATTTGATCTAGGATTGATCTTGCTTTCTCAGAAGAGACATGCAAGAAAGGTCCTCCCAAAGTAGTGTCGAGCAACTTTCTACTTTCTCTACTCAGACCTTTATAAAAATGTTGGAAAAGAATAGGGTCTGGTAGACTAAGGTCCGAACCGGATGCTAACAGTGTAGTAAATCGATTCCACGCTGAAGCCAAGGTTTCTTTAGATTCTTGCTTTATAGTGAGAACCTTGACTCTAAGGTCGATGATTTGGGAGACGGGATAGAAATCTAGGCAAAAGTTGGAATGTAAAGATCCCCAATCTCCTTGTTGCTTACCTACGTCTCTATTATACCATTGTCTAGCTTTTCCTTTTAGTGAAAAAGGAAATTGCTTCCAACAGAGAGTTTCATCAGATATGCCTTCAATGCGAAGACAGTCACATTTTTGCTCAAAGTCTTTAATGTGTAGGTAAGGATTTTCATCTCCTTCTCCTGAAATGGATAGGCTTTGGACCAACGCAATCAACCACGGACTCAGCCTATAGCTACAAGTTTGGATAGGTTATGATTACCCATGTGCCACTAGGCTGGTCTCCATGGGTGCAGAGAACTGAAGGATAAAATGGAATTTAAGGTATCCATAAAAGAAAAGGTAAGATGTAAGAAAAGGTGAGATAACAGAAAAAGATAAAAGTGTGATACAAGGTAGAGTAAGATAAGGTTATCTAAGCAGACCTTCTTTCTCCCTGGCAATGGTGCCATAAATGCTTGTTGATATTAGCTACGCACACGAAAGAATCAAAGAGAAATAATCCACAAGCGCACGGATATCGGCACCAGCGAGACAAGTCTAGAGTATCGTATTTATTTTTTTTAACACTAGGAGAAAGCGTGCAAAAGACAAACCTTTTATCCTACCTACTACCCATGGGTTGCAAGACAAGATAGTGAGAATTAAGCAATATAAAGAGAACTCTTTCTTCAGTCTTCTTCTAACCTATGGTAAATTATGTAGATATTGTTCTAAGGGGAGTAACAAGAGAAAAGAGACACCTCAGAGAGTGCTTAACCCTAGCACCATAAACCCTACCTAACCTTCTGACGGGACGTGGATTACTGAGAACCAAAAGGATTGTCACTTCCCCCAAAAGGCTGCCACAAATCTGCCCAAGTAGGGAGTATCTACGAGTATTCCTAGCCCAAGCACCACACTTACACTACGAATAATTACTTTATTCCCTACACAAAGTGAATAAAGTAAACTCGTAAACCAAAGAACAATAAGAACAATAACTTACTAGTATCAGAAGTTGAATTGCCAAACGATTCTAGAACTAATCCTCAGGTTAGGAGACTTAATTCCAAAGATACGAAGAAGAAGGTGTTGACGGTCCTTAAGTATCAAATATAATTATCAAATAAACAAAGAAAAGGATCCAAATGCAACCGACATCCAGACTTAGGGTTTTTTCTGACAGAATTCCATGAGTTTTGGTGTTTGTCTATTTCTGCAGGGGGTTATCAGAAATTATGGAAGAATGGCCCACACATCAGGTTTACATAGAGATATTAACGTGACGCGCAATTATCCTACATCTAGAAGAGTCCAGAAGCCACGGGAACGAACGGGAGACCGGACGGGCTCAGGGGCAGGGCGCCCGCCCTAGCCTCTCCACCAATCAGCTACAATCTCGCGGATCATGCTCCACCAACCTAAACGATCAAGGATAACCATTCAATCAATGTCGGTTTGATCCGACGGCCCACATTCAGTTGGAAGGACTATATAACCAGACCCCCTGGCCCCTAGAGGAGGGCACCTCTATCCCTTAGAAACCGTAATTCATTATTCATCTTGGGAGAAGAAGGCTCTGATCAAGCCCTAGAGCCACCACATCAATTAGATCTCTAGATTAGCATAGCTACATAGGATTAGAACTAGAAGGAGTCAATCTTCGATTAGTTTCCGGATCTGTCAAGAGGATTCTTGGTAATTCCTCTCTTGTTCTTCAACTGTTCATCTTTGTTCTTAAATATTATGAATATGACTTTGTTCTACTTCAATATATTGATTATGACTTTGCTCTACTTGTTTATATTCACAATTATATTGTTCTTAGTCTATCATAGTTATATGCTTGGCTTAGTTAGATTAGAATTATATACATGTTTAGGATCGTATAGCATTTATCCATGTGTACAGTGGGTAAATGATAAGTATTGTGTACGCGTGGTGCATATACCGTATTTATCTGCGATTGTACCCTATATGCCGGATCGCGGGGTAGTTCGTGGTAGTGACAGCTCCATTGATTCTTATATAGTCCCCCTCTCGTGTATAGGGCTGGCAGAGCAACATTA
>Ga0182004_10005575_pt1 | contig 10249 bp, 9 predicted proteins | sample Sormic07211540_1_FD_120479 | JGI IMG/M metagenome (GOLD analysis project Ga0182004, IMG submission 120479) | Endophyte microbial communities from Sorghum bicolor roots, Mead, Nebraska, USA - 072115-40_1 MetaG | ecosystem: Host-associated > Plants > Roots > Unclassified | place: USA: Nebraska...
AAAATTAAAATGCATTTCTCCCGCAACTTTGTCGCCATATTTCGTGTATAAGACGTTCGAAATTCCGGGTGTGCTCTTGGAAATGGTCTCAAACTATAGTAAGTATTGTGAATATCATTTTTCAAACCAACTAATTCTATGATTTGATGCACCTGTAGTTCAATATTGTATTTTCGGAAGAAATACGTTTAAGCAAAATAAATTAAATATATATATATGAAATATATTGATAATTGTGCCAAATTTTAACTTAGGCTTCAAAATAAAGTGTAAAGTTAGTAGAAAAAATTTGAAGACAAAAAACCTTTTTTTTAAAAAAATCTTTGCCGAGTGCCAAATTTAGCACTCGGCAAAGACCATCTGTGCCGAGTGTCAAACTTCTGGCACTCGGCAAAGACTAACGGTGTGTACCACCGTCACCCTTTGCCGAGTGTCGGACACTCGGCAAAGATGGTCTTTGCCGAGGGCCGGACTTTGCCGAGTGTTTGGCACTCGGCAAAGAGCCTCTTTGCCGAGTGTCATGCTTTGCCGAGTGCGGCACTCGGCAAAGAGCCTCTTTGCCGAGTGCCCGACTTTTGGCACTCGGCAAAGCATTTAACACCCGGTAAAGTTCGGCTTTCCTGTAGTGCATGAGCCATGTGGGTCTCGGCGGGGCTGCCCACTGGGCCTGTGGCGGCGCCAATCGGAGCCCATCCGGTGCAAGATGGAGGCAGCACTCTTCTCTCCCCCCCATTCTCCCCTTCCTCCATGGCACTGCAGCGGCGATGACGCTGACATGGGCCATTTCAGTGCCTGGGCCGCCGGATTCAGCGCCTAGGTAGCCAGATCTAGTGTCCCCAGTGTGAGTGACAACGACTGCAATGGCAACCACGATGCTCGGCCCTAGCGGCCACATTCGGTGTCCTCTGGGCTTGGGGCAGCGCCCTTGGTGGTGGAGCACTCGCTCTTGACAGTGGACGGTGGAGGCCAATAGCATTGGTATCGGGTGCCAACACCGATTTTGGTAGGTAGGGGCGGTTCGGCGAGCTGCAGCGTTGCGTGTCAGCTCCGTGTGTGGCCCGGTCAAAGGTGGTGGTGGCCGAGCATAGCAACTGGCTCGTTAGTGCCCCTCTAGAGGAACTTATGTGGGACATCAAGGCAGTAACAAGATGGCAGTGGTTGCAAGCTAGGGGTTCAGCATCTTGGCCTGATGATTGTGCTAGGGACAGCTTGGGTGAAAGCCTCGATGATGGTGATGCACATGGGCGCCGCTTTCCCTGTTGAGGGCATCATGTTCCCCCAGCATGTCTTCTATGGGTGAGAACTCGATCCATTTCTTGGATGAGCAACGGAAGCATGATTGACATTGTTCCCTTCCTGAAGGAATCACTATTGGAATTTGTAAGAACAAGGTTGATAAGTGAGTTCAGTTGTGATGAGTGATTATCAACGTGACTTGCATCTTGGATTGAGTCAGTGAACTAACCATGGCATGTGTAGGTGTCGAGAGCTCGAAGGTGGTGGTTGATAGTGAGGTGAAGGTCAAGTAGGGATGTGCTATGTCGATGGACTGGGAGAGGTGAAGGACGGACGTGAGGCTTGGACCGAGGGACTAGGAGGCGGGGTGATCAGCCATTGTGCCTAACACTTGGGGATATCAGCAATTGCAAGAGTACATGGGTGATGATGACGACGTCGACCAAGTCGAGGAGGAGGACGATGGCATCGTGGAAGTTGGTGGAGCCTAGACAAGCATCTACATGGGTGATGTAGATGGCGTCGATCAAGTTAGGAAGGAAGGCAAATGCGTCAAGCTTGGCGGAGGTCGGACACGCTGACATCGGTTAGTCATGCCTGGTTTTGTCCTTAAAACCATCAGAGGGATTTGGTGGTTTTGCCCTCAAAACCATCGAAAGACAGTTTGCTGGTTTGGGGCACAAAACTAGGCGTGGACAGTTTGGTGGGCTAAGCCTCAAAACCACCGGTGGACGGTTTTTGAGTTTGAGACTCAAAACCCTGGTGTGGTTTTGGCGGGAATCGAAGTGCCATGTGGCATCATCATGAGGCTTGCGTCAAGCGAAGTTAAGTCATGAAGGGCACTTGTCCATGGGCCCCGTGACCCATCCATATAGTCGCGCAGGAAGGCATCTCACCCAGGCTGCCCAAGTTCATTGCTCTCCTTAGAGGTCCGTCCCGGCCTTTTCTCTCTCTAATGGATATTCTAGTCCAAGACCAGAATTTCTAGCCCGAGTTTCTTTATTCGCGGTTTGTGCTTCTAAGCCCCAATTCGTGTTCCGTCTTTTGCTTTGGCTTTCCACTTATAAAAGGTACTTATGGTACTGTAGTCACAGTTGGCTTAGATATTTTAGATTCAGGAACTTACTTCTTCTTAATATATGTTGAGTATCCTATTTTTGATTCCTCAATTCAATGTGTTTGCTTTGCAGTCCGTCTACTTTGTGGTGTCCCACTACGTTCGTAGGAACACCCACCCACTCTTCTGGGTCATGGACATCATGGTGTTTGGTTTGCGTGTTTGGTGGTGATATTGGGACAGGGCCCAAATATTTTGTGAGAACCTTTAATGGTCCCATTCAACCCCCCACCCCTCCCCTCTAGTTGCCATTTTGGGTCCTTTAATTTGTCTCGGCCATGATGTCACCTTCGGTGATCTTCGCTTCCCGGCACCCGGTTGACGTGAGGAGGTGGGATTTGCTGCGTGAGGTCGGAGCTGCTTCATCAGGTTATATCACCCAATCCCCTCATTAGCAATTTAGTTCAACATCCATTTGAGTTCTAACAAGGTATCCTGTTCTCTTCGTTTCATGGTGGCTACTAGCAGTGGTCAATATCAAGGTTCTGAAATAACGCATATGTAGGTTGTAACACATTTACTTTAGGTTCATCACTGCTTCGACAGGCAATGATTTTTGATAAAACAGAAAGGATTAGATAGTAGGAACAATATGTTATTCAAAATAACTAGACAGAGACTAGATAATCCATACTCTTTGCTAGTCAAGTAAGATAACAATGCATTGGGGAAAATGCAATTGAAGATAATCTACCCTTTAAAATCTCTAGCAACTTGGGCAAGAGTAATTGCACTATATCCTGTCTAATCTCCATAATATTTGGTGCAGCATATAACAACAGCCTGAACCATGGGACTGCAATATGTTTAAATAAAGGGTATACAAATGGCAATCAAGTACGTAAAAATGAAATAGATGTCACAAATAAAAACGACATAAATAAATCAATAATGGAAGTAACAGTACCACAAAAGTACAAAGTACAGTAACAAATAAAGGTTGTGACAGTAGCATAGGATGCAGTTTGTTTGTTTAGCCCACAAAAGAAGATAATGCAGATTTGATGAAATGGCCTCCATGTAACAATACAGTACCACATGATGTAGCTGAACAGAAAAATAATGGCATCTTTTCTAATATCTTCAGACTTCAGTCAGTGATAATTTGTGGCCACTTCTCAGCATATTCTTTGGCTAAATGATTGGGGCTGTCCTTCAGTTCATCTACCAAGAATTTGGTTATTTCGTCTGCTTGATTACCAACACTGAGATGCACCTCTTGGAGACTTTTAAGAGTCTCAATGCCATAAATTCCTTCAAAAGCTTGAAACCGCATATCAATCCTCTCAAGTGCTGGCATTACTTCTTCTTTTGTAACTGCAAAGCTCAGCCTTGGCACGAGAGTTGCAAAGAAGCGAAGCAACTTTAGACTCTTGAACCCACCAGGTGGAACAACGATCTCCCTGTCAGTAAGCAGCTTATTTTCTTCAAGGATGTCAACTATGTCCCGATCATCCTTCTGTACGCTGAGTGTAAAGGTGAGAGTGAATAATTTTGGCAGGTTCTGAATGAGCTTAAAAGTTTCAGTCCGAAGAACTGTCACAGAAAGGGTCAGCTTATATAGATTGTTGAGATCTTCGATCCACTTTGGGGGTCTTTCCATCTTGCCAGACAGCTCCAGCCCAACAAGGTACCTTGGAGGAGCAGACATGGTGTCCAGTGAGTCAATAAAATCACAGCCCTCATCATTGATTGCCAGTGTCTGCAGACCACAGCTACAGAGATATTCAATGGAGGAGCGTAATTGTTTGAAAGTCTGACCACCCTCCTGTATATTGAGCTTATAAATGGCAAGCTTTCTTAGCCCAGTCAACTGATGTAGGCTTGCTACAGCTGTTGAGTCCTCATTGATCTCAATTCCTGAGAGTATACGAAGTGCTTTCATCGGCTCCTTATTCTTCTCATGTGGCAACTTCAATGCCTTCTTTGGGGTTTTACTCCCTCCAAGCATGCTACAAAGACGTTTGAGCTGGCCGAAAGCTTTGGGAAGGACCTCAACATCTGTCTCCCTTATGTCAAGAGTTTCCAAGTACTGGAGCTTCTCAATCTTCGATGGAATCTCATGAACCTCTGTTCGTCGGAGGCTCAAATACTTGAGCACAAGCATTTTACATATGTCATTCAGATGTTTGTCTGTCATACCCTTCCAACCCTCAAGATCCAAAACTTGAATTATTCCATTATTGAATGAATGGAAAGGCAGTCGTCGGTTCTGGCTTCCAAACACTGTCAGTGATCGCACTTGAGATAAGTTCATGCCTTTTGTTAAATTCACATGCTTGGGACCACTGCTTTGCATGGAGAGTCGACGAACTTTGTTGCTAGGAGCAGGCATCAGCCAATGGCCACCAACAACAGTAATAAAATTTTCTTCACTTGATTTGGACACAATATACTCAAGAATCATGTCATGGACTTTAAAGGATTTTACCTTCCCATTGCTACTGTGATCCTCAGGTCGAATTATCTTCCTGCTTATGAGCTGATTAAAGTATGTTTCTGCAACTTCCTCTGCACTAAGCCCTTGCTTCTCTGTAACAAAACATTCAGATATCCATCGTCTGGTCAGACGCTTCTTACTAATTGTCAATCCTTTGGGAAATATGCTCAAGTACAATGAGCAGGTCTTGAGATCTGGAGGCAAATCATTGTAGCAATAATCGAGTATCCTTGTGACTCCATCAAGGGTAAGGGGAACCACCTGCTCTGGAAATAATGTCCTGCACATTTTATTCCAATCATCATTGTTTTTTGTTGGGTTGCAGGCAACATGGCCAGCCATGGTTACTATGGCCAAAGGCAACCCCCCACAATATTTCCATATCTCCTCGTGTACCTCTTCTTTCTCCATATCAATTGTATATTTGCTGCTTCGGGACTCAGAAACACCAAGGTTAAATAAACTTTTGGAGTTGGCTTCACTAAGAACTTTAATGGTATGCAGAGAATCAGTTCCATCTCTTTCTGAGCAGGCCGCACCAACAGCTTGAAACCTGGTAGTCACAATTATTTTACTGCCTTTTGTATATGGCAACCAATTTCTAATGTTCTCCCATGTTTCTACAGACCATACATCGTCAATCAAGAGGAGATACCTGCGAAGAAAAACCAAATAAACTACAAGTGAGAAAAAAACGTGCAGATTATTGTTTATTTCCTCGATCCTAAAATACAGTATATCCTATGAATTTTAGGACATATTATAGGGTAAGGTAAACAAAATGATGGATGTAGTTATACCTTAATCATGGAAGGATATTTTAATTACCATATTTGGGTTGGTGATAGACAATAATGTTATGCATGCAAGTGAATGTTGTCTTTTTAAACTGAGTTGGGGGTTACTTCACCCTTGTAATTTGGGACAAATTTCGAATGCCTGGATACCGTATATTAGGACCAAGGGAATAAGTATGTTGTATGTACCTTTCATGAGCATCCTAGCCATTGAGTTTGTCTGTCTACTTTAATGTTTTTATCAGTTTATTTATTGAACTTGTGTGATGGCCCCCATAATTGCATAGCTATTATCAATAATCTAATTGTGCCTATCACTAGTACAGAGGCATACTGTACATGCGGCTGTTAACCTATTTCTACTGGTATTTTTCAGTACCGCCTGTGCTGAAGGCCATTAGAAATGGGCCAATATCAGGGAAGGCCCACTGGCACAGCTCGTGGGATTCGAACCTGAGACCTCACTCTCGCGCGTTACCTCCTCTGTCACTCCACCTATCACTCAAATGTGTCTATATTAGAGTTTAGTTCCCCACATATTATCCTATACTGAGCATACATTGATTATTTGAGGCCCTAAATGGATTCAAATAGAAAAGTTGTCAACTACAAAGTTTCATAACTTTTCAAGATCTACAACTTTTATATTGGTAGTTTCTCCATTCGAGGTCATTTACAAAATTTGAATTTCAAATTTGAGAAATTCAAACGTTGTTTTCGACGACAAGATGATCTCAAATGAAAAAATTATCAACTACAAAATTTCATAACTTTTCGAGATCTACAACTTTCATTTTGACAGTTTTTTCAAACGAGGTTATTTGAAAAGCTCAAAAAATTCAATTTCAAAGTATTTTTACAGCTTAAGCAACAGCGTGTAGAAATATGATTTTTAGTGGCGGTTCCTTAAGAAAACCGCCTATAGAAATACATGATTTCTACAAGCGGTTTTGTTAGGAAAACCGCCTGTAGAAATCTGATTTTTAGTTGCGGTTCCTTAGGACAACCGCCTATAGAAATGCATGATTTCTACAGGCGGTTTTGTTAGGAAAACCGCCTGTGAAAATGCATCTTCACAGATGGTTGGTAGTTCTGCCACCGCCCTTTTTATACCATAGGCGCGTGATAACTACAACCGCCTGTGGTATAAAAAGGAGGCGTCTGTGTTGTACTCTTTTCTACTAGTGTATCTCATTGATCAACTTGATTTTATTGAAAAGTTTTATTTTACCTTACCATTAATATTTTCTTTTATATATTATACTGAATCTTAAATGGGCTAGGATTATCATAAAGAAATTTTATTATGCTCTATTTCCTATAGGTACTCCCATTAAACAATTTTGGTTTACCTAAAGTATCACTTTTTGTGAATTGGGTGGATGCAACTTTCTTTGTTGCCTTCCTAACATCATAATCTTGAGCTATATACATCAAGTTGTGTAAAACTTTGATTATGTAAAATGCCTCTAGCTATGTTACTACTATTCTTGATTATTTTTTACATGAAATGGTAATGTGAATTATAACTTTGGTCTTAAATGCATATGTTGTGCGATGAACTTATACATTAATTAATTTGAGTTTCCATCCTTTTCTTGTATATCTTAATAATGGTATAGATGGACTCTTGTGAATCTGATCCTTTTGAGGGGGTTAAATGTATAGAATATGATAGGAATTGGAAATTTGGTGGTAGATGAGTGTAGATTGAAGGAGAATTTGGATAGATAATGAGTATTAAAGGACAGAGGTAGATTGGAGGTGTGTGTTTGTTCATGTGGTATTGATCACAGGAACAATACCACGTGTGATGAACATGTGGGGAGGTGGAGGGGGAGATTTAGCAGCCCTAGGACTAGGTGCAACTAGGAGGAAGAAAGGAAGCATGAAAGCAGCCTTGCACTATCTTTGATGCGCTAATGGATGACAACGTGGACGTCTATTGACTTTTATAGCCTTTATCACAAGAAGGTAAAGGGAATTACTCAACTTTCAGTGATTCCTTTAGTGTGAACAAAACTAGTTAGGACCTTCAAGGAAATGATCCGAGCTTAGAGAGTACCACTAAACAAAAGAAAATCATGACCTTTGTCTTGGAAAAAAAGGCCTTATCAATGTTTTCCTAAGACAAATGGTGTTCCATTTATACAGTAAAGTTCCATTTCTCCATGTTCCTCCATGCATGTTGTCAATCTTGCCTGTGATGTTCCTTTGTAGTTACATCCTTAGGTGTCATTGTTGTTGCCTATATATTGAGGAAGCTATTAGTTGTAGACATGTTCCTTGTTGCTTGTTATAGAAGCATGGTCTCCATTGGATGTTGTTCTCTTGGTTTGAGGATGGAAGTCTACAACTGATCATCTACAATGCATTTCCTCAAAGTTCTGATGGGAACGAGATATAGCTAGGGTGATAACTTGCATAGAGAAATAGCAACAAAAGATGTTGCAAAGTTGATAACTTGCATCAAGCTTTAGTAGTACAGTACACTAACTTCATTGTCTTGATATGGGAGAATCAGAGCATGTTGGTAGAAAGACAATAATGCAATAGATTGTGTTAGTAGCATATTCATTGTTTTTAAAGCAATGGCTAGCGTTGTGGGCAACATATGGCGCACAAAGTGCTGACGCTGTCCATACACATTGGTGGAACTTGGAACTGATGTTGTTTGCCATATGGTTGAAGGGTTGTTGGTTTGTAAGATTGACTAACACAAGTATTATGGCTAGCTAAAGCTAATGCATCAATGCCAAAATCAAATTGATCCACTTTGTTTTAGTGAGGACGTACTTTTTGATGATTTTTTAGATAATAGATTTTCATTAATCTGACCTCTATATCCACGAAAGATATACACAGTCAAAAGGGTACATCACTTAGGCTCACACCCCAACAAAGCAGAGAAGACACAACAAAAAAAGAGAAAAAACTATGACCTCGACACATCCTTGTTTTTTGACATCCTCTCCTGAAAAGGCAAGATTCGGTGATTAGTGGAAGTCATCAAGACAATGCTACCCCTAGTGCACCATCACTATGAACCTCCACAGGTTCCATCTTCATCCGCTTCAAGTAATTTGATGCCAAGTGTGTTGTCAGTAAGCCCACCTTCGTCCATCATCGTCGTCCCATCGTAACTAGCAGATTGGACGAGAGCTGACAAGAATTGCTTTTGCTTCACTAGACTCCGCCACCGTATCGGACCTAGGACACCGCTGCATATGAAACCACCTCTGCTAGATCTACCTTCTACCCGACAAGGACTAGCCATTGATGCTTAGACCGCTCGTCGATCAGCACACACGAGCGTAGACCTAGGCACACACGAGCGTGTGTGGCTTCAACAATAACGTTGTCCACCCAGCCACCACCTGGCCTAGCCAGTGAGCAAACGAGGGCATGTGCATGCATAGGGGTCGAAGCATTTGGATCTAGATGTGATCTAGCACCAAGTGCGCAGAGTTGAGGGAGACGCCCCTCTCATCGGAGGGCGGCCACATAGGTCGACGCGGAGTGGCCTCCCCTGCTCCCCCACCTCCATCCCATGCTGCTCATTGTCGGACACAACCGCATGGAGTAGAGAGGTTTTGTGTCATGGACACAAACCCTTAGGGTTGTAGCCTACTACTCAGTCATCGCCTAGCCTAGCCTAGGTGTGCGCATTCGAAAGCATATTGAGAGTAGTCTCTCATTGGCGCTCCCTGTTGCCTTTCCACCATGAACGCTGGTGCGGCCACCTCACGAAACACGCAAGGAATGAGGCCTTAAGCCCTCCGTGGACCACCGTTACCGGCCTCCTCCACTTGAGCATACCACCACCTCCCTTCGTAGCACACGCTACCTCTGCCACATCGGATCTAGATTAGAGCAGCAACGCCCTTGTGTTGACCTCACCAAGGGAGAGGATAAATCCATGTAACCACTATCTTTGCCACACGCCAGTCCTCCGGTGTCGAGCTCTAGCAGCGTTAGGGTTGAGGGAGCGAGGGAGCGCTCAACAACGGTAGCTTTTGCTGATGACTAGCTCTGTGGTCTATTGTGTGATGGTGATGGACTTTGATATGGATGGCACCTTAGTAAGTGTTAACGGTCCTTAAGTATCAAATATAATCATCAAATAAATAAAGAAAAGGATCGAAATGCGACCAACACCCAGACTTAGGGTTTTATCTGACAGAATTCCACGAGTTTTGGTGTTTGTCTATTTCTACAGGGGTTATCAGAGAATATGGAGGAAAGGTCCACACGTCGGGTTTACATAGAGATATTAACGTGTACCATAATTATCCAACATATAGAAGAGTCCAGAAGCCGCGGGAACGAGCGGAAGGCCGAGCGGACCCGGGGGCTGGGCGCCCGCCCTCCCCCCTTGGGCGCCCGCCCAAGGCTCTCAGCCAATTAGGCCCCGTCTCGCGGATAATGCTCCACCGACTTAAAGGATTAAGGAAAACCGTACGATTAAGGTCGGTTTGATCCGACGGTCCATATTCATTTGGAGGGGCTATAAGAGCAGGCCCCCTGGCCCCTGGAGGAGGACTCATTCTCATTCCTCAAACCCTAATTCATTCATCAGGAGGAGAGTCTCTGATCAAGCCCTAGAGCCACCACATCAACTAGATCTCTAGTTTAGCATAGCTACATAGGATTAGAACT
>Ga0182004_10005576_pt1 | contig 10248 bp, 9 predicted proteins | sample Sormic07211540_1_FD_120479 | JGI IMG/M metagenome (GOLD analysis project Ga0182004, IMG submission 120479) | Endophyte microbial communities from Sorghum bicolor roots, Mead, Nebraska, USA - 072115-40_1 MetaG | ecosystem: Host-associated > Plants > Roots > Unclassified | place: USA: Nebraska...
CTCACCCTCTTTTCATATTGATTGTCACCTATATTCAGATTTTGTGCTATAAATAGATATATACATAATATATAGGATATATACATATATATTGGCTATATTGCCAAAACGCCTAGAAAAACGTCTAGGAACGCCTAGGCGCGATTAATCCCGCCTAGGCGCTAGGCAAGGGTCTCCGCCTAGATTCCGCCCGGCGCCTAGCGTAACTTTGCCGAATGCCACACTCGGCAAAGGGCTCTCGGCAAATTTTTTGTTGGTAAAGGGTTCTTTGCCTAGTGTCTTTTATCGGGCCCGAGTGTCTCCGGGAGCCCTCGGCAAAAAAGTTACCGTGACGACGAATTTCTAACTAACGGTTGCTTTGCCGAGTATCTTTCGGGAGGGCAACAAAGAAAATAATTTTTTTCAGAAATTCTTTGCCGAGTGTATCCTGAGAGGACACTCGGCAATTTTTTTTAGAAATTCTTTGTCGAGTGCCCTCCTGGAGGCACTCGGCAAAGAAATAATTTTTTTTAAAAATTCTTTGCCGAGTGCTCTCCTTGGAGGCACTCGGCAAAGAAATATTTTTTTTATTTTGGAAATTCTTTGCCGAGTGCCTTCCCTGAAGGCACTCGGCAAAGAAATATTTTTTTTTTTGGAAATTCTTTGCCGAGTGCCCTCGCTGGAGGCACTCGGCAAAGCTGGGAAATATGGTTTTGCAAATGGTCACTTTGCCGAGTGTCATCTCCTCGCCACCCTACAAAGTGACCAGAACCGACCTATTTTTTTATATTTTACCACGACAAATACAACCCTAAAAAAATTATTCTTTGCCGAGTGCTTGAAAGTGGGGCACTCAGCAAAGACAAACACTACAACTTTTATTTTTTTAAAAAAACTATACTTTTTATTTTTAGTTTTTTATATAAAAAATATATATTCTTTGTCAAGAGTCATCAGTCGAGGCACTCGGCAAAGGTATTTTTATATTTTTTTGTCGAGTGTCTTTCTAAGGTACTCGGCAAAAAAATTTTTTGCCTCTAAACTTTTTATATTGACTTTACACTTTATTTTAAAGTGTATGTTAAAATTTGGCATAATTCTTGATATATTTTCAATATATATTTAATTTATTTTGTTTAAACTATTTTCCCCAAAAATAGAATATTGTACTATAGGTGCATCGAATCATAGAATCCGATGATTAGTACTGTTATAGTTTGAGGTCATTTTCAGAAGCACGCCTGAAATTTTGAATGTCTTATACACGAAACATGATGACAAAGTTGCGGAAGAAATACATTTTAATTATATAAATTACAAATGAAGTCCAAAAATCTTAAAAGCTGACAACACGTCTCGATATCACATGAGGAGCCTATGATAAAAATTTAAGAATATTTCGCGAAAGTTGTCACGTACGATAGTTATAAACCTACACCTCTCACTTCTCATGTCTAATCACATGTGAGAGGTGTAAGTTTATAAGGAAGGTATGTGGCAACTTTTGCGAAACATTCCCCAATTATTATCATAACGTCTACATGTGACGTAAAGACATGTCGCCAGATTTTAAGATTTTTGGACTTCGTTTGTAATTTATATAATTAAAATATATTTCTTCCGCAACTTTGTTTCCATGTTTTGTGTATAAGACATTTGAAATTTCGGACGAAATTAAAGATATATAGGAAATATATCGAGAATTGTGCCAAATTTTAACATACACTTCAAAATGAAGTGCAAAGTCAGCAAAAAAGTTTGGAGAAAAAAAAAGAGCATCTGTGCCGAGTGTCTGCCCGTGGTACTCGGCAAAGGCTGACGGTGTGTCACTAGTATAGAAAATGATTTCAGAGTCGATCAAGTAGGACTTTCAGAGCCGGTTTTTATAACCGCCACTGTGTCACTGTTACTGAAATTTAAGTCATTGTAGCAAAGATTTTTCAACCGGCACTAAAAACCGGACTTTAGAGATGATTGACTTAAGAAACCTGCTCGTGAAAAAGAATCGTCTGTGACGATTGCGTTAGGTAAACTGCCTTTGTAAACATATTACAATGTTGCTACAATGCAACCGTTCCTGTAAGTGCATTCATCAGAGGCGGCTCTTGCAACACAACCGTCTCTAAACTGTGATATACAACAACGACAAAAAGAACCGCCTCTAAAGGTTGATTTTGTACCTTTTGAATTCAAATCTTCCCGCCATAATTATATCGTGCTTTCCCACCAAATTATATATCGTGCTTTTCCGCCATAATTAAATCGTGCTTTCTCACCAAATTTCATTGCAGATTTGAAATCAACTTCGTATCATATAATATAAACACATGATGACACACCAGAGCATACTTATATTTACAGTATTATATATACACAGATTGTTTACTAGTTTTACGGCCCAAAAAAAGAAGGGTCACCGACATTCACGTCGAAGAGTTTCCAATACATGATTTGTGGCATACTTCGATCCTAGATCAAAGAATCGCCTTGAAGGCACAAGAACCTTACTCAACAAGAACTTGCAGAAACTGTCTTGATGAACGTCTTGAATATCCTTTTAATCAATTCTTGCCGTTGGATTAAGGGCCTTATGCTGCTGCACCAAAATAATGAGAAGGGGCAAAATTAGCTAGATTTAATTAAATTAATGGACATATGCTTATGATATAGTGGGACTTACTTCTTCAGGTGATTGTAGTTCATTCGCATCCATTAGCACACATAGTACCCACAAAAAAAGTGCCGCTAGGCTGCCTCGAACACTGCAAATCGATGACAGAGTCATCCACATGCCAAATTAGTATAATAGTTTGATTTTGGTTAGAAAATGATCATAACGATTAATGAAAAGAAATAGTCATCCTCTCCTTCTTGTCTGGTGCATAGTCTCCGCCTTTTCTAACATAATATCTATATGCACTATTTAAAGGAAGAAACAACTAGTAACACTAAAAAACAATCATATATGCACAAATACTTTCGGTCTTCAGCTCTCAAAGAATCAAAGATAACAACATTACCCAATTTCAAATTGATGGATGCTAAGATGAAGTGATCACTGCATTATGATAGAAACAGTGTAAAACAATATTTTAGTGTCTTAGTGAGCAAACATAAACCAAATGGCATGGAAACAGTTAAGATAGTAATGATCTTACCACGAATGGTACGGGGCATGTACATATTGGCAATTCTGATAAGCTAGGAACACATTCCCAATATATAGTGCAGCATTCCCCTTTGCTATTTGGAGTACAACCTTCCTAACTTTGTCCCTAGCCTGCTTGCCCTTGACACCTGTGAAAGTGGGATGATCATCTTTCCAAGATTCAGGGCCGACATGGGCTGCCTCACATATGAGATGTGGGTCAAGGTATCCATTCTTCACGTCCAACTTGGCCACATCCATTCACTCTTTCCTACATATATTGGTGATAAAAAGGCCTCCCTTGACTTTAGTCCATCGTTTGTCTTTGCCTTTATGTCCATCAATAGCCCAATCACTCTCAAATACATTTTTTATGTGCATGCCATCGATGGAATGGCGCACAACCAAATCCAGCCAGTAAGGCAAGTATTTAAAAAAGATTGACATCTTCTTAAAAAGGCATGCCTTCAATTGGAGCCTTATCTCTCTTATTGATCTTCCCATCCTGTCTTTTTACCATAGGCGACTTTGACGCTCTTCACCATGTTATACACGTAATGCCCGTCCTGCCTTTTTGGCGCATGCCCTAACTCAACTGTAGTACCAATGAAGTATTTCACCATCCTCTTGCTTCGGTACCTATGTTCTTCCACTAAGAAGCGTCGGTGATGCATGTTCACTACCTTCCGCGATCCCTCTAGGAACTGACCAGCAGTGAAAATCAAGCATTCCGAGCATCCTAGTAATCCTTTCATCTGTCCTGTAAGCGAAAACTGTCCGGTGTAGTCATTGATGGTAACAAAGATGATGGCTCTCAGTGTGAAGGTACTCTTCACAAGCTCATCCCACATTTCCGCTCCCTCCTTCCATAATATTCTCCATATCTTGCATCAATGGTTCGAGTAAAACATCTATGCTGATGCGTGGTGCTTTCCGTCTAGAAATTATCATTGTCAGCAACAAATACTTTCTCTTCATGAACAACCATAGAGGCAGGTTATAAACCACCAAATGGATTCATTCCATCAGTGCTCAAAGCGAACCTTATATTTCTAGGGTCTTCTCCAAATTCTGGGTACTTCGCATCAAAGCCCTTCCACTGTTGTGCATCGGATGGGTGACGTAGCACACCATCACCTTTCTTGTGTCCATCCGAGGCCCACCATTGCATGAGCTCTGAGTCTCTATGGTACGCCTCAAGCGATCAATCGGCGATAGATACCACATAACTAATGCAAGGATTTTTCTTTGGTTAGTATCATCTATCCCTAGGGTGCTGTTTTCTTCTTCAACATTCTTAGTAGCGTCTCTTTTCTTTCGACACTTCTTTCTCTTTTTTCCAAACTTAGTACCCATGTCTTCCTTAATACAGTTGTCATTCCTTTTGTATCAACTTGCACCACATGTTGGACAATTCATTAGGTCTTTGAAGACCCCACGATAAAGGATAAAATGGTTTGAACATGCATGTAATCGTTCCACACCCATTGTAAGTGGACTGAAAAGCTTCTTTGCTTGATATGTGTTGGTGGGCACAAAGTTTGGTTTAGGAAGCACAACGACCATCTTTTCTCACAACCCTGTTCCTCTAGGTATAAGCATTCTTTCCTTGCCTTTTTTACTCCCTCCAAGTTTTTTAGCCCTTTCAATAGTAATTCTTTTTCCATATTGAGTAGCATATCTTCTAGGAAGTCCTCTTCTTCTTCGTTGTTGTCTTCACCATCATCATCCTGTCCACCATATCCTTCTCCATCGTCACAATCGTCATCTCCATCACCACCACCACCACCATCAAAGTCTTCTCTTATAACATCATCATGCATCATGAAAGCCCTTGCCTCCGTACTTCTCTCACCATGACGATCCCAAATCTCGTAGTTCTCCATGAAACCCCTTCTTATCAAGTGCGACCTTATTTTATTTGGATCCTGGCACACTATTCGGTTTCTACAGTCACAACAGGGGCAATATATATCCTTTGTCTACTTGATCAAAGCATGTTTTTTAGCTGCTTCAATGAAACCATTCAGTTCTTGTATGTAGCTGACTTCGTTTCTTTGTTTTTTGTACATCCATGACCGGTCCATATTTAGTACCCTATATAAATGTAAAGAAAAGAAAAGCTAGCATGCATGAGAAAAGATATCGTGTCACTGAACAAAAATCTGTGCCCAAATTACTTGTAATAAATAAAAAAAATCAAATTAGAGCCTAAATTGCTCCCCCTCTCTATATAGATCTCGGCGTAGAATCAAATATAATGTTTCTGCAAAATTCCAATAGGTTTTACGGCTGAAGAGACTCACCCCAAAATCCCAGCTTGTTTGAAGGTTGAAAGGCCAAAACCTCCCCCGCTCCTCTTGTCATTTCTCTCCGGCCACCAAGAGCTAAGAACGAAAGGTGTTGCGAACTCGATCGCGAGGAAGAAGAAAGAGTCTAGAGTAAGTTTTTTCAGGGGTGGTTTACTAAGCGAACTGTCTTTGATAACTCATTTGTTGGTGCGGTTCTGTTAAGTGAACCGCCTCCAGAAATCATGGATCTTCAGCGTCTGCTCACTAAGCACAACCGCCCCTAAAAATAGAGCTTCAGAGGCGGTTCACTTAAAGAACCGGCTCTAAGAATTTAGAGGCGGTTTTCTTAAGTGAAACTCCTCTAAAGCGGCTGCATCAGAGGCAATTCATAAGCTGCAGTGCCCAACGATATGGTTAGAAACAATTTTCTATGTGGACCGTCTCTGATGAAAATGGGAGGCATTGCTGAAATTGATTTTTATACTAGTGTGTGCCACCGTTAACCTTTGCCGAGTGCAAAGATGTGCCAAGTGTCTAGCACTCGGCAAAGAGGCTCTTTGCCGAGTGCCATACTGTGCCGAGTGTTAGGCACTCGGCAAAAAGGCTTTTTGCCCAGTGCCGTGCTTTGCCGAGTGCGGCCTGAGTTTTGGCACTCGGCAAAGCATATAACACTCGACAAAGTTCCGGTTTCCTGTAGTGGCTATTGGATCCGAGTTCATGAAACGTTCTCAACTTTGACTAGATTTGTACTCCTTCTGTAACCCTAAAGAATGTTGTTTTGGACATCGACGCGGTCTCAAAAAAAGCAGTACTTTTTGCTATAACGTATTTATGGAATATAGTCAATATTCTTTTATGAAACTACATTTCGAGATGAATCTACTTATAACACTTATATTTTTAAACTCAACCCAAAAAAATTATTTGTAGTCAAAGTTTAGAATATTTGACTTAGAATAACCTCAAAACGACTTTCTTTGGGAACATGGAGAGAATACAAAATATTAACAACATTTATATCTCTAAATTAAGTTTATTATAATATATTAAACAATTCATTTAATAATACTAATTATAAACCATAAATATTATATTTTTTTCTTACATATATTTAGTCAAAGTTAAAAATGTTTGACTTCGCAGGGACTAAGGATAACACTTATTTTGGGATATAGAGGGAGTATGTAGTGGGTTCAGATGCCTCCATACATGGTCATATAGCGTTCAAGCATCTCATACCAAGCATAAGCATTACATTTACTCATTCATGTATGCATCATACAGGGGAGGAAGTACACGAGGAGGTGAACCCTAAGAACAACGTTGAGCCTGAACCCGAAGTCGCAACGCCACCCGCTGAATTTAATTGACTCTGTTTGTATATTACATTTATGTTACTACTTCCTCCGTTATATATAATTGAATTTACTTGGCTGTGTTCTATATTACATTTATGTTACTACTTCCTCTATTCTAAATTATAATTTAGAACAAAGGGAATATATGACTAGAAATCCACTTTTACCTATTTGAGCTTGCAACCTTATGATTGTTCCTTCCACCTTTTTTCATGATACTGTTTGCATTTGCTAGAACGTAATTCATGCTTAATATGCTTAGATACAGTTGAAGTCGAGTTAGGCCAGTCTCAGTATATAGTTTCATAGTATCATTACCAATACAATGAAACTTGGATGAAATATTCACTCTCAATGCAAAGTTTCATTCTAGAGTTTAATTTCTTGACTCATAGATAGTTGGTAATCATGCCTAGTGAAACTTATTTTTTCTCTTTTCATAAATACACATAAAAATGCCTATGTGACAACCTATTTAATGTAAATGAAACTCATTTGAAACTTTCAGTGAGACTGGCCTTAGTGATGGGTTCCTCACTAATGCATTTTAGGAAATTGGTCCTGGTATAAACTACAACAATTTTAGTTCTTATGTCCATTAATTTGATCAATATGCTTAGTATCTTTGGAAGTAAGTAGACCACATGTGCGTATACTTATTGTCACAAATATATTGCTAATTTTATGGATTCAAATTAAATATATAGACTCAATTTACCTAAATATATATATGTAATATACGAGTGAATGAAATAATCGATACTAATAAATAACTAAGAAAAGCAAGGTGACGTGATCCGACAAGAAAGGAGGAGATTGTGACCACATTTCGGGTGTATATCCTTCCTATGCTTAGGGACTAAGTATATACATCAACACTGAGACCTGCATGGGTAATATATAATACAAATATAGAGAAAGAAAAAGCAACGACACAAGCAAATAAAGGATTCCTTGCGAAGAATCCACTAATAATTAGGTAAAAGACAGCGAACATTATAAGTATCATGCATGCCAACCATTGCTTCGTCTAAAGCCAGTAAATGACAATGAACACGCAGGTTACACATTAACCATTATATTGTTAATCTCGCGGGCGAATCTTCTTTGCAAGCTGCAGCTACGGCAGAAAGAATGGCGCCCAGTACGTCCGTTCCTCCCACTTGCACGAACTACACATGCACGATATGCGGTAGTAATTAATAAAGTATTACTAAAGCAACGCTAGCTGTGGTATCCATGCATGCAACTCTCGCGGACCGTCCAGGGCTTTTGTACGCGTAGTAGACGAGCACAAACACACGATGCCACACAAGCTTTGCACATGCTTTACCTTTCCTAATCTGTTTCTTATTATTATATGTGTAGATGTAGACAGCACGACAGCAACAAAGGCTTGCCTCTCTCACTCGATCTGTCTGTGGAAACCTGCTTATTTGCAGTATATATGTAGCTCTCATCACTTGTGCATGGGGTGTGCAGATTATTGCAGAGGGCTTCGACTATAGCTAAGCGCAAAAAAGCTCAGCGGCGGGCGAGCTAGCTGCTCACCGATCAATGGCAGTGGAGTACTTGTCCGGCGGGTGGCCGCTGTCGTCTTGGATCAGCCCCGGCGCGGCGTTCTTCCTCTTCGTCAACGTGCTCATCGGCGCCATCGTGGTCACGTCCCGCGGGTACCACCACCAAGGTGGCCGCGCGGCGGCGGCGGCGTCCACGCGGAGGCTCTGCCGGAGCGCGTCGTCTATGGTCCTCGACCGGCTCCGCTCCTTCTCCATGTTCTCCGTCCACCCCGCCGCCGTCCCCATGGAAATGGAAGAATACTACAGCTACAGCACGTCGTCCCCCGAGCTGGAACTGGAAGCAGAGCAGCTGGAGCAGCAGCAGCACCACCACCAACGACCAGCCGTTGCGGAACTAGCGAGATCACCTGTTGCGGCGGCAGTAGCTGCAGCTCCTGCAGACGGCGCATCATCGTCCGAGATCGCCAAGGAAGCGGCGGAAGACATGTCCACCAGTTCGGACGACGAGGCCGCTCACGGTCTGGTGTTGCAGCAGGGTCACGGCCGGCAGCAGCCGCCGCCGGCGGCAGTAGACGTTGTTGTCACCGCCGACGAGGCAACAGCGGCCGTCGATAGCCAGAGCCAGAGGCAGAGCCAGGAGGAGAAGTTGGCGGAACCAAGGACCATGCAGCAGAGTGCACCTGCGTGCAGGCGGGAAACGGAGGAAGCACTGGAGGGGAAGGCGGCGCTGAACGCGCGGGCAGACTCGTTCATCCGGAAGTTCCGGGAGGATCTCAAGCTGGAGCGCCTCAACTCCATCATCAACTACACCCGCACGCTCCGCCGCGGCGCTGGCGCAGCATCGCCCACCGCGCAGTAGCTCCCCGGGCTGCATCGGTGGACGGTGGTCAATTGTTTTGGTTTGTTTGCTCAATGTGTAGTAGTAGAGTATTAATTTGATTTTGTTTGCTCATCATCGCAAGAGTGCGAGAACAGATATATTTGAATTTGTATGTGCTAGCTTTGTGTACATGTGTGGCTTCCTTATATATTTGGGTAAAAATTCAGACAAACTTGAATGAAGAATTCAAATTAGAAATCGAATTTACTAAACAATAAACTTGTTTAGAGTTCTTAGTTAAGCACATAGAGTGGTGATGCCACCCGTCGTTGTAAAAAAATCTTCCGTTCTCAGTCAGTCCGCCATCCCTCACTGTTACGCCTTCTTCGCTTTTAATTTGGCGTTGGAAAACCTTTATTGGCACCACATCAATCATGTTCTTGCCAAGCCCATTCACCATCATGGTGCACGTGCGAATGTATATGGCGCTTTTTTCTACTTTTCTTTAATTCACAACAGATGTAGTACACAATAACCATCTATTTAAGCTAATAAGTCAATCTGATATCAATTTTTCATAGTATGAATTAAACTTTTATCGCATCAACATTTATTATGGACCTTTTGAATTTAGGTTAGACCAAGTCCAATAATTAAATACAACAAATGCTACTTCCTCCATCCCAAATTGTAAGTCATTCCAAGAATCTTAGAGAGTCAAACTTTTTTAAGTTTGACCAAATTTATATTATAAAATAATTATTATTATGGTACTATCATTAGATTCTTTCTTAATTATATTTTCATAGTATATACTCACTTTACGTTACAAATCTTAGTATTTTTCTCTATAATTTTGGTCAAACATATGAAAATGCATTGACTCTCCAAGATTGTTGGAATGACTTACAATTTGGGATGGAGGGAGTAGCTTATTATCATTGATATTAGGCCAGTCTCAATGGCCCGTTTCAATGCACTGTTTCCAAAACAAATCTGCTGATAGAGCATTAATGAAACGAACAATGAAACAAACTCCACAATACATGAGTTTCACCTTGATGTTTCCTAGGCTTGGCAAAGTATTTAATTACTACAAAATGATTGGATCATATGTAAGATGGTGAAACGA
>Ga0182004_10005577_pt1 | contig 10247 bp, 13 predicted proteins | sample Sormic07211540_1_FD_120479 | JGI IMG/M metagenome (GOLD analysis project Ga0182004, IMG submission 120479) | Endophyte microbial communities from Sorghum bicolor roots, Mead, Nebraska, USA - 072115-40_1 MetaG | ecosystem: Host-associated > Plants > Roots > Unclassified | place: USA: Nebraska...
AGAATCTTGGAGAGTCAAACTTTTCAAAGTTTGACCAAATTTATATGATAAAATAATAATTATTATGATACCAACTAAATATCATTAGATTCTTTCTTAATTATATTTTCATAGTATACTCACTTTACATTACAAATCTTAGTATTTCACTCTATAATTTTGGTCAAACGTGAAAATGTTTTGACTCTCCAAAATTCTTGGAATGACTTACAATTTAGGATGGAGGGAGTACTTCAGTGCAAAACAAAGCTGGTAGCTTAAGTATGATGTCGCTGTGGTAAAACTCCACAAGGGTAAGCGGTATCATTTTCGCTGTACAAAAAAGTTGTGCATGGGCACAAAAATGTCGTTTCCAGTTTCCACTGCATACTCCTATGTAGCCCCAGGCCCAGCCAATATATGTGGACGACACCTGTGAGCCATCGGCGGCCTTGCAAGCGCGGCATTATCTTTTATTGTCGGAACGGTGGTGTAGGCTACAAGTGCATCCCCGGCTTGTGACAGACTGACAGGTGAGTAGGTGACAACTGACAAGTGACACCCTAGATTGCTGCCTTTTGTTGTTGGGCATCCACAGGTCAGAACAAATCAACTAACCAAGAAACAGTATTTTCAGCATCAGCTAAAAAAACAGCCTACCAAAACTGTCACTAATAGTCTCTAACTGGAGCTGTGGAGAGCGAGTATGTGCTGTGTCCGTGTGATGAGCAAACACGAAACGAAGCAATCGAGAATTTAGATACTTCTTCACAAAGATCAGGTCAACTGTAACAGAATATGAAAGTGAGTCCTGCCAACGAAGAATGAACAGATACGCATTCTTCAGCATCACCATTACCCCTCCTCTTCACTTGCAATATACATGGTTCAGGAGTCAGGACATGTTAAAACTCTAACAGCTCCAAGCATTTTACAGGGCACGTAAATAGTAGTACCGCATATAACTGCAAGGTTTCAGAGCAATGCATCTGCAAACAGGCAGTTCCCTATTTCCTTTTTACAGGTTAAACTAGAAATGCTGAGTCATAGTCTCATACTGTCATTATATCCAGTTGTCACTAAAACCGCAATTGGATGCTCAGACTGCTCCAAGATCAGGCTATATCCTCCTCTTCCTTTTCAGCTAGCCGCGACTAGATGCGATCGAATACAAGTTCAGGAGAAGGGATGGTAAGAGAGAAAAACAGCACATGAACTCCATTGCTACTGCAGTCTGGAAATTAGCACAGTGGTTCTCATAGCACATGTCCAGATCTGTGTCGATCAGGGTGGTGACTCCTGCTGCCATGCATGCTCCGGAGAAGGACCCTGCCCATGTGATCTGCCGTCAAACAAGAACACACTGAATCAGAAGATAAATGCGATCCTAGCTCCCCTAAGCAAATCTATGATTCATGAGAGGCAATTTCATTCGACTTTATGATCTGACAACTTATTTGGGTTTCTTTGTGGTACACAATTAATATTCCACATCAGAAAATCAGTATATTGTCGAAAGAGCGTCAGATTAATCCCAGTTATATGGTACTTTTTGTATGTTGTGGTTAGTTCACGACAGAGGAGAGTTGAGAAATTGTTCAACAGAACTTATCTGTAAATGTTACAAATATTATGGAAGATTCACTTAATGATTTTTATAAACATCATGAAGAACAAGTACGATGTTTTACGTACCCCATCTCCAATGGCAAAAAGAGCAACAGTCCGACGATTTCGTAAACAACGCTTAACGAGCAGTGCATATATGTCCACAATAGCTACCGTAAGGCTCCACAAACATTGCAAGATGGTTGTTGCAATGAGGTAGCTGGCAAAAGGAGCAAATCATCAGTTTGTTACACACAAAACTAAACCAAACTAATGAGGTTGGAAAGGCTTGAAGCTGAGGATGCCACAATGCAGCATACAGAAGACATGAATTTGCTGCGACAACCACAAAAAAGGATAACACAGACATTTTGACCCAAGAGATCAACACTGTCCCTGTTTTCTGAGTTAGCAAAAGTTTCAACCACATCTATTACAATCACAATCACATTAAAACAAAATAAATAAATTAATACATAACAAAACTGTACCATGCAAAAAAATCAATTTCTTCTTGTTTACAGCCCATAATCAGCAATAAGTAGTGATTAGTGAACAGGAGATACCAACATGCCCAAGAAGAAATATTAGCTAAAGTGCTAAACTAAGATAGGAAGGTATTTGTTTCCGGACAAACAAAAATTTGCCTTTCTCTTAGGATTCAAGAGCCTGCACTTACTTGTACTAACTATCAATGTTCCCTGTTGGAGCAGTGATTAGAAAGATAACTTTTTATGATAATTCTTCAGAAATTAACTACTAATCCACCCAAAACGTTGGGCATCCTTTGAGCATAGTTTTATAATGAAATACCACATTTGTACCAGGAAACATTTTGTGAGGTAATGGAGTGCCATGATAATCCATGCTTATCATACGATTGGGATCCCTTTGATACCATGGTAATAATACGATGGCTTAACATTCACCCAGAGATGTACAGTGGAGAATGTTTCATACCATATTTTTAAGATAACGAATGTGTAATGACAAGCCTACTTATTAATACAACCCTCTTTTTCTGTCCAGCCCCAGCTCATCGTAATTCAACTCAGCCGTTACAGTCAATTTATAGTCATGTCAATCTAGAACCAAAACAGGCTTGTCACATCTCAAGCCGGAGCAGGTACCAGATTAGAAAAATGGTTGAAGAAGGGATGGGTGTTACTTGAACAGGGTTGAGGATCAGGATCCTACATAGCATCGGTTTTTGCTTGACGCTATCAGATCGGATCATAGTATTGGCATCCTATCAAATTTTACAAATCATATTAATATAAGATTTGTAATATGCTGTAAAGATTTAATTCTACAATAATGATTTTGATTAATTTAATAGACTTATGGTATATTTAAGTGAAATTGTTGACATTATTTTCAATGGTCCTTAACTTTAAATAGTATTTTGTCATGACTAAATCAAGTGATTTATGTCAATTAGTATTGGGCTACCATGAAATTTTATGTTAGATGCCTTCATGTAGGATCGAGATACTATAAAATTTAGGATACATGGTAGAATAGGCATTATTTTGACCTGATAAGATCATACTATGAAAAGATAGGGTATGGATCTGGATACTGACATAATCACAAAATTGTTAGTGAACTAAACCCTTTCCGTATGTTTAGGGAAAAGTACAGCATGATATTTTTGCACTAAAATAGTATTGAACAGAGCTATAGATTCGCTTGTCCACATTCCTTATGTACCATGTACCAATATAAATTCAACTCCAGAAGTTTATTCACCAAAACAATATCCATTTTAGCTCTGCAGGCTGGAGCCCAGTGAGCAGCAGCTGCAGAAAATTTCGACAGTTGAAATGGATGTTGCTAGCGTGCAACTTTTTCCAGAGGACACTCCAAGTAAACTGTCTTTAGTTCACAGAAGGCTTGCCTTTCTTACTCTTATTTTCTTGGATATGTGCCCGCTTAAGCACGGTTTCTTGAAAGAAAAAAAAACAAAGGGTTATATGGGGATGTTTGGATCAATGCCTGCCAGGCAAGGATCTTGATCCCAGGCGCCCAAAACCAGGTGCAACAAAAGGATTTGCAAACGTTGGTACTAGCGTTCAGAGATTTGACCCAAATTCACTGAGAAACAAACCAGACTAGTGAAAATACTTGCTGATGTGAAAGAAACCCGGAGAAAGATGCGTTTTGGTGGCTCAGGGGATTGTCACAGTTAGAATTGCCCACACGTCGTGCAAGAAAAGGAGTTCGGTCTCACACCCCATTGCCGAATCAAGCAAAAATCCAAGACATGAAGTCTTGGGAGCTTTAACAGCAAGTCCCCCGCTCACGGCTCAACCTAACCCAACCAGCTGAAACTGAAACTTCAAGTGTGAATACCCCCGCTAAGCTTAGCTAGCTGAGCTGAGCATCACAGATCGAACCATTCTACTGCTTGTCTAAACCACCAAACCACAATGCAATTCCGAAATCCTAGGCAGGCGACTGGAGAACGAAACTAGATGATGAAGTGGAACGGAAGAGAGAGAGACGGGGAATGAAGATGAGAGGTGGCGTACCTGAAGGCGGTGACGCTAGCGAAGTCGACGGTGGACGACATGGCGGCGAGCGAGATGGCTGCGAGGAGGAGCTGCAGGACGCGGAGACCGAGGCCGCCGGGCGTCCCCGGCATCCCGGGCAGGTCCTTCATCAGCACGCCCGGCGGCTGCTGCGCCGGATCCGCGGGCGCCGCCACCTCCAGCGGGTGCACCACCGGCCTGCTCGCGAACATCTCGGCTCGCACTGCTACCTGAGCACAGCACACACAGGGAAATGCTTGCGGCGGTGGCCTCGCTTCGGCGCGTCCGGGCTCTGGGTCTGTCGGTATCGGCCGGCCGCGGGGTGGCTCGACACGAGGAGGAGGTGGCGAGGGAGGGAGGGAGGAGAAGCGAAGCAGTGAGGCGGCACCGGCAGCAGCTAGCGGCGAAGCGCGAGCGGCTACCCAGCCAGTGCGTGCGCGTCTGGGGTTTTCTCCGCCTACTCTGCTGTGCTGTGTGGGCTGTGCCGGCGTGCCTGCCCCTTCCTCTGTTGTGGTTGGCTGGCTGGCTGGCTGGCTGGGCTGCGCGGTTCGCATCCGCGACCGCGACGGAAGAAACGGCAGCGGACGCGGCGTGCTGCGCCGTGGGGCCGGCGGTGGCGGTGCGCGCATGTGGCTTGAGAGCCAGCCGAAACAGTGCCGCGTCCGGGCGAGGAACGAAGGACGACACGGGGCACTCGCGGTTCGCTGCCGAGCCCACGTCCGAGGAACGCGAACGTGAGGTCCTCCGCTGTAGCTACCTAGCTAGGTTCCCGGCAAGCGCGCGGCGAGTTCACGCACGCCGAGAATGGACGCCTTCGCCCCCACTGCACGCAACTTTACTACAGCCACGTAGGAGTAGCTCTGTGCCTCTGTAGCTTCAGGGAGGAAACTCGTCACAGTGCCAGTGCCACTGCCATGCAGGGGGGGGGTCCACGTCCAAGTGTCCAGTGCAATGGATCAGCACAGCATCTACCGCGCGAGGGCCGGGGTCACACGTGTCTGAGGCGCCCCGTTTTGCCGCCTTGGTGTGTGCCTGTGTGGGTTTGGGGCTATCCGGCTATGGGCCAATCTGTGGCCTTGTTTAGTTTAAAAAAATTACAAAATTTTTTAGATTTCTCGTCACATCGAGTATTGAAATACATGCATGGAGTATTAAATATAGACGAATATAAAAACTAATTGTACAGTTTGGTCGGAATTGATGAGACGAATCTTTTGATTTTAGTTAGTCCATAATTAGACAATATTTGTCAAATACAAATGAAAGTGCTACAGATTCTAAAAAAAATAGAATAAGTGTTGTTTGGACGTTTCCGGTCAGTCGACGCCGGAAACGCGATGGTCCACGCGCGCGCATCGGCAACAAGGGTAATCCGGTCCCGGGACAGCGGCGGCTCGATCGGCGCTTTCTTCGTCCGCGACGTGAACCAAACCACCACCATGGTCCATGGCCTGCCGCACCTCTCGCCAACTTTTGGCCGCCGCGGCTCTAGCTCCCTACTCCCAAGCTGCGTTGGTGATGGGATCCGATGCCGCGTCCGGGTCTCCAATCACGTGCTTGAGTGGCTGAACAATGTGAGCTTCACTGAACAGGGTTAGGCAGTTTTTGGGTCGTGCTCCCGCGCGCAGGTAGACGATGCTTTGTTTAGATTTTTTTTATATATTTTGACAAACATTGTCTAATTATAGATTCGTCTCGTGATTTACAGACAAACTGAATAATTAGTTTTTATTTTTATCTATATTTAATATTTTATGCATATGCCGCAAGATTCAATATGATAGAAATCTTGAAAAGTTTTTGGTTGTTGGGTGAACTAAACGAGGCCTAAATGATGCTTTGTTTAGATCCAATTTTTTTTATTTTAACACTATAGCATTTTCGTTTTTATTTGGTAATTATTATTTAATTATGGACTAACTAAACTTAAAAAGTTTCGCCTCGCAAATTACAGACAATTTTATAATTAATTATTTTTATTAATACTTAATGTTCTGTACATGTATCGTAAAATTCGATCTGACGAAGAATCTTTAAATTCTTTTGAATTTTGGGGTGAACTAAACAAAGCCCGAGAAGGATCCACTGCATTTCATCCCCTTGAGGAGATCTTTTTCTTCCTCGGCACATGGCGGCATGGACGTCCTTGAACCGATGAGCGTTCTGTCGCGATCAAATGTACGGAAGCGGGACATGTTATCGCCACACGACATATACAACAATAATGTAATCAGGCGCCTTTTCATCTGGGTGAGCTAACACTAACCAACGTGGTGGGCCGAGCAATTAGAGATTTCGGTGCAGAAGAGCTACCCCCTACGACAGTTCACATGTACGTTCAAAAACATTTGTTACAATACACCCGTAGAATTTGCAAACCAAATCAGCTTCCATCGGGCGTCCATTAAGAAGCACCTCCAACCTTTCCCATCTGCCCAGATCGAGCAAGTCTTTTCATATTTTTTTTTTCACCACCCCACGCAGCCGGAAACACCACCGTTAGGATGGTCACTTGAGAGCTCACCAAGCTTCTTAGACACTCCATGCATTTTCTCTGTTAAAACTTAAAACGACTCGTTCTTCATTGACACACACACACACACACACAATTAAGGCATAGATTAAAGCTATCCAATTTTGTACCATTCCGTTCTGGGCGGCATTCGTTTTCATTTTCGACCAGCGAGTCCGTTCTTTGAAAACCAAAGATCATTTCCAAAATTTTCATAAGCCCCAAAGAGCGACCGAAGTAAAGCAATTATGGATTGTAAACTCGTTGTTCAACCAAAGTTTGCCAATAGATAAGAAGCTAGCTCCTATTTGCACTCCCGGCGTCCGAGATAACACAGACGGTATTTGCATAGCAACGACACGCTAAAAGAAGATGCAAATGCAGCGGCCTCCTCCATCCCCTCCCCCCCAGCCCTCTGTTAGCAAGATTCTGGTCCGCAACCTAAAAAAAAAACTATCTTCTACCTTTCTCTTTGGGTCTGTCTATTCCGTACTCGAGTGTTGGAACATCGATTTTGTTCTCTCTTTGGACATGGTAGCCTTAGAATTCTCTCTCACTACATAGAAAAAGACGGCGAGAATTGCTTGATTGAGAGCTAAACATGCTCGTAGTAGTAGTAGTCGTCTTCCTTTTGTTCTCGATGACAATTGACAAGTCTATCCAGTCGTATCGCTATGTCTCGCCAACTCAACGGTCTTAGATTATATTTTTCGTGAAAAAAAAAGACGGGGAGGATTTCGGAAGTTCGGAAACAGAGTCGAGAATTTAAGCAGCGTCAGGGTTTCTGGGCCCAGCCCAACACAACAGCTCGCGCGGGTGACCTAACTCCTTCCACTGACACCCCCCCGCAACCACCACTCAACCGCCTCCGCCACATACCCGCCGCGCGCCCATGAATCCCATCTGGGCCCCGCTTTATCAGGACCTCACGCCGACGTGTGCGACGCCGCCTACCGCCTCCTGGCACGTGCCCGCCGCCCCCCCGTTAACTAACTTCCCGCAACCACCCTACCCACCAGCCCCACTGACGCCCGTGCCCCCACGCACCACCCGCGATCCGAGCCCGCGCGTCAGTGTCGATTGAGTGTGAGCATCGGTGCTTCGCGATTCTCCTTCTCTGCCGCGCGTACAAATAGGGAGGGGGAGGCGCAGGCGGAGAGAGGAGACCACCGACCCGACCCCGGTCTGATTAGCAAGGGGAAGCAAGCAAGAGGGAGGCGGCCGAGGAGGCTGGAGGCCTAGGGCCTAGGGGTAGTCCCGTACGGTCTCCTGCGGCTAAGGTCCGGCCGGCGACTGACTGCCCTTGCGTCGCCGTCGGCGAATCGATGGGCTACTGGTGGGATCGCGTCGTGCTGCCGGTGCGGCGGGCCTGGCTGGGCGTCGCGTCCCGCTTCGGGGTTCGCCAAACAGGTACGTACGGCAGCGCGGGGCGGCTCGACGTCGGCGGCGGCGGCGTCTCTCGTACGACGATCTCTTGGGTCTGCTGGTGTGACTGACACCGTCGCTGGTTGCTTGCAGGGCTGTGGAGGCTGCGGCAGGAGGTGAGCACGTGCGAGTACGAGGACGTGCACGTGATGTGGGAGATGCTGAGCCGCACCACGGCGCCGCCGCCCGCGCCCAGGCGGCCCAGCCGGTTCCGGCCGCAGCCGCGGCCGTGGGGCGACAGGTTCCGCCTCTGCCGGGGCTTCTAGTAGATCAAGGCCGCCGCCGCGTCAGCTCCGCTGCTGTTGCTGCGGGATAATAGTGCTTCCGCTTTCTTTTCACTTTTCTTCTTCTTTGGTTTCCGCTGCTTGTATCTATGTATCGTCGTCGATCCCTCCGAGCTCTGAGATGTACTTCCATTCCTCCTCGTGTATGCATCTCGATCCGCCGCGCCTGCAGTCTGCAGATGATGATACCGGGGTATGTGAATGAACAGAGATATTTCGGTTGGGTTATTGTTGTGTTCTTGTTTCTATTACTAAACCACCTAGTTCTCCATCTCTCCCCGTTGCAAAATCATGCCTTTTTTCCCTTTCGATCCTTCCTTGATGATGAATTTATCTATAAAAAAGTGTAGAGTGTTAGGGTATGATTTCAAGACTCAATCGGTAGATCCTACTTTATGCAGCCTGTTGATTCAGGTTGATTTCAAGCAAACCAAATTTAATCTGAGGGAGGGCCCAGGACATCTTCAGTTGAAAAAAGAAAAACTCGTCAGTCTATCAGGAGTAGATTAGAAGAAGGGAGAGTAGGCTCGAAAAAAACGAATATTCCCCGCAAAACACACGAAAGATGGTTTTGCTAGCAAGTTGCACATTGACCGCCGATTATTTGATATATAATCCGATTCTAGTTCCATCGTCATCGTTCAGCAGTCGCTAGATAGGTGCACAAGGAAGAATTGACGTCTCGCTCGCTCGCTCTGACTGACCCGCCTTGATGCAGCTCTGTGCTGTAGTTTTCGGTGCTCACTGCTCACTGAAGCCGATCGATGAGTCTCGCAGACCATCACCGTGTGATCAGTTGATGGCCTTCCTTTACCCAACCAACGTGTCCCTTTAGGCGCACTTCAGCTAGCCTCATCTGAAACCTACATGCTACTGAACACTATCAGCTGCAGCACCCAGCAGCAGCAGCACAACCACCCACCCCTGTTACTTCCCTTCTCTCCCACCAGTAACTTCAGGCATAAGTATTCTCCAAAAGAAAATTAAAGAAAGATAGAAAATTTAAAGAAAGAAAGATGTATGCGCAGAGGTAGAGAGCTTTCGGTCGTTGGACTGACTTTTCGCCTTTAGCATCGCTTGGGTCTTGGCAAAAGACGAGAGCGTCCTGATTTTTAATTGCCCAATCTCCAAACCAAGCCAAAACACGGCCTATCCAACGGGCGGCCACGACAGTTTCCTGCGGGTTCTTCCGATTCTGCTCGGATGCTGCTGTCTCCCGCGGAAATCCGCTCCGCCGCACGGGTTCATTACCACCCACAAACTTAGATTAAGCGAAGTGCTTTTGTGTAAGTATTTTTTTCCTGGTGTTCTGTTACGTGATAATTGGGTACATGTACAGTGCAGTTTCAGCTCAGGGACTGGATATATATATTCAGATCACAGAGAAACGACAGAGATATATACACCGACTACTGTAGCGGCTGCTGTCGCCTTGTGAGTGTACCGTGCGGAGCTCCTGTCTCGTGAAAACTGTCGGTACAGCAACACTGGTGGTAGGGCTGTACGTAGAGTGTAGAGCGCAGCTGATTCGAATGTTGCCAGTAGCTAGCCCGTCGGTGTCATGATTAGCAAGTCATAACCTGCGATAGAAATTAAGCGAAATGTCAAGGCACAACATCTTTCTGACGGGTCCTTTCGCCAATAAAACGGGTTAGGTCTGCAGTCTGCTTTTTTTTTTTTTTGAAGCTGCGTGCGAGCAATTGATTGGGCACACTACGTACCGTTGATGATGCTGCTTGATGCCTGCCGCACCGCACTCGTCTCGCCTCGTGCATGAATTGAAAGCAATAAAGCCGGCGGCTTGTGATGATTGAGTGGTCCTTGCACTTGTCAAGCTTTTACCCGGAGGAGGATGATAGTATCATCATAGTACTAGACTACTAGTATACTACTACTCGTATATTG
>Ga0182004_10005578_pt1 | contig 10247 bp, 2 predicted proteins | sample Sormic07211540_1_FD_120479 | JGI IMG/M metagenome (GOLD analysis project Ga0182004, IMG submission 120479) | Endophyte microbial communities from Sorghum bicolor roots, Mead, Nebraska, USA - 072115-40_1 MetaG | ecosystem: Host-associated > Plants > Roots > Unclassified | place: USA: Nebraska...
AAGTCACCACAGACGCCTCGCTGTCGAGGGGCACGTCGCCTACCACTTAATGCATAGCGCCGGAAAATCCTGAAATAAATCCAGAATAAAGTGCCGTACCCAGGATTTGAACCCTGGGTGGGAGCCCCCCAACCAATAACCTTTGCCATTGCGCCGTGAACCTCTTGACCTTCTCGTAATAATTCTAAAAAAAAAGAGCTTTCTGGTGTTCTCTTGTAGTCCCACATCGTTTCTGCAGCACAACGAAAGCCGGCTCAAGTAAGGACACGACAGGCCACGTCTCAGAGATGGTAGGAGGGGAGAGCGGGCTTGAGCCCACGTTGCGAACCCGGAAGCCGGGCCTGTTCATCAGCGATAGCCCCTCGATTTCTAGACTGGGATTCCCGCAGAGTCGTTACCGGGGCAATCCATCACAGTGGTGTACTGCCACTGTTGCCTAGGCGCTCCACGATTGGGAGCCCTGCTCTGTGGAACGTTGGGCTCGCCTCGCCTCCACCCTTCCTACCATCTCTTTTTATTTTTATATTTTCCTTTGATTTGAAGTCTGATTGATTTGAAGTCTGATTTTTACTTGTTCTGGTTCCAACTTGTAAGGCTAGCTTTGCAAAAATTGACTAAATTTTCCCACCAGTAATTCTACATTCTCGTTCCATATCATGGGTTTTTTTTTCCCAAAGGAAAAATCTAGAAAGGTTCGGAGGAAAATGAACCAATTCATTTATATGCATGTTTGTGGCACTACGGTTCAGTAATGATCTAAATGGTGATTCATGTGATCAACCAGCCGCTTTGGTTTAACCTCACACGACGCATAGGAGTTGTTCACATCTTAGGCCAGTTTCAATGGAAGTTTCATAGAAGTTTCATACACATTAAATATGCTGATATAACACTATATTGATGAAGAGAGATGATGAGAGTTTTATGAGAACATAGATAGTTTCGCGGGGATGAAACTCTTCTATACTGTTTCCAAAATACAAGTGTTTTGGAAACTGAGCCATGAAACCTCCATTAAAACTGGCCTTATTATGATCCGAATTGAAATATTATTATGGAGATTAAAACTTGCAAATTTTTACAGAGGTATGGTAGGGCTTGGATGACGAGACAGCTCGAGCTTAACTTGTTATAGGTTACAGCTCGTAAGGATAATGAGTTGGCTCGTCTCGGCTCGGCTCGGCTCGTTTAGCTTGGGAACCAGCTCCATTTGGCTTACGAGCTGACTCGTTAACTATTGCAACCAATACATAAATCAATATATACTCTCATATACATATAACATAAAACTAAGCTTAATTGCTACTAGTTTAGATTGTTGAACTATAAAGTATTTGGCATGTTTAGCTCGTGAGATGGCTTGCGAGCTAACTCAAGCTAGTTAGCTCATTAACTTAACGTGCTAAAATATTAGCTCAACTCGTTAAGAAAAAGTAAATGAATGGCTATCTAACTTGTTATACTCCCTTCTCACACGGTACATGTGCCGATAAATTTGACTATATTTATAAAAAAAAATTAGCAACATTTGTATCTTCAAATAAATTTATTATAAAAATAGATTTAATGATCTATTCAATAATTTTAATTATATACCATAATATTAATAATTTTTTTATATATATCTAGGCAAAGTTACTTCTTAGGAAATGTAACCGATAATTAAAAAGACACGGAGGTAGCATGTGAGTATAAAATCCTTATTACAAATAAGGCGGTCTTGCAATGATCAAATCCTGGATTAGACCGATATCTGCCAAGTATATGTATATCGGATGTGAAGGCCAAGTCCGGACTGATTAAACCACTGTATCAGGCTCATCACAAACCTCGCATGAAAAAAAAAAGGACAAGCTGATTACACAAGCACAAATAACCACACATGTTTTTTTTTTTGAGGAACAAATAACCACACATGTTAGGCAATGGCTAGCTGAACCACCAGCAAAGACACGTCTGACCACATGACTCAGCAAATCACACACATACAGGCCTTGAAGATGCCGAACTTTTTTTTGTTGCTTGCTTGCATTGAGTAGCCGGATTGCTGCTACTGCGGTGGGTCGTCCGTCGTCCCCGGCACCGGCAGCACCATGCCGCTGAACCAGTGGTTCTCACAAGGGTAGGCGGAGCAGAACGTCTGCAGCGCCGTCATGAGCAGCAGCCCGACGGAGGCGACGAGCGTCAGCATCTTCCACGACCTGAACACGTACCTCCTGAGCAGCTTCCTCAGCCTCGCCGGCAAGCTCCTGCTCCGGTGCGCGTTCACCGCCGAGATGACGGCGTCCAGCCTGGGCACCTTGGTGAGCCTCGTCGCCCTCGCCATCCCGTTCCACATCCCCGCCGCCTCCTTGTTGCTCTTCATGTGGTTCACCACCACGCCGCTCCGCCGCAGGATCTTCACGTCCTTGGAGGTGTCGATGATGCCGTTCATCAGCTCCGTGTAGCGCGCCAGCACCAGCGGGCCGCGCACGGCGACGGCCTCGTAGGCCACCAGGTTGCGCAGCACCACCTCGGTGTTGGCGTCCAGCGTGATGACGGGGAGACGCAGCGTCGCCGTCGCACGGTCGAAGGCGATCCCCTCCTCGATGCCGACCTCGGGCGGCGCCGGCGTGAACCGGACGCCGCACCGGGCCAGCGCCTCCACCGACGGGATGCGGATCTCGTCCGCCCGCGGCGCCGTCATGGCAGTGGCACCGCCGCCTTCCTCCGCTGGATGCTCCGCGCCGCCGCCGTTGAGCTGGGCCTCCACGTCCACGGACTGCATCAGCTTGCCGAGCACCGGCAACAGCGCCGCCAGCGCCGGCGCCTTGCGCGAGATCGTCCCCACCACCTTGGCGAGGTTCTTCTTGATGAACCGCACCGGCGCCACGTTGAGCCTGGACGCCATCGACGCGGCCTCCTTCACCTTGTCGTAGTCTTCCTCCTCCTGCTCCAGCGTCGGCTTCGTCGCCTGCTGCGCCTCGACGTCGTCGTCCGAGAACACCTCCTCGCCGCCGTCGGCCGCCGCCGTAGCGGGCGACTCCTCTTCCTCCTCCACCACCACCTGATCATCGACGTCGTCCAAGAGAGTGGCGTCCGGGACGAGGAAGTGGTAGAGGACCTCCAGCAGGTGCGCGTGCTTGGCCAGGTCGCCGATGGCCGCCGCCCCGCGCTTATTGTTGGCGGCGTCGCTAGCGCTGTTCTTGAAGGGGGACACGTCCATGATGAAGCGGAAGACGACGGCGTGCAGGGCCTTGGCGGCCTCGTGGCGGGTGCTGTGGCGGAGCTCGAGCGCCCTGGCGAAGACGAAGAGCGGGATCTGGTTCTCCAGCATCATGGCGTCGCGGACGACGGCGTTGATCCAGTTGGCCGACGAGGACACCACGTCCGTGGCCTCGCGGCGGCGGTAGTTCTCGATGAAGTCGAGCAGGAAGCAGGCGTCGATGGCCATCATCCAGGCCAGCGTCGTGTCGTTGAGGTCCAGGAACCGGTGGTACACGGCCCGTATCCTGAGCTCGAGGCCGCCGGCGAGGAAGCGGTCCTTGAGATGCTCGATGGTGGTGTGGCCGCCGCCGCCGCCGCCGCCGGAGAAGAGCATCTCGAAGCGCTTGGCGCCGGCGAGCTTGAAGCGCTGCATGTCCATGAGCTCGGGGCGGGCGTCGTGGTGGTAGGGGCCCAGCGAGAAGACGTGCGGCGCGTACGCCTCCGGGTTGGTCTCGCGGAGGGAGCGCGGGACGGTGAACACCTTGGCCGCCGCGCCCAGCGCCTCCGCCGTCTCATGCCGCAGGCTCTTCTCCACCCACCCCACCCAACGCTTCTCGTCCTCGCTCTGCTCCTCCACGTCCGCCAGCACCAACGACCTCGCCCGTAGCTGCTGCGGCTCCGACGAGGAGGACGACATTTATCGCGCTAAACACTTACACTAGCTAGTATATTATCTTGCTTATTAATATGAGCTCAAGAGGCCTCGCACGCACACATGCAAAGTTGCTAAGGACAAGTTAATGTTTATATAGACTTATTAGTTGCTGTCAATGGGAGGGCTAGATATTTTTTGAGATACAAATACAGATGCCATGCGCACATACATATGAACGATCATGGGTGTGTTCTAGACCTATCTCCAACAGTTTGCTAAAAAACGTTTACCAAATCTTGTATGTTGGCAAGTTACTAAAAGATTTGGCAAGTAAAATAATTTATCATCTCCAACAGTTTACCAATTAGACTTGCCAAATTATAAAAAAACAGACCCACCATTATAAACTACCAAATCGATCCATCGTACCCCCTACAACCATCGCGAGGGCGCGCTGTTGTCCATGGCGCCGTCTCCTGCTGCCGTCGCGCAGCCGCTGCAGTACGCCGCACGACGCCGTCTCCTGTGACCATCTCCACAATCTCCTCCTCCACGATCAGCCCATGATCGAGTCCTCCCTCTCCTCCACGGTGCAGCGGGTGCACATCTCCTTCCTCTGCAATTCTCATTAAATTGATCTAGGTTGTTTATATTTCTCAATACTTGTCCATTAGGAATCATACCTAGGAAGAGGTCCCTTGTCCAAAGACAATTGTATGATTCATCATCCGATGATGATTGTTCTATGATATTATCGGCTGGTCAAATTCTACTAACTGCTAGCAAAGAAAAAGGACCACATTAATCATGAGGGCTTTAATCATGCGGGGCACGCTTAATCATGTGGGACACGCTTTTGGGACATTGACACATTGACATTAATCATGAGGGGCTTGTGTTATCATGCATAACATGATAGTCGAAGATGAAGGATTTGTGGTCAATCATAACGAGCAATTTGAAAATCAAGACGACAGTGTGCATCCCGATCATGGCCGACCCACTCGCACACTCGATAAATATATTCAAGCGCATCAGCAAATTAGAAACAAAACATATGCAGTTGAAGGAAGACCTGATCGAGCATCTTTGGAACCATCACCCAGATTTGTATTCGTACAATATCTAAAAAAAATCCTGACTCGTCGAGTTTATCTTACTGTCATTTGATGTAAACCCATATTTGTATTTGTACTGTCATTTTATTTGTAATTGTAGTCTATTGTAATTTTATTTGGTTAAATAGTAGCAGCACAACATCTCGGCAGAACAACACATAATCACTAATTAAATCATTCGCTGTACAAAGTGTCTCATCCATCGCTATCAGTAGCAACGCATGTCATCGCGAGTAGCTCTGCAGCAACAAGCAGGACGGCAGGAACAAGGCCAGAACTTTCACCTGTCTCGCGATGACCGCGGGAACAAGGCTAGAATTTTGACACGTCTCGCGGGAACGGCAGCGAATATGCAGAATCGCGCGATGGCAAGCGCGTCCGGGCGGTGGATACTTACGCGCGTGGGCTCGCGAGCGAAACAATTTGGTAAGTGGAAATACCAAACTGTTGGAGCAAGTTTTTTGCCTCTTTTGCTAATTTTTTTAGGATGGCAAGTGCTTTAGGCTTTGTTTAGATTGAGGATAAAAATTTTTTAGGTGTCACATCGGATGTGTCGGAAGGATGTCGGGAGGGGTTTTTAGAAACTAATAAAAAAACAAATTACATAGCTCGTCAGAAAACTACAAGACAAATCTATTAAGCATAATTAATCCGTCATTAGCACATGTGGGTTTCTGTAGCACTTAAGGCTAATCATAGAGTAACTAGGCTTAAAAGATTCGTCTCGCGATTTTCAACCAAACTGTGTAATTAGTTTATTTTTTTATCTACATTTAATATTCCATGCATGTGTCTAAAGATTCGATGGGATGGATGAAAAATTTTTAGGTAGGGAACTAAATAGGGCCTTAGCAAACTGTTAGAGATGCTCAGTTTGGTATTTTTTCTTTGCCATTTGTTGTAGTTTGCCAACTCTCAAAACGAAATGGGGAGGAGAAAACAAGCCATCTCCAAGAGTTTTGCAAAATTGACTAGGCATTTACCAAATTGTGGACCCAACTTGACTTTTCGTGAAATTTTTGTGCGAGGGAGTAGCGCGGGATTCGCGGCAATCACGTTTGTCGAGTGCTCCGCTGGTTTGCATATATGCACAACTTGACTAGGTAAATGGCAACTTGCCCAAAATATCAATCCAAGATGCAAAACTGTTGGATACGTGTTTTCGAGATCTTTGGCAAAAAAAATGCCAAACACATATGGCTAACTATTGGAGATGATCAGGTAAGCCAGGGCTATTAAAATCTAACTCCGGTAATGCAAGAAAGTGTTGTATGGTTCGCTCATCTTAGCTAAACCTGCGTATTGTGAAGATTGTGTGTTCGGTTGGTTGGTTAGCTCGGATATATTTAACTTGTACTTCTTCTATTTTACATTATAAAATATTTTATTATTTAGACAGTAGTTTTTGCTATACACCTACTAGATATAAAGTATGTCTAGAAATATAGTAAGAGAAATATATTGTGTTTGACAAAGTCTTAGTACCATCTTACTGGCAGGTTTTATTTAGGGGGACTTATTGGACCAGAACCTCTGGTCCATGTTATAGAAGAAGGAGGATCATCATTTGGTGAAGATGGGATGCAATACTATTGAGGTAAGTAGCCATGGAGGTGTTTGCAAGATATACAGCTGACGATTTACCAATAGGCTTACATTTTAGTTGTGGTTTCTGGAAATACTTTGTGTTCTCGCTATGCCTCAACTTTGTTTTTGAGATTTCTTGGTTTATTTTGTGCTAGTATGTAATAAGGAACAATCATATACATTGGTCGATGCAGAAGCTTGGATATCAATATATTTTCTTTTCTAGAAAAAACTACAAAGCCGAAGCGTCTTATAATCTAGAACAGATAAGTATTTGTGAAGGTAAGATCACCGCCTTCTTGCAAGCACAGACTGTGCACAAACATATTCAATCCAACATCGCCAATAAAAATCAACCAAGAATGGTGTTGCAAGAAATCCAGGTATCTAACATTGTCCATATTAGGCACACATTGATAATGCCACTATTGGGAGTGGCATGGAGGTCATCCCGCACATAGCTAAGGGTGGAGGACGGTCGGTACAAAAAGTCAATGCAACGAACATCCTACGCGCAGCTGAGGGTGAATGCGAGGGGAGGTGAGGAGACGTAGTATGGCTGCATAGCCAAGCTTGGCTTGCAGGAATGACCACCCCTCGCATTTCCAATGGGCGCTTAGGGGTGGTCGATGGCTTACCTAGGCTAGATTTTCAGACCTAATCAGACAACCAAACATATTAAAGTTGCGTTGCTAGAGCTTGGGTAGAGCTAGGACAGAAAACCAAACACATTCCATATGTATAAATGTACTCGGCACACACATCCTAACTCTATGAACACCATGCCAAGTATGGGATTTGAACCCGATAGACATACTGTGCTACAAGAAATCAAACCAACTAAAATACGGTTTGTCAAGTTTTAATGGAATCATGGGATATTGTCATGGGTCGTTTCCTAGTCCTAAATGTTGGGCCAACACCTGGTCCATGGTGGCCTGGCCGTGCATACTGGAGGGGGGAGGAGCCTCTTGGAGAAGTTTGGATAGGAAAAATGATTAGGGATAGGAATAGATAAGATTAAAAATAAAACAAAATATAGTTTATTTAGGAATCTGAATTCCATATCTATATGGATTCCATATTTATGTTGCTTGCTAGATAAGTCCCAGTGGAATATAAATATAGGAGAGATGTAATATGCGGATTGAACAAGAAAACAGAAGATGATTCTCCTCTATTCTCTCGTTGCCCTAAAGCTCCCGGCACCGCCCACACCTTGGCCGCCCCATGCTGCCCTAGGCTGATGGACCTCCCTCTCCTTCTTCCTCTCTATCCCCTAACAGCCTCCAATTAGCCCATCACAGTATGATATTAATTCCAAATAAAACTTGGATTATGTTGCATTGGGGGCTTATAAGCAAATCAACCCTAGATAATAGTGCAATATCATCCAAATGTTTTGTTTTACTACAACTTATAGGACCATACTTTTCCAATCATCTTCCTCAACGCCCTCTTATTCGATCGGTCTTGGTATCGGTCATGCCTATTCAATGGATTTCATGTAGTTTCGTTCTTAAAATTTGTTTTTTGTTGCAAGACTTGGTTTCTTGCATTAGACACAATTTCTTGTATTTTTTTCATCTCTTATTTTTTAAAAGAAATGTTATCACATCAACAAAATATCTTACATGGCACCATATTAAATGGCAACTATCCTAGTCATAGTATTGGATTTCCCTTAAGTATACTATATACTAGCTAATACTAGTGGGAGTCTGAGTACTTACTACTATACTCTTAGCAATGCTGTCTCTAATATTAATTGTATACAATTAAGACACCATATGCTCTCTATTATTAGAGTATGGAGGCGATGCCTCTTCAGTGTCCGGCACATTGTTGCTTTATCTCAAAATTTTCTTTTCTTCACTTGTGTGAACACTATGGACCTAAACGGTTTAACGTAAAGAATAGGATACACGAATAGACTCGTGAATGAAATATTATGTTTCGTGTTGGAAATGGATTGGACTCGCGATGCAACAGCCTCCCCTCCCCATATTGATTTTTTTTACATCAACCACTGAACTGTTAGTCCCGCTTCTCATAGAGGGGCTACATGTTCCTCTTTGTGCTAGAGTTTACTATATTTGACATAGCTCTGGCTCCAAGCTTCGATCAGATAATAGATTTGTAAGCTAAAACCAAGAACATTGAGACTCTTTTTTTATATATAGAATAGAAAGAAAATAGCTCAACTAATAAACAACTCATGTGTGTATCCCACAACTCTATGTCTACGAAATTTGGAGTTGTTCGGACTCTGACAAACAAGGTCTGCGACTATATGGCTGTATGGGCACAGACAGCATACTGTTGTTGAGTTGTTCTCATGTTCTGTTGTGTGTGAGAATATAACTTTCTTTCAGTCAATGATTATTACGGGTGCTCCATTGGGACAATTCCTTGTTTATCACGGTTGAACACTACTGAAATCTCACTCTTAAACCTGTAATCCCTCGTCGCTCAGATCGAAATATGTGGCAATTTTATGTTGTTTGTTTCCAAAACAAACTTTTACTGATATCAAGACAATTACATCAAGGCGATACAACATTTTGAAATCAATTCCACGATTTCTATACAGCCTATAATAATATGTTGTGAGAGAAACACTGCTGAATGGCTGGTAGATTCGACAAATAACATAAGCTAAAGCGAACAGGGCAAGTTCCGAAAAGTTTTTTAGTTGGTTACTGTAGCATTTTCATTTTATTTAGTAATTAGTGTTCAATCATAGACTAATTAGGCTTAAAATATTCGTCTCGTGATTTACAGGTAAATTGTGCAATTAGTTTTTGTTTTCGTCTACATTTAGTGCTCCATGCATATGTCCAAAGATTCAATGTGATGGGTGAAAAGTTTTTGGGTGGAGAACTAAACAAGACCACAAGCACAGTACTGACTATCAATTTGTAAAGTTGTTCGATGGTCCGAAAAGTCATGGTTGAAATTATTGTTCGCTGATTTATTATGAGAGAAAAACACTGCTGGCTGACAAAAAAACGTACGGCTTATAAGACAAGCGAACAGCAAAGCAAGCCACTAGACAACTTGGTAGATAGTAGCCTACATATACGTATTAAAGAATACAATGCATGATATTTTCGTGCACATAGCCACAAGGGCCAACTCTCCTTAAACCCCGGCTGGCGCATCCTATTCGCAGTTCACTGTAGGCGCACGAACAAGAGCGACACGCAGGTACCAACTCTCTGCTAGCCCCTCGAGCTTCCTCACGCATAGCAAATCTCTCCAGCAGCGTGCTCAGGACGATATGGATTATGAACAAAATAATGCGTGCTCAGGGCGATACGGATTATGAACAAATAGTAATGCAACGTGATTATATATTTCGAGGGACGGATGGTACCGAGGCACCAACAAGATGCGTGGCCACGCACGATGTGGCGATTGGGACGCTTCCAGGCTTGGCGTTCGCTCGTGAAGAGCGATGCTATCATGCGGACCAGATCACCAGCTTAATTATTCTATTCCAATGCAAGTTTGGCAATCAAGGAATTGGGTGCTTGCATGCATTTACGTACCCCCATTCAGACCAGACTACAGCCATATATGCATTGCTATCATTGGGCATTTGGGCAGAGCCACATTACAATAGACAACAATGACTCTGGACCAGTTCATTGAATTGTAAGCATTGAGTTACCCTACCCCCCCCACCCCCCCCCCCC